>Ga0256843_1003748_pt1 | contig 10408 bp, 11 predicted proteins | sample AlvinellametaG_FD_191572 | JGI IMG/M metagenome (GOLD analysis project Ga0256843, IMG submission 191572) | Pompeii worm associated microbial communities from hydrothermal vent at the East Pacific Rise, Pacific Ocean - Alvinella | ecosystem: Host-associated > Annelida > Integument > Unclassified ... | reverse complement strand
ATTATGTTCTAGTGTAGTGTAAGCATAGAATTTTGCTTTATTATCAATATCTTTTTCAACACACTTTTTATATTTATCGAAACATTTTATAATTTTATTTTCACTTATACTAGAGAGTAAAAGAGTCTCTAAATCTCCATTATCTTTATGATTTGGAAAGATATAATAGTTATCTTCTTTCATAAATTTTGCTAATTCTGCATCTCTTTTGGTAAAACTTTTATCTGCATCAACAATAGCAAAATAACTATTTTGGCTAAAGTCATTCTCTCTTAAATTTTTTAAAACTTTAAAAACAGAACCATCACCTTTTAGACCTAAAAACTTATAATCTTGTTGCTCTTTTTTATCAGATAAAATATTTTTCACTAAGGCTTTATCTGTTTGTCCTTCAACAACTATATAAATCATTATCTATTGTCCAAATCAAGTTCTAAACGTGTTTGTATAGCATCATAATCAAATACAACAGATTTTATCTGAGTATCTCTCTCTTTATATAAACTAACAAACGCTATCTCTTCCTCTTGCAACTCTTTAGCAACTCTAGCATATGACTCTATACACTCTTTTGAGTGAGTTGTTGCAAAAATTTGAACGCTGTTTTCTCGTGAAAGCTTTAATATCACTCTCCACATATCATCAAGTTTTGTATAGTGAATACCATTTTCTATCTCATCTATAAATATCGTACCATCTCTATGTACAAGTATCATAGCGACATAGGAAATATACTTTGAAAACCCATCTCCAAGTTCGTTAATATTATAAAACTTCTGCTCACTTTTCACTCTCAACTTTGGTTGTGCATTAATCATTCTAAATCTATCAAACTCACTATCAAACAAAGAGATATACTCATCAAATAGATCTTCTAACGAATTTTCTACTATTGCTCCATACCATTGATTAAAAAGTTTATTTTCTGTTTTATATGTTGATATAAACCTTATATTTTCTTTTACTTGATTCTGGTTACTTTGAATTTCAACAGAACCTATATCATTGATTTTTTCTTGTATAAAATTAGCTATATATCTTGAACCAACTTCATCTCTTAAATCATCAAATATATCTAAAAAATAGCGTGTGGTTACTATATCGTTAAGTGCAAAATATTTTTCTTGAACAGATATATAACAAGCCTCCATAAAAGCTGTCTTTCCAACATTATTTTTCCCACCTATGAGATTAACACGAGCAAATCCTTGAGCTTTAAAGTCTGTAAAACATTTATAGTTTTTTATCTCTATCTCTTTTATAAAATGCTCACTCATACTCTCTCCTAAAGGTTTATAAAGTTCTCTAAAATCTTCAAACCATTCTCATGGCTCTTCTCTGGGTGTGGTTGGATTCCCATAATGTTCTTATGTGCAACAGCAGATGTAAACTCATAACCATAGTTTGTACGACCTATGATGTCACTCTCATCATCACACACTACATGATAAGTATGCACAAAGTAGAGGTAGTGGTTCTCATCTAACCCCTCAAAAAGTGGATGCTCTTTTGTAAACATTCTGTTCCACCCCATATGAGGAATTTTTAGTGGTTGGTCAAATTTTTTCGCATCAAAATGTACCACTTTTCCTTTGATAAGCCCTAACCCTTCGTGTGAGCCAAACTCCTCACTACTCTCAAAAAGAAGTTGCATACCAAGACAGATTCCAAGCATCGGTTTTCCACTTGTTGCAAACTCTTTTATAGCATCTATCATATTTCTCTCTCTTAGATGCTCCATAGCATCACCAAACGCACCAACACCCGGTAAAACTAACTTATCATACTCTTTAAACTTTGCAGGATCACTCTCTACTACTGTCTCTTTACCTAACTTTGCAAATGCGTTTTGTACACTTGCAAGATTTCCCATATTGTAATCAACTATTGCTATCATTTTCTACTCTTCTACTTTTAATTTTGTAAACTTTATATAAACTGCTAAACTTACTAAAAGCAATGCAACACCACCCATTATGTAGATTGCATACATCAGTTTATTTGGATCTATAATGGCAAACTTAAACACAAGCATCAACGACTCAATAGAGAGTGCAATGATAATAGAGCCTATAAACTTCACCATCGTTTTATGTGGTCCAGAGATATGATGCTCCTTCTCTTGCCCCAAGACCTCCTCCTCTATAAGAGTTTTTGCAAGATCAAAAATGGCTAATGAGAGCGTTAAAAGAATTGTGGACTTAAACATCGACTCAACTTTAAGTTTTTCAACAAAAAGACCATAGTTTATAAACCCCTCCATTCCATGTATGAAAAGTAATGCGGCAATAGCAATAAGCGCAAATGCAAATGCTCCATAGGAATACTTAAAAAGTTTATGAAAGAAACCATCTACCTTGTTAAAGTGAGATACTTTCAGTACTGCATTGAGAGGCATATCTAAACAAGCTACATACTTTAACTCACCCTTCTCATCAAAAATAGGAGCAGAAGCAGTTACAGTTAATTCGCCTGTAATAAGTGATGGATAAGGATCTGTAATAGTACAACGCTCCTCACGTACAGCTCTATAATAATATGCACGATTTGCACGAATCTTTCCTATATCATCTTCTATTTTTTCTGTTTGAGTATAGGTTGGACTTACTTGAACACCTCTATGATCAAGCAGATAGACACCTTCACACTCTTCTAAATCAGCTTTCATCTTCACTAAACGTGGAACGATCATCTCATTTGAAAGTGATGGAAGTTTATTTGGTATATTTTTAGAAAAGAGATAACAAAAATACGCCCTAGCTTTAGTACGCCCTTCTGAAAACTCCTGAATCTCTGATGCCATCATCTGCACTTCCTCTTTTTTTTTACTTACTAAGATTATATCAAAAGGTAGATAACACTAAGATTACAGATTATGACACTTTCTTAAACCCAAAAAAGCTATAATGTTAAAAAACAAAACCCAAGGAATAGTTGTATGGGATTTCAACTCTTTTTACTCTTAGAAAAATTTCTGATGAAACTACCTCATGGTACAAGAAAATCATTTTTTATCTTCTTAGCTAAGTTAGCAAAAAACCTCTCTGCTAAAACTAGAAAAGTTGTTAGAACAAACCTAAATTTTGCATTTAACAACACTATGAGTGAAAAAGAGATCACTACAATTACTGATTATAGTTTTAAAAATCTTCTCTTAAACTTTTTGCATCTTATGGAGATTCGCCATATGAGTAAAGAGGATCTCGCACAACGCGTTACTATTGAAAATCTTGAAGTTGTAGAGAAAATTCATAAAGAGGGTCGTGCTATTATCTATGTTACTACACACTACTCCTCTTGGGAGTTAGGTGGTGCAACATTAGGGGCATTTGTAGAGCCACTTGGTGCTGTCTATAAGAGAATGAAAGACAAACGCTATGAAAAGTGGGTACTTGAATCACGTTCACACTTTGGAAATGTTAATCTTGAGAAGACAAATGTTATGAAAAAGCTCATAAAACTTGTCAAAGAAAAAAAAGCAATTGGGATGCTTATAGATACAAAAATTCCAGCTAAAGATGGTGTCATGGTAGAGTTTTTTGGTAAAACTATCTCACAAACATCTGCTCCAGCATTTCTTGCAAGAAAGTACAATGCAGCGATAGTTCCTGTGGCTATGAGAACAGATGATGATGAAAACTATACACTAATGATATTTGATGAGCTTGAGGTTCCACAAAGTGAAGATGTAAAAGCCGATATTGCACAAGCAACGCAACATCAGGCAAAATGGCTTGAAGAGTTGATTCGTCGTGAACCAAAATTTTGGTTCTGGCTACATCGCCGTTTTAAAGGCGAGTATCCTGAGATATATAAAGATTAATTTTCCAATGCTGCCGTTCTTGCTTCAAAGAGTTTCAAGACAGTAAGGAAAAAAGCGGTAATTGCAGGTCCAAGTATCATTCCCCAAAAACCAAATGTAGTTAATCCAGCGATGATAGAGAAGAAGATAATAAGCTCGTTCATCTTCATACTATCATCTTCTAAAATTCTGTTGTTAATCTCTTTAATAATAAACGGCTTCACAAATGTATCTGCTACAATAGAGATAATAACAATAGAGTAAACCACTATAAAAATAGCATTTGTGCTGTTATCCATCGCTAATTCATAGATCATAAATGGTAACCACATCATCGCTCCACCTATGACAGGTATAAGTGATGCAAAACCATACATAATTCCAAAGAGAAGTCCATTGTGTCCCATGTATGAAACCGCTATACCAAAGAGAAAACCTTGAAACATTGCATTGACTAAAATTGAGTAAAACACCACACTCATAACAGAGGAGAGATCTTTAACTAAAAGATCAGCCTCTGCCATAGAGACTTGAACAACACGTTTTAAAAAATCTCGTATATTTGAACCATTGAGCTGTGCAAAAAAGTAAAATATAACAACTAAAAGTGCATTTTTTATAAACCCTGCACTCATCGCCCCTATTTTTGCAGTCATAGCAAGTGTATTTGATGTTAAAGAGTGAATATTTATATTATCAAAAGCATCGCCAATATAGGGTTTTAAAAAGAGTAGATACTCTGGTGGATTTTGAATAAAATCTTTCATAAAACTTTCTATCGCCTTATATGTTTGCGGATCAATAGAGTTCACTTTTAAACTTAAAGTTGTTAAAAAGTAACTCAATGGTGCAAAGAAAAGCCCTCCTAAAAGTAAAGAGGAAACAAGTGCTGAGAGAAATCTATCGCCAAAGAGTACCTCAAAATAGTGCTGTATCTCAGAGGTAGAGATAGCTAAAAGCAGTGCTATGATAATAATAAGTAAAAATGGTGCATAGAGTATATACATCCAATAAAGTGATACTGCAAAAAGTAGTGCTATAAATATATGTTGTTTCATGAGATCTCCTCCATCTCTTGCATAGGTGATGGAAGGTTTAAAATATCATACGTTACAGATGTTGCCTTTCTTCCCTTTGCTGTTCGCTCTAAGTAGCCATTTGCTATAAGGTAAGGTTCAAGTACATCCTCTACCGTTCCCTCATCTTCACTCAAAGATGCCGCAATAGAACTTAATCCCATAGGTCGCCCTTTGGCACTTGCTAAAAGATGTAGAAGTTTTAAGTCCATCTCATCAAAACCATGAGAGTTAATGCCAAGTTCATTAAGAGCATACTGCGTTGTCTCTAAAGAGATAATACGCTCATCTGCAACATCTGCAAAATCTCTTACACGACGAAGTAAACGCAAAGCTATACGAGGAGTTCCTCTACTTCTTTTTGCTATCTCAAGTGCTGCTTCTTTTGCTATTGTTTTATCAAGTTTATCTGATGCTTGAGAGATAATCTTTGCTAACTCATCTGCGTTATAAAACTGCATACGAAAACTCATACCAAATCTATCGCGTAGAGGGTTTGAGAGCATTCCTGCACGTGTTGTTGCACCTATGAGAGTAAAACGTGGCAGGTCTATCTTAACAGTTTGTGCAGCTGGACCACTCCCTATAATGATGTCTATGCGATAATCTTCCATAGAGGAGTACAAAATCTCCTCAACAGCTGGAGAGAGGCGGTGGATCTCATCTATAAAAAGTATATCACCCTCCTCTAAATTTGTAAGAATTGCAGCTAAATCTCCACTCTTTTCTATCATAGGAGCTGCTGTAACTTTTATGTTTGCGTTCATCTCATTTGCTATGATGAGCGCTAGCGTTGTTTTTCCAAGCCCTGGAGGTCCAAAAAAGAGTACATGGTCAAGTGCTTCATCACGTTTTTTACTCGCTTCTATAAAAACACCAAGATTTTTCTTAATCTGTTCTTGACCTATATACTCACTCCAAGCATCTGGACGCAAAGTTACTTCACTACTTTGCTCCTCCATGCTAAAAGTTTCTATCTCTACTAATCTTTCCATAATCTACCTAATCTGTTTATACTATCTCTAGTATGTGTGAATCTCTTGTGGAAACTCTTTTGTTTGTACCTCTTTTGCATAGTTTGCTACCGCTTCTTTAACAAGAGATGCACCATCTAGATACTTCTTCACAAACTTAGGAGTAAATGCTTCAAAAAATCCTAACATATCTGAAAAAACAAGTACTTGTCCATCTACATCTGCTCCAGCACCTATACCTATGACAGGTACATTCACACTTTGTGCTACCTCTTGTGCAACATCAGCTTTTACACCCTCTATAACTATACAAAATGCACCCGCTTTTTCTATCGCTTTTGCATCTTTAATAATACGTTTTGACTCAGAGTCTGTTTTACCTTTTACTTTGTAACCACCCTCACCTCTTACTGATTGAGGAAGAAGTCCTATGTGACCACAAACAGCTATACCATTTGATGTAAGGTACTCTACTATGTTAGCTTTCTCTTTACCACCCTCTATTTTTACACAATCAGCAGCTGTTGTTTGAAACACCTTTGTTGCATTTTTAAGCGCATCTCTTTTTGTTGTATATGTTCCAAACGGCATATCACACACTACAAAACTCTCAGGTGCTCCTTGACATACGGCGTTTGTATGGTAGATCATCTGCTCAAGTGTTGCGCTGAGTGTATCTTTTTTACCAGCAAAGCTCATATTTAAGCTGTCTCCTACAAGGATCATATCTGCACTCTCTTGAAATAACGATGCAAAAAGTGCATCATAAGCGGTTATCATCACTAGTGGTTTTTCACCCTTAGCTTTTTGTATAGAATTTATGCTCATCTTCTTTTTCATATTTTACTCTTTTGTATCAATATCTTTTGTAAAAAGAATTTTAACCAAAAACTGCTATAATTCAGCCAATATAGGAGAAATATTTTATGGGCATAAGAAGTGATTTAGAAGAATCTTTCGATTTTGATATTGTCGATGAGTTTCTAGACCACTATGCACTCATGGTTGAGAGTATGGAGATTATGATTATAGATCTCTCAAAACCATCTATGTATAAACGCAGTGTAGATGAGCTTTTTCGTGTTTTTCACAACATTAAATCTGCCTCAGGTTACCTTAAAATTACACCGATGAACCGCCTTGCTTCCTTTGTTGAAGATGCACTTGAGACACTACGTTCAAAAGATTGTGTCATAAATAATGAAACAACAGAGTGGCTCTTAAGTATCAACGATATGTTTGCACAATGGAACGATGATTTTATCAACGACCGTGAACTCAGTAAAATAAAATTTTCTCTTTTAAAACTTCCCGATTTGGACAAAAAACAATTATGAAAAAACTTGTAGCATTTATAACATCTGGATACCCAGAAAAATCTTTTAGTATTGATCTTGCACTAGCACTTGGTGAAAGTGGTGTAGATACACTTGAACTTGGTGTTCCATTTTCAGACCCAGTTGCAGATGGACCACTCATAGAAAAAGCAAATCATAAAGCGCTTGAACTAGGGTTTAAGTTTAGTGATCTTTTAGAGATCTCAACAGAGGTTGCACCAAAGGTAGATACACTGCTTATGGGCTACTTTAACAGTTTCTATCAACAAGATCTCTCAAAACTTCTACCTCAACTCAATCAACTTCAAGTTAGTGGGCTTATTATTCCTGATCTACCTCATGAAGAAGCGCAAAGCTACAAGCAACTCTTTACACAAAACAATCTCTCAAACATCAGTTTTGTAGCACCAACAGACTCCGATGAACGCATAAAAGAGGTGGTGAGTGATGCACAGAAATTTATCTATATGGTAGCATACACAGGTATTACAGGAAGTGGTCAAGCTGAAGATCTACAACCATTTTTAGCCTCCATAAAAAAACATACGCAAACGCCTGTTTATGTTGGTTTTGGAGTCAATGAAAAAACAGCAAAAGAGAAGATCAAAGGTGCAGATGGCGTTATAGTGGGAAGTGCATTTATAAACATACTTCTACAAGACTCTCTAAATTACAGTGAGAAGATTCAACGCTGTTGTACACTCGCACAAACAATAAAAGAGCAAATCAATAGCTAAAGAGCAACAATAATTATAAAATTACGATATAATAAACATAAATACTAACTATATTTGGAGTTTATTATGCGTTTTTTACTTTTACCACTACTAGCTACCCTCCTCTTTGGAGCCTCTCATACAGAGGAAAAACAAAAAATTATGGACAAAGAACTTCAAAATGCCATAGCACAAGAGAAAAAGTTTGCACAGGAACAAAAGTTTTATATGGGTGATGAGTATGATCTCAGTGGTGCAGAAGTAAACCCTGACTCTCTTAAACATGTCAAAGAGCTTGAAAACTTAGATGATTTTGATATGGATGATGTTTACGACTAAAATATCTTTGTAAAACTACCCTTTGAGCTTTCTAGCTATTATCAATAAAAAGCTATAATCTCACCATGAAAAAGAAACCAGAATTTAAAGTAGAGTCTCCCTACTTACCAGCAGGTGATCAACCTCAGGCAATAGAGAAACTCTCTCAAAGTATCTTAAATGGTGAGCGTTACCAAACATTAGAGGGTGTAACAGGTAGTGGTAAAACACATACTATGGCTAGAATCATAGAAAATGTGAAGATGCCAACTATCATCATGACACACAACAAAACATTGGCTGCCCAACTCTACTCAGAGTTTCGCCAATTTTTTCCACACAATCACGTTGAGTACTTTGTCTCCTACTATGACTACTATCAACCTGAAGCGTACATACCCCGTCAAGATCTTTTTATAGAAAAAGATAGTGCTATAAACGATGAACTAGAGAGATTACGTCTTAGTGCAACTGCAAATCTTCTTTCCTATGATGATGTTATTGTTATAGCTTCAGTTTCAGCAAACTATGGTTTAGGTGATCCTCAAGAGTATCTCAATATGGTACAAGCACTTGAAGTCGGTGATGAGATCAACCAAAAACAACTGCTTTTACGTTTAGTAGAGATGGGTTATACTCGTAACGATACCTACTTTGACAGTGGACATATTCGCGTTAATGGAGAGAGTTTAGACATCTACCCTCCCTACTTTGAAAGTGAAGCTGTTCGTATAGAGTTTTTTGGTGATGAGATAGAAGCTATCTATACATTTGATATTATCGACAATAAGAGACTTGAGGAACATAAAAAATTCACCATCTATGCAACAAGTCAGTTTAGTGTCTCTCAAGAGAAGATGGCTATTGCAATTAAACGTATTGAAGAGGAGTTAGACCAACGCTTAGAATTTTTCCAAAAAGAGGGAAAACTTGTAGAGTACCAACGCCTCAAACAGCGTGTAGAGTTTGACTTAGAGATGCTTGAAACAACAGGTATGTGTAAAGGTGTAGAGAACTACTCAAGACTTTTAACAAACAAAAAACCAGGTGAAGCTCCCTTTACTCTACTTGATTACTTTGCTCAAAACAACAAAGAGTATCTTGTCATAGTAGATGAAAGTCATGTATCGTTACCTCAGTATCGAGGTATGTATGCAGGAGATAGAGCAAGAAAAGAGGTGCTTGTTGAATATGGTTTTCGTCTGCCATCAGCCCTTGATAATCGTCCTTTAAAACTAGATGAGTATATAGAAAAATCTCCTCACTATCTCTTTGTCTCTGCTACTCCAAATGAGTATGAACTTGAACTCTCAACAACAAAAGCACAGCAGATTATACGTCCAACAGGTCTGCTTGACCCTGTTGTAGATATAAAGCCATCAGACAATCAAGTAGAAGATATTCATGATGAGATCAAAAAAGTTATAGAGAAAGATGAAAGAGTTCTCATCACTGTTCTTACAAAAAAAATGGCTGAAGCACTCACAACCTACCTAGCAGATCTTGGCATCAAAGTGCAGTATATGCACTCTGATATAGATACAATAGAGCGTAACCAGATCATCCGTTCACTTCGTCAAGGGGAGTTTGATGTACTTATAGGTATCAACCTACTTCGTGAAGGTCTAGATCTTCCTGAAGTTAGTTTAGTCGCTATTTTAGATGCAGATAAAGAGGGATTTTTAAGAAGCGAAACTGCACTTATTCAAACCATAGGACGTGCAGCAAGAAATGCACAAGGAAGAGTTATACTCTATGCAAATAAGATTACAGGTTCAATGCAAAGAGCCATAGATACAACAAAAGAGCGTCGCTCTCTACAAGAGGCACATAACAAAAAATATGGTATCACTCCAAAAACAACAAAACGCTCTCTTGATGAAAATCTTAAACTAGAAGATCATGGAGGCATCTACCAAAAACATAAAAAGATTGAAAAGATGCCAGCGAGTGAACGTAAAGCGATAGTTAAAGAGCTTATGCTCAAGATGAAAGCAGCAGCAAAGGAGCTCAACTTTGAAGAGGCTGCAAGACTACGTGATGAGATTGCAAAGATCAAACAACTTTAAAGGATTAAAATGGAAGATATGTTTACAAACTTAGCTACATATGGCTACATAGGACTTTTTCTCTACTCACTAGGAGGAGGATTTATAGCACTTGTAGGTGCAGGTGTACTCTCTTA
>Ga0256843_1003747_pt1 | contig 10409 bp, 8 predicted proteins | sample AlvinellametaG_FD_191572 | JGI IMG/M metagenome (GOLD analysis project Ga0256843, IMG submission 191572) | Pompeii worm associated microbial communities from hydrothermal vent at the East Pacific Rise, Pacific Ocean - Alvinella | ecosystem: Host-associated > Annelida > Integument > Unclassified ... | reverse complement strand
TATAGTATTTCTCTTTTAGTTTCTCTTTAATCTCATCTTCACTTTTATTTAGAAGAGAAAAATCAAGTGAAGATAAAAACTTCACAATTTGTCCAGCATTTCCATAAGCAAATAAAGCACAAATAAGACTTATCCATTCATCATTATATTTTTTTGCAATTATCAGTGGATCTGGTTTATCTAGACTTAGTTCATCTGTATTATTTCTATTTAGAACCTCTTTATCTAATCTTTGTTTTAAATCCATTAGTTATTTACTGCTCTTCCTAATTTACTCTCTACTGATTTAATTTTTGTTTTTAGTCTATTTTCACAATTTTTTCTAATATCAAATTTAAGTGATGAATAAACTCTATCACAATCTAATTGATCATAAGCTAGTTCTATAATACTTAAAGCTTCTTTCATACTAGATGCTTCTATTATTGTACCCATTGCTGTTAGCTGATATGGAACTCCACTTTTATCTATAGCATCGATTATCTTTGATACTTGAGCTGATACACTTGAACCTTCTCTACATTCATCTGAAGTTGGGAACATACTAAATTCTAATAATACACTTGTCATCTATCTTCCTTTATTTATATAATATATCTCTTTGTACTTTATCATATCCATATATATCATCTCTAAACTGAATATTGTTATTATCATCTACCCAAGTAGTTAAATATATAATATGAATTGGTATTTTCTTATTTAAACTAAACTCTGTTTGTTCAATACCTTCTAATATCTCTTTATCTTTTTTAGGGTCTAAGGCTTTCTCTTTTTCTTCTATTGTTGCTAGAAGCTTATTAGGATTATGTAACCTTATACAACCATGACTAAATGCTCTTTTTCTTCTTTTGAAAAAATGTCTTGTATTTGTATCATGTATATATACCATATATTTATTTCTAAATAAAAACTTCATCTTACCTAGAGGATTTTTATCTCCTGGTACTTGTATAAATCTATATGGTAATTCTGGATATATCTTTTTTTCTTTTTGTTCTTCATTTTGAGCAAATTGTGTCCAGTTTATATCTGTAGGTTCTATTGTTTCAGATTTTATATTCCAATCTGGATGGATATTCATATCTTTATTATCTAAGTAGTTTGGATTATCAATTAGTTTTGGTACTATCTCTCTTTGAGCTATTCTTTCTGGTACTCTCCAATAAGGGTTTAATACAACTGTAGAAAGTCTATGTGAAAATATAGGAGTTGGATGTTTTTTTGTCCCTACTATTACAGATAATTTTAGTTGCTCTTTATTATCACTATAGTATCTTAGATTATAGTCTGGTATATTTACTAGTAAGTACTCATCACCTAGATCTCTTTTCATCCATCTCATTCTTTCAAGATTTACTTTTATTTGATCTATTTTATGTTTTACTGATATATTTAAGTGTCTTATTGTATCTCTTCCACATATACCATCTACATATAAGCCATGATTTCTTTGGAAATTTTTTACAGCATTTGATAATTTTTTTGTATATATATTATTAACTGTTTTTATTGTTTTGTTGTTATCACTTACTATTGTAGTATTTGTATCTTCTACAATATAATCATTACTTTGTATTAGTCTTTTTTTAAGGATTGGTACAACTTTACTTTTCATACCAACTTTTAAAGACTTTCTAGGTGTTGGTACTTTTATATATCCGCCATTTTTTTGAACCTCTTCATACTCTAATAGTTTTGAATAAAGTTTATTAGCATTTGGATAAGTATAATTTACACTATTTATACTAATATTTATATCATTATTTATTAGTGTATTTTTTAATAATTTATATTTATTTATCTTTGCTCTATATTTTTCCCAATTTGCAACTATATCATCCTCTTCATGTAACTCTTCTAGGTACTCTTTAAACTCTTTCCAGTTTATACTACCTTTTGACATATTGTTTATAAAATTATCGTATAAATTTGTAAGTAAAAAATCAAGTTGCAATCTCTCTTTTGTAGTTAAAGATTCATTTTCATATTTAGATATTAATTCATCTATTCTTTTTAGATTATAAAACTTCTTAGATTTATCACTAATAACTTTATCATTTTTTGCAAATCTTATTAGTTCATTTGAAATTGGATTTAATGTTCCATCTTCTTCAAACCATATAGGTTCATATTTCCATTTTTTATAATACTTGCGTAATAATGATTTTTGGATATTTACCCCTATTGCTTTACGCTTTGTAAAATAACTTTTTATATGTGAATGATAATCGATAACTGTACTAGTGTTTGTATCTTGTATGTTTGTAGTATTAGTATCTAAACTTGTTGCGAATGTGCTATTTATTAATAGTATTGTAAGTAGTATGTATTTCAAGGAAACCTCTTTAGAAAATATTGTGTATGTTAATATAAAATATGTTAAAAAGTTATTAAGTTTGTCTAATGAAGTGCATATATGTTATAATTTGTAAATTAAGCAAAACATAGGAAATAAATTTGATCAATACCAAATCTATATTATTACTTTTTGTAATAGTGTTTTTTACTTCTTGTAGTAACAAACAAATCATAAATGTCCAAGAAAAAAAAGAAGTTTCTAATATTAAAATAACAAGAACTAATCCAAGTAACAACAATCAAGTTAATGAAGTAAAATATTTATCGTATAAACTTGCTCAAAAAGAGTTTTTAGATATATTAGAGAATGACACTTTTGCTTCACTTTGTTCTTCAAAAGATTTATACAATCAAGTAAAAGTAAGCCCTTCAGGTATTCAAAAAGATAAACTTTTAGAAAAACTTTTACTAAATTATACTTACAACCTTGCAAATGGCTGTATAGATATAAAATCTATGCAAAGAAAATTAGCATATAATAGAAGACATAAAATTAAAACTGCTTATGATACATATAACACTTATATAAATAAGCAAAAAATATTAGATCAATATAGAAGTAATAAAATACCTATAAGAACGATACTTCAACCATATATGCCAAAACATCCATTATTTATGAAAATGGTTAAAGTATTACATACTAAAAAGTTATCAGCAAAAGCAAAATACAAACTTAGATTAAATATTGAAAGATTTAAGATGATGAAACACTATAGTAGTAATAACTTTATACAACTAAATATTCCATCTTTTACATTTGATTTATATGAACATGGTAGAAAAAGTATGCACTTTAATACAGTTGTAGGTAGTTATGAAGATCAAACTCCTATATTAAGCTCAAAACTTAGCTATTTTATTTTAAATCCTACATGGAATATACCTGATTCTATTGCTAAGAAAACTATTATTCCAAGAATGTTAAAAGATAAAAACTACTTAAGAAAAAAACATATTGAGATACATAAAAACTACCATTTAACATCTAAAAGATTTAAACAATCAGATATTAACTGGAGAAAATATCTAAAGAAGAATGTAAGATATATTCCTTATAAATTTATTCAACTTCCATCTAATACAAATGGTATGGGTAGAGTTAAATTTATGTTCAAAAACAAATATGCTGTTTATATGCACGATACTATAGGAACATGGAGATTTAAAATAAACAAAGCAAGTATAAGGGCTGTAAGCCATGGTTGTGTAAGGTTACAACATCCATTAGCCCTTATTAAACATGTTTCAACATACTATACAAAAAGAAGCTACAAAAGTGTAAGAAAGATTTATGATTCAAGAAGGATGAAAACAATAGGATTAAGTAAAAAACTTCCTATTCATATCTCATATATAACTGCATATATTAGTAAAAATGGATCTTTACATTTTTACAATGATATATATGGATATGACAAAATTCAAAAATTAAATTTTAAGATGTAATACTATTTATCAAAACACTTATTAAAAGCAAAGTTCCTACTAGCAAGACTTATTGGATAATCTCTTTTTATACATAGCTCTTGCGCTTTTTTTGTTATATCTTCATCTTTAATTGTTGAGTTATATAAAAATTCTCTTTGTTTATATTTATCTTCTTTAACAATATTATATTTTATTAGATCTTTTACTATTAGATCACTCATAGTAAGAACAGAAGATGCTTTTACTATCTCACACCTTGCATATTTATATTTATCAAAAGAAACATCAGCAGTTCTAAGCTCTGCATCATCTCCTGGTATTTGTTGCGCTCCATACAATGGCTTTGAAGCTACACTTACATTTTTAAAACTAGGTATAAACTGCTGTATATGTTCAATAGAACGGTTTGTTCTTATATTTATATCTTCTTTACTCCATGATTTATATATCTTATTTAAAAACTTTTTATCTAATGTAGGTTGAGAACTATTTAGTGTATTTTTTACTAAACCATTATCAAATAGTGTTATATCTTTTGTCATTCCATGTATTTGAAAATGTGAATCAGGATATGGTGTAAATTGTGCCATACCAGCAGGTGTACCTCTTTTTCCAAAAAATATAACTTCTGGCCAAAGTTCATTATTTGTATTCCATTTTGTTACATACGCTGATTTAAACTCTACTAATCTATTAACTTTTATATCTAACATATCATCAATAGATCCTGTTTTAAATCCTGCTGCATTTATAATATAGTCAAACTCTTCTTTTTGAATTTTTTTATCTTTTTTATATTCAACTATATATTTATCATTTTTTTGCGATATATTAGTTACTTTTGTTTCAAGTAAAATTTTACTATTTTTCATAGTATCAAATTCCAACATACACTTAGCAGCCAGTCTAAATATATTTAAACCATACTCTTGTACTAAAATAAGTGGGAATTTTAGTTTTTCTAGATCAACATTTTTAGCTACACTTATCATATAATCATCAAAACTATTTGGTACTTGAACACTTTGTTTATCTTTTAGTTTTAGTATCTCTTCTTTAGAATATAATCTATAATAATCAGACTTATTACATAAAACTTTATTTGAGATATCTTGATTTATTAGTTTTTCATATTCATTTTTTAGAAGTTCTAATCTTGGAATCAAATCTTTTACTTCATAGTCATCTGTAAGTGGTACAGCTAATACTGTAGGTCTAAAATCAACAGCATTTTTATACATTTTTAAAATATCAATTGACTCTTTTAAAAGTGTAATACAAGATTGATCACTAATCTCTCTATATAAATTCCCACCTGCATGTAAGTGACAAATAGGAGGTCCAGATACCAACGATGAGTTTTTTTCAAATATACTTATATCAAGTCCTAATTTGGCTAGGTATAAGCCTATTGAACTTCCAGCTATTCCACCACCTATTATTGCTATTTTAGACATACTATATAACCTTTAATATATCTTCAAACTTATCTATTATTACACTTGGATTATGTACAGATATATCTTCATCATAATTGTATCCATAAGATACTGCAATACTATGCATATTACAATTATTTGCTGCTAATATATCGTTTTTTGAATCCCCTACCATAACTGATTCATCTACAGTAAATCCAAGTTTTTCACATACATATAATAGTGGAGCAGGATTTGGTTTTTTATATTTTAAGCTATTTGCACCAATATATAATGAAAATAGCTCTTCTATTTCAAAACCATCTAAAATTGGTTTTACAAACTCTATTGGTTTATTTGTAACAATACTTAAAATAAAACCTCTATTTTTTAAACTTTGTAATGTCTCTTTTACGCCATCAAACATAAGTGTTTCATTACATACATTTAATCTATATTGCTCTAAAAATATTTTATGAGCTTTATTAAATAACTCTTCATCTAAATCATCATCAATAACAACATCTGAACTTAAAGCTCTTTTTATTAGTGTAGCAGATCCATTTCCTACCCATGATCGAATCACATCAAGACAAAATATATCTTTATCTAAATCTTGCATTGTATTATTAACTGCTAGTGCTAAATCAGGTACACTATCTATTAATGTTCCATCTAAATCGAAAATTATATGTTTTTTATTTTTTAAGTTCATTTTTTCTCTTTTTTATATAATTCTGATTATAACAAAAGTAGATTAAAGATTATTTATATTTTCAAATTTGTATTTATAAATAATATCTATAAGCTAATAATACAAATATTTTTTAATTTTTAATACATATTATTGTAAAATGGCCGATATTTTTAACAAATAAAAATACTAAGGAAAAATTTGCAAACATATAATCTAGAATATAGTAATACTTCTGAGTTAAATAAGTTTATAAAAAACAATCAAGATCTAAAAAAATCAACTTCTATTTTAGTTCAAATATTTTCAGGTATTTTAAATAAAAACATATTAGAAAAGTTATCTTCTTCTATTTTAAAAAACTTACCAAATGCAAATATAATTGGTGCTACTACTGATGGTGAAATAGTTGAAAATAAAGTAACTACAAATAAAATTATTATATCATTTAGTATTTTTGAAAAAAGTACTATAAATAATACTATGATAAGATGTGAAGATATTAAAGAGTCTTACAATAGTGGTGTTAATATTGTAAATAAACTTATAACAAAAAATACAAAAGTATTAATACTTTTTGCAGATGGATTACATATAAATGCAGATGAATTATTAAAAGGTGTTTCTTCTTCAATTTCATCTGAAGTTATAATTTCAGGTGGATTAGCAGGAGACAATGCTACATTTAGTGGTACATATTTGATTAATCAAAATAAAGTTTTTAATAAAGGTGTAGTAGGTATTAGTATAAATTCAGATGATTTAATTGCTACAAATGACTATAGTTTTGCATGGCAAACTATAGGGAAAAGCTTTATTGTTAATAAATCATTTAAAAATATTGTTTATGAAATTGATGGTATGACACCAACTCAATTATATAAAAAATATTTAGGGGAAGATGTCTCAAAACTTTTACCTGGAATTGGTATAGAGTTTCCACTTATTATTCAAAATAAAGGTGTTGATATTGCAAGAGCTGTTTTAAGTGTAAATGATGATGGTTCTTTAGTATTTGCTGGAAATATTGAAGAAGGTAGTATTGTAAAATTTGGTGTAGGTGATGCAAATATTATTATAAATGATAGTGTAGAACTTTCAAAAAACATCTCTAAAAAGCCATCTGAAAGTATATTTATATACTCTTGTATGGCAAGAAGACATTTTTTAGATTCAAATGCATCATCAGATATTCAATATTATTCTAAAATTACTAATACTTCTGGATTCTTTACTTATGGGGAATTTTATTCAAACAAAAATAATATAAACTTACTAAATGAAACACTAACAGTTTTATCTTTAAGTGAAACTAATCATATACCAAAAGACAATTTAGAAATATCTAATAAAAGTAATGCTTCATTTACAACTTTACAAGCATTGGCACATCTTACAAATGTTTCTTCAAATGAACTTGAAGAACTAAATGAAAATTTAGAAGATAAAATAAAACTTGAGATAGAAAAAAATTTAGAAAATGAGCAAAAACTATTTAACTCTATGAAGATGTCATCTTTAGGTGATATGATTGCAAATATTGCTCATCAATGGAGACAGCCATTAAGTGTTATAAGTACAATTGCAAGTTCTATTCAAATTGAAAAAGAACTAGGTGCTACAAGTGAGATAACACTACACAAAAAGATGGAAGATATTTTAAAACAATCAGAATATCTTTCTGATACTATTGATACTTTTAGAGATTATATTAAAGAAGATTATGTATTAAGTGATATTGAAATCCATGAAGATTTAAATAAAACACTAAAAATAATTGATGTAGTATTAAAAGATAATAATATAAATTTAATTAATAAAATAAATTATGAAAAACCTATATATATTAAACTTATCTCAGGAGAGTTATCTCAAGTTGTTATAAATATTATTAACAATGCAAAAGATGCTCTTATATTAAATAAAATAAAAGAAAAAAATATCTATATTGACTTAATCGTTGATGAACAATATTGTACAATCACAATTGAAGATAATGCTGGAGGGATACCTTTACATATACTTCCAAAAATATTTGAACCATACTTTACTACAAAACATAAAAACAATGGTACAGGTATTGGACTATATATGAGTTATGACATTATGACAAAACATTTTGCAGGTGATCTATATGCAAAAAACACTAAAAAAGGTGCGAAATTTTATATCAAATTGCCAATTAATAAATAATTTTTAGATATTTAGATATAATGCACTTTATATAAATATACACAAAATATAAAAGGTAAAATAAATATGGTAAAAATTGTAAATCTTAAAAAATCATTTGGTTCTAGAACATTATTTCAAGACATTAACTTGTCGTTTGATGCAGGTAAAAGATATGGTCTAATTGGAGCAAATGGAGCTGGTAAAACAACTTTTTTAAAAATGCTTTCTGGTCAAGAAGAGATAACTGATGGTGAAGTACAAATCCAATCTGGTAAAAAAGTTGGAGTACTTAGTCAAAATCAATTTGAATTTGATGACTATACTTTAGCAGATGCAGTTCTTATGGGGAATAAAAGATTATACGATGCTATTAAAGAGAAAGAAAAATTATACCTAGAAGAATACACAGATGAGATTGGTGAAAGACTAGGTGAATTAGAGATGATCACTTGTGAAGAAGATCCAACTTATGAATATGATGTAAAAATTACAAAAATTCTTGAATCTTTAGGATTTCCAGCGGCTCAACATACTGAACTTATGAGTACACTTACAGGTGGAGATAAATTCAAAGTACTACTTGCACAAGTATTATTTCCAAAACCAGATATCTTATTTTTAGATGAGCCTACAAATAACTTGGATATTGAAACTATTTCATGGCTAGAAAACCAACTAAAACACCATGATGGTACTATGGTTGTAATTTCACATGATAGACACTTCTTAAATGCAGTATGTACAAATATCTTAGATGTTGATTTTAAAACAATTAGAGAATTTACAGGAACTTATGATGATTGGTATATTGCAAGTACAGTATTAGCTAAACAAGCACAAACTGATTATGATAAAAAAGCAAAAGAGAAAGAAGAACTTGAAGCATTTGTTAGAAGATTTAGTGCAAATGCATCAAAAGCAAAACAAGCAACATCAAGACAAAAACAACTTGATAAAATTGACCTAAGTACAATTGCAGTATCAAGTAGAAGAGACCCATCTATTGTATTTAAACAAAAGAAACCTATATCTAAAGAGATATTAGAGATTAAAAATGTTTCAAAATCATATGATGGAGAAGTAGTTTTAAAAGATATCAACCTTATGATGAATAAAGAAGATAAAATAGCTCTTATTGGTGCAAATGGTGTAGGTAAAACTACTCTATGTAAAATACTAATGGGTGAGATTGAACCAGATCAGGGTGAAGTAAAATGGGGTGCAACAGTACAAGTTTCATACTTCCCTCAAAATACTACAGACTTAATCTCAGGTGATATTGTTCTTTATGATTGGTTAAGAGATTTTGATAGAGATGCAGAGATATCAGAGATAAGAAACTGTTTAGGTAGAATGCTATTTAATGGTGAAGAGCAAGAAAAATCTATCAAAAACTGTTCAGGTGGTGAAAAACACAGAATGATGCTAAGTAAAATCATGCTTGAACAAAGAAACTTTTTACTTCTAGATGAGCCTACAAACCACCTTGACTTAGAAGCAATTATTGCTCTTGGTGAAGGACTGTTAGCATTTGAAGGAAGTGTAATTTGTGTATCTCACGATAGAGAGTTACTAGATGTATTCGCAAACAGAATTATAGAGATTCAAGATGATGGAACAATCGTTGATTTTGATGGTTCATATGAAGAATACTTAGAATTTAAATCTTCTAAGAAATAATACTTATGAGTGCTAGTTTATTTTTTGTTTTAATCTTTTTAATATTAGCAGGGTTTTATTATAACCATGTAATACAATCTTATATTAATAGATTTGAATTATTAAAAAATATAACAAAAGCACACATAAATCAACTACTTACAATAATACTTGTAATAATAGTCCTAATAGCAGGACTAACTCCAAACGCAACAAAACAAAAATACTCATCAATTAGTAATAACTTTGATAATATAAGAACACCAGAAGCACAAAGAAGACCAAACCCAATGTTTGATATAGATACTTATTGGTAAAAAGGAAAAATATGAACTTTAAAAGATTAAGAAGAACAAGAATAAATGAAAACTTACGAAATTTAGTAAGAGAAACAACTTTAAGTGAAAATGATTTTATATACCCACTTTTTGTAAGAGAGGGAGAAGGTATTAAAAATGAAGTATCTTCAATGCCTGGAATATTTCAAATGTCTATTGATGAGATCTTAAAAGAGTGTCATTATATACACTCTATTGGATTAAAGTCTATTATACTTTTTGCTATACCTGATGTAAAAGATAGTGTAGGAAGTGAATGTTTATGTGATGAAAGTATCATAAGTAGAACAATAAGAGCTATAAAAAAAGAGCTTCCTGATATGTTTGTAGTAA
>Ga0256843_1003746_pt1 | contig 10410 bp, 9 predicted proteins | sample AlvinellametaG_FD_191572 | JGI IMG/M metagenome (GOLD analysis project Ga0256843, IMG submission 191572) | Pompeii worm associated microbial communities from hydrothermal vent at the East Pacific Rise, Pacific Ocean - Alvinella | ecosystem: Host-associated > Annelida > Integument > Unclassified ... | reverse complement strand
TCCCAAACTGACGGCGGAGAGGAATAGCATTTGGGAAATTAAAGGTCTCTCAAATCCGGTCAGAGAGAGGGAGACCGCCGCCAAAGTCAAAAGAAGGACAAACTCCATCAATTTGATGGAGGGGGTGATTGAGAAATAGTCCAAATAATCCGCAAGACTATGTCCATTGAAAATTAGGAATGCCGCTGCCCCAAAGGCAAATACCGCAATTCCCTTTGCCACTTGAATATTCTGTCGATAAAAGAGTGGAACTATTAAACCCGCCAAAACCAATACTACAAAGCTCATCAGTTACCTCCAAGGAATGCAAATGCTTGATTTGCCAAATTGAAGATAGGTTGGGGATTTACCCCAAAGTAAACAATCAAAATGGCATAGATAGCCAAAGCCAATTTTTCTGGGAAAGACATTGTAAAGGTTGTCCGCTCTACCAATGGACTCATAGGTCCGTGGATAGCCCGGCGAACTGCCCAGATGATGTAACCGGCACTGATAAGTCCTGCCACTGCCACAATGGCGACCCACCATCCATAAGCTTTAACGGCAGAAATGGTGATAGTAAGCTCCCCGATAAAGCCCATAGTTCCGGGAAGTCCCAACGCCGCCATACCGGCAAGGATAAAAATGGCAGAGACGAAAGGAGCTTTTTTCATAATTCCCCCCATTTCGTCCATATACCAAGTGTGGGTTTTGTGGTGGAGCCACCCGGCAATTAAAAAGAGAGGTGAAATTACCAGAGCGTGTCCAATCATTTCATAAAGGGAGGCGGACAACCCGTCGTAGGTAACGGTTGAAATTGCCACCACCACCATACCCATATGGGAGATGGAGGAGTAGGCAACCATTTTTTTAATGTGCCGTTCGTAAATTGCCAAAAATCCGGCAAAAAGAGTAGTAATAATTCCGATAATCAACATTACCATTGCAAAATGTTTGGTGGTTTCTGGCATCAATTCAACGGTAAATCGAATCAATCCGTAAGCCCCCATTTTCAAAAGCACCCCTGCCAAGAGAACTGAGATGCTACTGGGAGCCTGAACATGGGCATCGGGTAACCAAGTGTGGAAAGGGAATACCGGCAATTTTGCCGCAAATCCCAAAAACATCAACCACCAAATCAGGAAAGGGGTTTTAAAGAGATTCTCTTTTCCTGCCAAATCGGAGAAGTCCCAAACTCCAGTTTGCCGGAAAATCATAAAGAAGGCAACAAACATAAACATTGCAAAAACGTGGGTATAGAGGAAAAATTTAATAGCCGCATAAATCCGCTCTTCCGCTCCCCAATACCCTACCAAAAATAGCATTGGAACCAGAGTCAATTCCCAGAAAATGAAAAACCAGAGGATATTGGTGGTCATAAAGACCCCAAAAATAGGTCCACTGAACATTATCAGAAGGGACATATAGATATGTTGCTCTTTCTCCTCCCAAGAGGTTAAGACCACCAAAACCAGAAGGGCGGAGGTTAAAATTAACATTGCAACGCTCAAGGCGTCTATTTTGATAGTCAGTTCAAATCCAAATTGGGGGACACTCAAATATTTCCCCAACACCATATACCCCTCCGGGGGTAACTGGTGATACCAGTTGAGGGAGAGGAAAAAGAGGACAACAAACCACCCCAATGCCACATACTTTGTAGTTTCCGGACTATTCCGGAAAATGAAATAGACAAAAAAGGAGAAGAAAATCGGTCCAAATATTACCAACAATTCCATTTTAGAGCCCCTTTACAATTGTTAAGATGGCAATTACGATAATTGCTATCCCAATTACCATCTGTCCGATATATCCACCAATCTCTCCAGAGTGTCCTTTTTTGAAGAATCGGTAAAAAGCCCGGGTCATTGGAACGGTGGCATTTACAAGCCAATCAATTACAAAGGTATCAAACCATCTGAATCCCCGGGCGATTGAATTGACAATAATATTTTTGGAAATCCAAGTAATCATTGCCTCCATATAGTAGCCATTGAAAAGAATATTGTGGATTGTTTTCATAAATTGATGGGAGGTAATTTTTTGGAGTAAATCCAATTTTTTTACATAGAGCCAAACCACGATAGCAAAGAGAATTGCCATACCACTCAACATAAAGGCAGTAAGCCAAGCTACATGGGGTTCCTCCACCTCTTTTCCAACAATATAGTGGACAATATCAGATTGGAAGAGGGAGATAGCCAAAGTTACAAACGCCAAAATCCCCAAAGGTAATCGCATCCAGAAGGTGGAAGCCCCGTGGATAGCGTGGTCGTGCTCAGATTCGTGGCGGGGTTCACCCAAGAAGATAAGAACCCAGAGTCGAGTAATGTAAGCGATGGAGAGGAGGGCAGCAATGGTTACAAAAATTGCGGTAAATCCATTTCCCCACTCCCACGCAGAGGCGACAACCATCTCTTTGGAGAAAAATCCACTAAATGGAGGCACCCCGGCAAGACTCAAGGACCCCATAGCCATAAAGATAGCCACAAATGGAGCAGTTTTCCACAAACCTCCCAATTTCCACGCATCTTTTACATGGTGGGCAAGGTAAATTACCGCCCCGGCACTCAAAAAGAGGAGGGCTTTAAAAATTGCGTGGTTGACCAAATGGAGCATACCGGCTGCCAAACTTCCTACCCCCAATCCCACAAAGGCGATTGAGAGGTGGGACATTGTGGAGTAAGCCAAAATTTTTTTAATCTCTTTTTGAACCAGTGCACTGGTGGAGCCGATAAAGGCACTCAACGCCGCCACATTGGCAACAATAAAGAGGGCGTCGGTGTAGTGATAGAAATCGAAGAGCCGAGCCACAATATAAATCCCACTATTAACCATAGTTGCCCCGTGGATAAGGGCGGAAACGGTGGTAGGACCTTCCATTGCGTTCATTAACCACGGATAGAGGGGGAATTGTCCAGATTTTCCGATAGCCCCCATAAAGATAAAGAGGGCAGTTACCAGTGCCAGAGTTTTATTCAACTCTCCACTATTTGCCATTTCATTGAGTTTAATCAAGTCGACGGTTCCGGCATAGAAGTAGAGAAGGGCAATTGCCGCCAAAATGAAAATATCCCCCAACCGGGTGTAGAGGAAGGCTTGCATACCGGCGGAGGCGGCGGAGTGTTTGTAATACCAGAAACTGATAAGGGCGTAACTGGCAAGTCCCATAAACTCCCAACCGATGAAAGCTCCAATCAAATCTTTGGTAATTACCAACAGAATCATACCCCCGATAAAGAAGAGAACTTTGGCATAGTATCGGGGTTGATCTGGATCATCACCCATATAGTCGTGGGCAAAGTGGATATCGGCAAATCCCAATCCAGTGGCAATTAGAAGCATTACAATGGAGAGATGGTCAATATAAATCCGGAATGGGAGATGGATATCCCCATAATTTATCCAGTTGAGGGTAATATCTATCGGTTTTTCAAAACTGATAAAGAGATAAATAGATGCCAAAAAGAGCAATGCACCAACTATTTCCGCCACCCAAAAAGCCAACTCCCTTTTGGCTTTTCCCAAAATATAAGCCAACACAGACCCCAGATATGGGGCGATTAAAAGGGTTTTTACCCCTATATTTCCGATTGAGCCAATCTCATAAATCATCGTCCACCGCCTTATTCATTTTATCTGGGATAATCTCTTTGGTTTTCCGGTAAGAAAGGATAAAGATTAAAATCCCTGCGGCTGCTTCAAGGGTTGCAATTACAATAATTACATAGGCAATTGCCAACCCCCGGGTCAATCCCAAATGGTAAGCCGCACTTGCCAAAATCAAAATTACCGCATTTAATAACATCTCCAAAGAGAAGAAGATTTTGAGAAAATCGGCTTTACTGGTAACCCCAATCATTCCGATTGAAAATAGAACAATTGCAAAAAATGCGTCCATATAGAATCCAACCATCGCCTATTCCTTTTCGTGTTTGAGGGTGTGGAGCATTCTAATTCCTCCGTAGAGGATACTGGACGCTACAACCCCCAAAAAGATTACCAATTCTGCATATCTATCAGTAAACACTTTTACCTGTTCAGAGGCTGGAATAGCTTTTTCTGCCGGTGCCATAGACGGAATTAGGAACGGCACAATCAAGAATCCGATAGTTACAATCAGAATAATTACAATTGCCCAAGGGCGATTGGTAATTTCCGGATATTTGGCTCCAATTACGGTTACACCAAAGAGGGTTAAAACCACAATCCCTCCGGTATAGACAAAAATTTGGAAAAGTCCCAAAAGTTTTTCGTCCATTAAAAGGTAATAGATACCCAATAAGAACATCATCATTACAAATGAGATAACAGAAGGCACGGTCTTCTTTTGAAGTAGTGCCATTGCCGCCAGAATTATTACCATTGCCAAAAGGATAATTTTTACCATTATCATTGTTGACCCTTTTCACCCAAATTTACTCCACTTTCCGGTTTTTGGGAGGGGGTATTCCCCTTTTCCTCTCCAAGAGTGGAGGTAGGTTGAGGGTTTTCACCCTTTGAAATAGGTTTCTCCTCCCGGGGAGAGGTGGAAGTAGTCTCTCCGGCAACGGAAGAGTTTTCCAAATTTTGTTCAGTTTTTGGGGTAATTTTTTCCCCTTTTTCTCTTTGCTCTACCCCGTTGGGAGTAGGGCTATTTTTTTCTATTTTTTCAACCGGTTGGGCGGAGGTAGAAGCTTTTTCCGGTTTTGAAATGGGAGAAGGAGTCCCCTTTTCTCCGCCACTTGCCGGTTTGGAATTTTGGTTTTGGGCTCCGGCAGAGGGGGCTTTGGGTGTTACTTCCTCCGGTTTGGCGTCCGGTGCAGGTTTTGCTCCGGTTGTAGGTTTCGCTCCGGTTGCAGGTTTCGCTCCGGTTGCAGGTTTCGCTCCGGTTGCAGGTTTCGCTCCGGTTGCAGGTTTCGCTCCCGCCTTCTTTTTTGCCATCATTTCCCGCCGTTTCCGGGCTTTCTCCTCCTCTTCCCGTTTTTTCTGCTCTATCCACTCCTCCGGCACCTCAACCCGAACCCAAAATTGGTCAATATCCTTTTGGGTTCCCCCGGTGGGCATATAGTAATCTCCCCCGGAGAGGATAATTGATTTGGGTTTGGTGGGGCAGACATCTTCACAAAGTCCGCAAAAAATACAAATCCCCAAGTTTACTTCCGGAATTTTATTGGGGCGTTTCAAAGGTAGTGGTTTCATTACAATTGCATCAACCGGGCAGATTTTCCGGCACGCATCACACCCGGTGCAGGTTTCGTAAAAAATCCGGTGTTTCCCCCGGAAAATAGGGGAGAAGTGGGCAGGATTTTTTTCCACATGGTCTACCGCTACCCGGGGTTCAGTTACCGCTTTTAAAACTCTTACCACTTTTTCCGCTATTTCAAAAAACATCTCAACCTCCTAAAATGTAGAGTCGGGCAAAGAGAACCCACGCCAAATTGAGCACCGCCAGAGGAGTTAAAACACTCCAACAGAATTTGAGCATTTGGTCCAATCTCAACCGGGGGTTGGCTGCCCGAATCCCAATCATAATAATCGCAATTACTACAATTTTCAAAAAGAGCCAAAGGAAACTATCGAAAAAGAGTCCCCTATATCCGCCGAAAAAGAGGACAACGGCACTGGCACTTACTACCAACATTTCTGTAAATTCTGCAAATTTCAAAAGGGTATAGTTGGTTCCCGCATATTCGGTATAGAATCCGTAAACAATCTCCTGCTCTGCTTCGGGAATGTTGAAGGGGGGTTGTTCCAAAATCCCCAACATTGCAATTAAATAGATAATTGCCCCGGGGAGGAGAATTAGAGTGGTGAGCCAAGTGTTGTGATACATAATTTCATACAGATTCATAGTCCCAAAGAGAAGGGCAGGGGAGAGGGCGGAAAGGAAGAAGGGAATTTCCATTGAGAGCATTTGAGCCAAAACCCTCATACCTCCCAAGAAAGAGTATTTATTGTGGGAGCCGAATCCGGTTAAAAAAAGAAGAAAGGGTTCAACCCCAATTAAGACAACCAGTCCCAATACCCCATAATCGGTATCCAAAATTCCGTGTCCATTATTGATAAGGGGACTCCACGGAATTAAGATTACTGGAAGTGCCGCCACAATTGGGGTCAAAATAGGCATAATATTGAAAAGATAAGGGTCGGCACTTTTGGGGGTAATATTCTCTTTGGTCAAAAGTTTAAAAACATCATAAACGGTCTGCATTGACCCCCATTTTCCATTGTAGTGGGGTCCCACCCGTTTGTGGATATAAGCCAAAGTCTTCCGGGAAAAATAGAAGACAAAAAAAGTCCAGAAAAGAAGAAACGCCAAGCCGGGGAAAACCAAAATATAGAAAAGATACTGCCCTACACTCATACCCAACTCCTTTATCTATCTAAATCACCTTGACAGATATGCATACTCCCATAGAGAAGTGGGATATCTGACAAGGTTTTTCCTCTCAAAAGTTTGTCCAAAACCATTGTGTGGTTTACACTGGGGGCTTTAATTTTCAACCGGTAAGGATTGGAAGATTTGGGCATAGTTACCAGATGCATCAACATCTCTCCCCGTGCCCATTCTACCCGACTTACCGCTTCCCCCGCCGGCATCCGCCGGGGCATTCTAATCAGATGGTCTTTTTTGGGGTTCATCTCCTCTTTCAAAATCCCCTCTTCAATATGTGCCATCGCCTGTTTCATTAAATCGATAGATTGGGCAATCTCTTTGAAGATAATCAAAAGCCGGTCCCGGGCGTCCCCATTTTCACACCCTACATAATCGAACTCCAACTCCCCATATCCGGCGTAAGGTTCATCAAGTCGGACATCAATCTTTTTCCCGGTTGCCCGGGCAATTGGTCCCGCCAGATAGTAGGTATCCACATCATCTTTAGTAAAGACCCCATTTCCCCGGGCACGGGTCTCCATTAAGGGGTTTTTCAAGAAGATATCTTCAATCTCTTCCCGGGACTCTTCAAATTTTTTAATCGCCTTTCGGACAGAGTCGAACCACCCATCGGGCATAGGATACCGGACTCCCCCCGGTTCAATACAGGCGGTGGCAATCCGGGCACCACTATAATCTTCCAGAGCGTCAAGGAAATACTCCCGGACATCAAGACACCACATCATAAAGGTGTGGAGTCCCATTGTTCCGAAAAATCCTCCCAAACTTACCAGATGGGAGGCAGTCCGTCCCAACTCTCCCAAAATTACCCGCATAAATTTGGCAAAGGGGGTAATCTCTTTGCCGGCAATCTCCTCCACCGCTTGGGAGTAGCAAATCATCGGGTTGGTGTTATCCATAAAGCAGACCCGCTCTACCGCCACAATGGTTCCAATAAAATCTTTCCGCTCCGCCAATTTTTCCAGAGCCCGCCAAACATACCCAATATCGGGGTCTACTTTCTCAATAATTTCCCCGTTGGTGTAAACCTTCAACCGGATTGGCCCAGACGCCGGGTGGGTTGGTCCCCAGTGGAGAACGGTTTTACTCCCCTCGTGTCCGATTTTTTCTTCATTCTCTTCATATTCTTCAAAGAATTCTTCGGAAATTTTGTTTACATTCTCAATTACATTCTTTTCGTGCTCTTCCCAATCGAAATCTTTCCGGAATGGAAATTTGCCGTAATAGTCGGCACTGATAAGGAAATAGCGTAACCGGGGGTGTCCTTCAAATTTAACCCCAAAGGTGGAGTAGGCTTCCAGTTCGTGCCAATTGGCACTGGGCATTAATGGGGTGATGGAGTCGATTTTACACTCCTCCAACTCCCGGGGAATATCCACTTTTAACCAGACATTCCGTTTGGTATTCAAATCCTCCAGAAAATAGTTAATCTCCATTCGATTTTCGTCAATAAAATCGGTGGGGGAGACGGTGGAGCAACTTTTTACCCCCTCCTCAATCAGAGCCCGAACCACCGGTAAAAGGTCTTCTTTTCTTTTCAATTTGGCTTTGAGCCAAGTCGGTTTATACTCCTCCAGATACTCCAAATCGAATTGATTTAGCACTTCTTTTAATCTCTCCATACCACTCCCTTTAAAATTTCATCTCTTTCCAGAGTCCCCCTTGGGAAGAGGCGGAGGGCTCTCCCCGTTTAATCTTCTCCTTCAACTCCTCCAATCCGGCAATAATTGCTTCGGGGCGGGGGGGACATCCGGCTACAAAAATATCGGCTGGCAAAATTTCGGTCATATTTTTAATTACTGAAGGGGAGTCATTGTAGGGTCCACCATCATAGGCACACGCCCCAATTGCCACCACATACCGGGGTTCTGGCATTTGGGCGTAGGTTCTCAAAAGTGCCGGAAGAATCTTTTTACTCACCAATCCGGTAATAAAGATAATATCGGCTTGCCGGGGGGTAGGGGTCATAATATACCCATACCGCTCCCAGTCATACCGGGGACCCATCGCTGCCAACATTTCCAGAGAGCAACACCCGCTACAGAAGTGGACAATCCACGGAGATTTACTCCGGGCATAGTTGAAAAAATCAAGAAACTTTAGCATTCCGATACTCCTTCATCGAAATCATCAACGCCAAAAAGAGGAGAAGTCCAAATCCAATTCCCCATTTGAGGGCGTTGGGGTTGTCGGCAAATACAAAGAGACTGAAAAATAGACCTGCCATATCGAAAACGATAAAGGCGATGGCAAAGATAAAATAGTTAAAGTTTGCCTTCATTGGCACTTCACTACTGGGGGGCAAACCACACTCAAAGTGGTCGGTCTTGACCTCATCGGGGTTATAAGGGGCAACACTAATCCCTAAAATATAGAGAAGAACTACCCCCAAAAAAATTCCGACTGCAAATAGAGCTACTATACCCATAGAATACTCCTTTTCTTGGATAACCTTGAGTTAATTTAATTTTATTGAGAGTTAAAATAGGTGTCAATTGGTCTAAAATATTAGTCTCTAACAATTGTATTAAACGCTACAAGGGGTAACAAACCTCCCCTTCCCTTATAAGAGGAGTTTATTATTTTTCCAAAGGTAGCTTAATTAATAGTTTTCAATTTTATCTATTTAATTTGAAAAATTCAAGAATAAATCAATTTTCAATGATAAAAAAGTGGGGGTGTTTTTCCTTTTCTCCCACCTCCAACTGGGAGAAATAGTATCAGTCGATATAATTCCACCATTCACCCCCCTTCAAATGGAGTAAGGAGAGAAGCCGTGGGAAAAAAAATAGGATTGGGTGTTACTTCCTTCCGGGAATTGCGGGAGAAGGGGTATATTTATGTGGATAAAACCCATCTGATAAAAGAGTTGATCACCAACTACAAATATGCCTTACTTGCCCGTCCCAAAGGGTTTGGAAAAACAATTACCTTGAGCACAATTGAGGAGATTTTCCGAGGAAATAAGGAGTTATTTGCCGGAACTTCCATTTATGGGGAGTATCAATTTGAAGAGTTTCCAATTTTAAAACTCTCCTTCCGGGGGAGTTGTGAGAATGTAGATGAAGTCCGGGAACATATTCTGGAACAATTGATAATTTTGGCGGAGGAGTTGGAGCCCACTTTCCGGGTAAAATTGAAAGAGAAGGAGAGAATCAACTACTACTTTGCCGATTTGATAAAGGCTATTTATAAAAAGAGTGGCAAACAATTGGTAATTCTGGTAGATAATTACGACAACTCCATTTTGGAAAATCTTTTTGACCTCCAAAGGGCTTCCAAAATTTGGAGAATTATCCGGGATTTTTTATTAATTATCAAAGACCACGGGGAGATGATTCGCTTTGCCTTTTTTACCGGAATTACCGGACTCCTCCGGCGGACTCCCTTTGAACTTTCTCTGGTGGAAGATATTACCCTCCACCCATTTTTTTCCAATATTTGCGGGTTTATGTATGAAGAGGTGGTCTACTACTTTGAAGATTATCTCAAAAATGTGGATATGGAGGAGGTGAAAAAGTGGTATTACGGCTACAACTTTTTGGGGGATTTTGTCTTTAATCCGATAGATATTCTCTCCTTTATCAAAAATAGCTATCTTTTTAAACCCTACTGGTATATGACTATCTCCAATGAATATTTCTACCGGATTGTGAGGGACCACCGCTTTTTTCTCCCGGAAATTGGACATATGCAAGCCCCGGAAAAGATTTTCAACGGCTTCAATCTCCACTCTGTAAATGTAGAGTCTCTGGCATTCCACACCGGTTTAATTACCATTGACACCCTCCGGGAAACCCCATTTGGAACTATCTTCTCCTTTCGAACCCCCAATAAAATGGTGCAAATCAACCTCCACGACGATATTATCCGGCTTTTGACCAATAAAAGCTCCTTTTTCCAATTTAAAAAAGAACTCTACATCGCTTTGAAAGCGGGGGATATAAGTAAATTCCGAAAGGTTGTCAGACAGATTTTTGCCACCATCGACCCCAACTATTTCCTCAAATATCGATTTGACAAGTGGAGTGGAATCCATATTACTATTATGT
>Ga0256843_1003745_pt1 | contig 10410 bp, 12 predicted proteins | sample AlvinellametaG_FD_191572 | JGI IMG/M metagenome (GOLD analysis project Ga0256843, IMG submission 191572) | Pompeii worm associated microbial communities from hydrothermal vent at the East Pacific Rise, Pacific Ocean - Alvinella | ecosystem: Host-associated > Annelida > Integument > Unclassified ... | reverse complement strand
GAATTCCCGAAGCTTCCCTTTGTTTCCTGTTGCTAAAACCAATTTCATTTTGATTAACCTTCATTTTACTTAATAGGACTATAATTAGGACAAATTCTACCCTATTGGAGATATTAAGATGATTAAAAAGGTTCTCCCTTTAAGTTTGATCGTTGCATTGCGTTTTTTCGGACTTTTCATAGTCCTTTCGGTTCTCTCGAACTACGCCAAAGAGCTCCCGGGAGGAACCGCATTCCTCGCCGGTATCGCACTGGGAGGCTACGCCTTGACCCAAGCGGTACTGCAAGTGCCTTTCGGGGTGATGAGCGATAAGTTCGGGCGTAAGAAGACCCTGCTTTTCGGATTGCTTCTCTTTGCGGTCGGTTCGGCGGTCGCTGCGATGGCTGACAACATCTACCTATTGCTTGTGGGTCGCTTCCTGCAAGGTGCGGGAGCGATCGGTTCGGTCGTTACGGCAATGATCGCCGATCAGGTGCGTGAGGATGAACGCGCGCATGCCATGGCGATCATGGGGATGGTCATTGCGATGAGCTTTGCCGCAGCGATGATCCTAGGACCCGTCATTGCGGGTGTATGGAGTGTAAGTGCGCTTTTCTGGCTTACGGGTGCATTGGCACTGACCGCACTGCTCATCCTCTTTACCGCAGTTCCGGAACCTCCGCACATTGAACACCACTACTCCGAAGAGGAAGCCAAGATCAAAGAGGTCTTCAAAGATAAAGACCTTGTGCGTATGTATATCACCTTTCTCTTTCACAGCTCGACCATGGCGATCGCGTTCTTCATTATCCCTATTTTGATGAAGAGCAAGTTCGATATGACCCGCATGGAGTACTGGAAGGTCTACCTGCCGGCTGTTATATTCGGAATTATCGCTATGGGGCCTGCTGCGGTTCTGGGAGAGAAGTACGGTAAAGGGAAAGAGGTCTTTGTCGCTTCGGTTCTCTTTATTATCGCATCGTTCGCACTCATGGGCTTTAGCAGTAACTTCTGGCTCTTTGCTACGGGGGCGACCTTCTTCTTTATAGGGTTCAATATGTTCGAGCCGCTACTTCAGAGCTTTGTTGCCAAGTTCGCCAAAGTCCACCAAAAAGGGGCGGCACTGGGTGTTGCCAATACCTTCTCTTATGTCGGTATCTTCCTTGGTGGGGCAATAGGCGGTTGGCTCTACGGTCACTACGAGGAGCAAGGGGTCGCCATTGCCGTGATCATCCTCTCACTCTTCTGGATCTTCTGGATCCTCAGCATGCGTAACCCGGCACTAAGAAAGAACCTCTTCCTCTCTACCGATATCTTTGATGAGGACAAACTCCATATGCTCAAAGATGTCGAAGGGATCAACGACTTCTATACCAACAAAACCGAAAAGATCATGGTCATCAAATATGAAGATGAAGTGATCGATGAAGACACCATTAGAGGGATGCTACGAAAGTAGCCTCCTTACACATTCATATGATCATCTCTTCTCATCTTCTAAAATTGAAGTAAAATAAACTATAATATGATTATTGCTATTTGACGATGGAAATCTACTATTTCATCTTCAACGTCGTGAAGAATCTATCACGCTAAAAAACAGGAAGTTACGCATGGATATTGCATCACTCTATCTTAAAACAAAAGATCTCTCCGTACTCCTTGCTGAAGACCATACCCCTTCACGCAGAGAGATGCATGAGATCCTACAAGAGCTATTCTATCGGGTTGTTTCCGTAGAAGATGGAGAAGAAGCATTTAGACTTTATGAAGCATCTTTTCATGAGAGACAACCGTTTGACCTTGTCATTACCGATATTCAAATGCCTCATATCAATGGGGTTTCGCTAGTACATAAGATCAAAGCGCTTTCTAAAGATCAAGCGATTATTGTTATCTCCGCATACCCAGAGAACCAATATCTTCTTGAATTGATCAATACCGGACTCTCACATTTTATGATCAAACCGATCGAACATACAAAGTTCTTTGAGGTTCTCTCCGGCATTACGGCAGAGATATTAGAGAAGAAAGAAAAACCCGATCGAAGAGACGCACTTCTCTTACAAGTAAGGAAAGATCTTATTTGGGATGCAGGTAAACGCCTTTTAAAGTATCAAAATAAAACGATCAAACTCTCAAAGAATGAACTTCTCTTCATAGAAGCGCTCGCTGCAAACGGAGAACAGATCACCACTACACAATCTCTCTTGGAGATCTTCTACTGCAAAGGGATCGATATTAATGAGAACGGCATACGAAACCTTGTTTTGAGACTTCGAAAAAAACTCCCAGAGGAGACCATTCAAACTATCTATGGTATGGGATATAAATTTCACTTTTAACCTGTCTGAAAATATTTATGCTCACTTAAATTGCCGGGAAAACAGGTATATTAAAGTAACAATCCATTAGAATGGTAATAAAGGATAATTTTTAATTATAATATAAAGACATGACACATACACTTGATACCATACTAGAATATACACAACCATTATCAGTACTTTATGTAGAAGATGACCCCTTCGTACGAGAAAGCATGTCCGAGATCCTAACAATGCTCTGTGACCATGTGGAACTTGCGGAAGATGGAAAAACAGGGTTTCTAACGTATCAAACCTACCATCAAAAACATGGTCGTTTTTTTGATCTGGTCATTAGTGATGTACTCATGCCTATTCAAGATGGTATCGCCATGAGTAAAGATATATTAGAGCTCAATCCCGATCAAGAGATCATAATTATCTCCGCACAAGATAATAGTAGAGATCTTATAGAGATCATCAATCTCGGTATTAGCCATTTTCTCCTCAAACCGATACAAGATACGCACCTCTTCAATACCCTTTACCATGCAGGGAAAAGATTGGCGATCATCCGAGAAAAAGATAAAATGACACAAGAGGTGCACCGTCTTAATGAAGCACTTCATCAAAAGGTTAAGGCTCTCGAAAAATTGGCAAGGGAAGATACACTTACAGGTGTAGCGAACAGACGATTCTTTTATGAAAAAGCGGAAGCAGCATTGGCAAAGAGTAAAGAGGACTCTTCCTCTCTCTATATTGCTGTTATGGATATCGACAGTTTTAAACAGATAAATGATACCTACGGACATCTTGTCGGAGACGGCGTTATCACCCAAACAGCAAAAATCCTTCACAGTATACTCGATGAAAACTCTTTTGTCGGACGTGTAGGAGGAGATGAGTTCATGATGTTCTTTGAAGATCAATCTTTTGAAGAGGTACTCAAAAAAATGCAACAGGTACAAAACGCCATTCATGACTTGCATATGATCAGGGATAAGAAAATCACCTATACAATCAGTATCGGTATCGCACAAAGAGAAGCAGAAGATAAAACACTTGATGATATTATCAGCAAGGCCGATCAAAATCTCTACAAAGCCAAAGCCTTAGGACGAGATCGTATTGAGTATTAAAAACATGAAGTCCCGTATTTCAGGTTAAAATGGTCGGAGTGACAGGACTTGAACCTGCGACCTCTACCACCCCAAGGTAGCGCGCTAGCCAGACTGCGCCACACCCCGACATTTTGGAGAGTGTGATTATAAGACAGTTGTTCTTAATGATACATTACAAAAAGAGGTTGATATATCTGGTGGGATAGAAGGCAACCCTTATGGTTACCCTTCTACTAAATAGTTAGCATTTCCCCAAGTCTACCACTTTGTACTCTGCGCCTACAAGGTCACAGGCACGTTTGGTAATGTTCTGGATGGTGAAACCGAACTTCTCAAAGAGCTGTCCAGCCGGAGCAGAGGCACCGAATGTTTCCATACCGAGTACATCATCGGCATAACGGTAGTACTCTGTTGCCGATGCGGCTTCCACTGCCAAGACTTTCGTTGCAGGGTCTACAACACCTGCTTTATAGTCGGCATCCTGCTCATTGAACAGATCAAGACACGGTACGGAGACCACGTTGGCTTTGACACCAAGTACTTCCAAGTGACATGCAGCCTGAAGACACGGCATAAGTTCCGAACCGCTCGACATCAGTGTCAAGGTCGCACCTTCACGTTTTTTGACGATGTATGCGCCCTTGCTCGGCTCACCGAAATCTCTTTTTGGCTTAAGTGTTTTAAGCTTTTGACGGCTGAGGACAAATCCGCTTGGTGCATCCATCGTAAGTGCTGTCTTCCACGCTTCAACATTCTCAGTCGCATCCGCCGGTCTCCAGAGGTAGAATCCAGGCATCGCTCTAAACTGGCTGATCTGCTCGATCGGCTCATGCGTAGGGCCATCTTCACCCACACCGATACTGTCGTGTGTCCAGACAAAGAAGTTCTTAATGCCTGTCAATGCCGCAATACGCACACTTGGCTTGAGGTAGTCGGAGAAGACAAAGAATGTCGCATTGAACGGGATGGTCGTCCCGTAAAGCGCCATCGCATTGGTGATCGCAGCCATAGAGTGCTCGCGGATACCAAAGTGCATATTTTTCCCTTTAGGAAAGTCACCCATATCTTTTAGTTCCGTCTTGTTACTTGGTGCAAGATCGGCAGACCCGCCAAGGAAGCCCGGTACCGCTTTGGCAATAGCATTGAGGATCTTCCCGTTGGAATCCCTTGTCGCCACTTCGGCATCATTGCCAAAATCTGGGTACTCAATGGCAGAGAAATCAGGGTTGAGCAGTTTTTCCAGTGCTATGTTCTGCTCGACAAGCGGTGCCTCTTTTTGTCTGTGTATCCACTCTTTTTCAGCCAACTCACCCTTCTCAATAGCACATCTGAAACGAAGCAGTACATCTTCAGGGATCTGGAACGTCTTATCAGGATCGAAGCCCTCTTTTGCTTTGGAAGCACGGATGATCTCCTCACCAAGTGGCGCACCATGCGTATGGTGTGTCCCTTCAAGCTCACCCGCACCCTTACCGATGATGGTATTGGCGATGATGATCGTAGGCTTATCCGACTGCTTCGCTTCTGTCAGAGCTTCATCGATCTTGTCATAACAGTGCCCGTTGACCTTCAATACATTCCAGTTCTGCGCTTCAAAACGCTTGGCGACATCTTCGCTCCATGCGATAGAGGTATCTCCCTCGATCGTGATCTCGTTGCTGTCATAGATAAGGATCAGATCTTTAAGCCCCAAGTGTCCTGCAAGAGAACACGCTTCGTAACTGATCCCCTCTTGAAGGTCACCGTCACCACACAGACAGTAGACCTTATGGTCGATCAGTTCACACGTCTCTGAGTTGACCTGCGCTTTAGTAAAGGCTTCAGCCATCGCAAACCCGACCGCATTGGCAACCCCTTGTCCAAGCGGTCCTGTTGTGATCTCTACACCCTCAGTATGCCCATATTCAGGGTGTCCGGGTGTTTTGGAATCAAGCTGTCTGAAGTTCTTGAGATCATCCAAAGAGACATCATATCCCCATAGGTGCAGAAGCGAATAGATAAGTCCCGTACCGTGTCCGCCTGAGAAGACCAGACGGTCACGGTTAAGCCACTTCGGATTTTTAGGGTTATGGTTGAGATGCTCGCTCAAAACCACGGCAATATCCGCCAAGCCCATCGGTGCACCCGGGTGTCCCGAGTTTGCTTTCTGTACCATGTCCGCTGCTAGAAAACGGATGGTGTTTGCCATTTTTTTACGCATTTGATTCTCTTCGGTCATTGCCATTTCATATCCTTCAAATTATATGCAAGTAGTCATGCTGAACTTGTCTCAAGAACGCCTCTAGGACGACCTTCAAACAAGTTCAGCGTTAGATCTTATACCCTATGTCGATAGAGGTAGCTGTCCATTAATGGACGTAGTGCCTCTTGTAGTCTCTCATCGAACGTTTCAAAGCGCTCTTGCAGATCATGTGCGAGAGAGTCCGCTTCCTGAACGGTACGTTCCAACCCGAGCAGATTGACAAAACTGTTCTTATCGCCGTCATTACCCGTGGTCTTTCCCGCTTCCTCTTCACTCTGTGTCTCATCGATGATATCATCTTGTATCTGGAAAAGAAGCCCCAGATCGATACCGAAATCGTAGAGTGCCTGCTGTACCTTTGTATCCAATCGGACGATCACTGCACCCATCTGAAGGCTCACGGCGATCAACTTGGCGGTCTTGTTGGTATGTAGTACTTTGACCTCATCGAGTGTTAGCGGTTTATTCTCAAAGTAGCAATCGAGTGCCTGCCCCAGAACCATACCGCGGCTTCCGCCGTCACGTGCAAGCAGTTCGACCAGCTTGATCTTGACATCTTCACGTAACGGTGCTTTGGCGATCAGATAGAAAGCATCAGAGTTAAGTGCATCACCGGCTAAAATAGCGGTCACTTCATCAAAACGCTTATGCAACGTCTGATGCCCACGGCGCAGGTCGGCATTATCCATTGCAGGAAGATCGTCATGGATCAGAGAGTAGGTATGGAACATCTCCATCGCCAATGCCACAGGGAGCGCACCCTCATAAAGCATCGGTTCATACGCCTCCACGATGCTCAAAAGCAGCATAGGACGAAACCGTTTCCCCCCTGCTTTCAACATGGCACCCAACGCCTCTTCATAGATAGGATGGAAACTTGTCACCTTGGGAAGGTTCTGTTCTAGGTAGGTTTCAAATCGCTGCATAGACTCTCGTTGAAATATAAAATTAATAGAATTATATCTAATTTCGATAAAATAAGGCATGGACACACATCAGACACTGCAAATGATCAAATGGCTTAAACGCATCGCTGCTCTTACGACCGTAGGGGTTTGGCTCTATGTCATCTCCGACTTCCTGCAAGACCCCGCACCCTTTTCTGAGCTGGTTCCCTACTGTATGGGAAGTACCATGCTTATCTTCGGTGTACTTACAGGGGTGTTCAAGGGCTTGGAGTATTGGGAGGGACAGATACAGCAAAAGGATACACCATGAAAAAAAAAGCGGTTAAGAAAAGTACACTCTTCAATATGAAAGGGATCTTAATCCTTTTAAGCTTTATGGTCTGGGTCAATCTTATCTTTGAAGTAAAAGAGGAGATCGGGTCTATAAGCGATTTTCTACAAACATATGCGGGAAATACTGCACTGATGCTTATCATCGGATATACATCGGTCGTAATTTTAGGGCTCTTCTTTGAGGCCAAAGAGTAGAGGGTAACCCCTTCTACTTACTTTTCACCCCACACTTTTTAGCAATATACGTCAACTGCTCCTCTAAAGAGAGTTTCTCGACATCTACAATGACATCGGCCACTTTTTTATATGCCTTTTCTCTCTCTTTATAGAGTGCTTTAGCCTTTTTCTCATCAGCGAACAGCGGACGTTTGGCAAGTTTGGCTTTACTGTTCTTGGCACTTTTGAGACGGTTGTGTATCCACTCGAACGAGGCATCCAGTAATACGACCGTTCCAAGCTTTTTCAGGTTATCCACCTTGTAGAAACCACCACCGCATGAGATGAGTGTTCCCTTGACACACTTCTCTATCCAGTCGGCTGTCTGCTGTTCACATTGGCGAAAATAATTCTCACCCTTCTTCTCGAATATCTTCTTGACCTCTTTGTTCTCTTTGGACTCGATCAGATCGTCCGTATCGATATTGTAAACCCCGTACTTCTTCGCAAAAGCACGTGCGGTCGTCCCTTTCCCCACACCCATAAAACCGATCAATATAATATTTTTTTTCATACACACTCACCCAATAAAGGCATTGCAATGCAATGCATACCGACATTCTTCACTATTCACTCCTCACTATTCACTTGATGAAGCAACGCTTCATCACTACACCATATTATAACGATCGATGATCTTCTTCAACCGTTTACGCAGGTTCTTCAGTGCCGCTTCCGCACTCTCACCCTCCGCCATCAACGACTCGAACTCATCGAACTGTATCTTGGCGATCCATCCGATCTTGGTGTGAAGTTTGATCCCGACAAAACGTACCTCACCGAAGTGCTCTTTTGCCATCTTGTAGATACGCTCGATACGCTGATCGAGTGTTTTGACCTCTTTACTCATACGAATACCCCTTGTTAAAATTTCATGCTTATTATATCACACTGCGGACTATACTTTGATCCTTTGCCACTTGCCCTTTTGGAAAGTGATCCATAGCCACACCGCCTTGACAAAGGTATCGGATATCATGGCAAGATAGACCAGTAGAATATTGTGGAACCAATACGAAAGGAGAAATGCCGGGATAATACGCACGAACCATAACGATATCAGATTGATCTTAAGTGTCCTTTTGGTATCTCCCGCTCCTCTTAAAGCGCCCGATAATACGAAGTTGAATGCCAAAGGTATCTGTGAAAACCCTACCACACGCAGATAGAGGCTTGCTTCTTCTATCGTTTGCGTATCATGCGTAAAGAGTGCCACGATCCTCTCAGGTATAAAGATCATAAAGAAGGAGAGGAAGAACATCAATCCCGCTGCATACTTCAAGACCAAAAGCACATCCTCTCTGGATCGCTGCGGGTCCTTCGCACCCAGCCCCTGCCCCATCAACGCCATTGCGGCTATCGTAAATCCGATACCGGGCATAAACGCGATCCCTTCGACACGAAGCCCTATCTGGTACCCCGCCAGTGCCGCCGTACCGTAATGGGCGATAACGGCAGTAAAGAGCATAAAGCTTCCAAAGGTCAACGTACGCTCGAACGATGCCGGCAAACCTACCCGCAATGCACGTTTTAACAGCCTTCGGGAAAAATGGCGTACAGGCATATAAGGCATCTTACGGCGCAAATAGAGTACGGCGTAGACCCCACACTCCAATATATTCACGATCACCGTTCCTACAGCCGCACCCACAACACCCAGTTGAGGGAAACCGTACGCACCGAAAATGAACAGATAGTTCAACAGAACATTCAACAAAATGGAAACCAGCTTCACCTTCATAGGTGTCGTGGTATCACCCGATGCGTTCAATGCCGAGACAAATACCAGCTTCATAAAGACAAAAGGCATCATCCATGTCAACATCTGCACATACCCTACACCCAGTGCCGTTACTTCAGGGGCCGTACCAAACCAGACATAGAGCTTTGAGGCAAGAAAATACCATGCCACCATAACAGGAAGGCTCAATAGCAGGGCGAACACCAAAAGGGTAGAGAGCCCCGATGATGCACGCCGTATCCGTTTGGCACCGATAAAACGAGAAAGAAGTGCGGAGGTGCCTACATGCAGTACCGTCAATATGGCAAAGACGAACATCAGTGACTGAAGCCCAAGCCCTACCGCCGCTACGGCAAATGCAGAGAGTCGACCGACCATTACAAGATCGGTGATGATCTGAAGCATATCCAGAAGCGAGTTGATCGCAGCAGGCAAAGAGATACGCAGTATCTTTTGATGTTTAGGCGGGAAAAATCTTAGCATACCTGACCTCTAAAGCGATACGAGGTTGTCAAGATGTACATACAAAGCGACAATAATGACCGAAGCCCACCCCATGCACCATGCAACCGCACGCAAACGACCGCCTTTATTGAAGATGCTACGCGTACGGTAGAGTACAACAGGGTAAAGAAGGGTTGCAAAGATCTCCGGCACATACGCCAAAGCGTTCAAACCGTACTTCTCAATAGCAAGCTTGACCCCTAAAAAAGCGGTGTAGACAAACCCGTATACGATCAGGATCATCACCATCTGAAAGAGCATAAAGAGCACTTTCGCCGCAGATTCATTCACTTTATCATTATAATACTCCACTACAATACCTCCAGTATCGCTTCACACAGCGCCTCTTTCTCTATCGTGCGGATACGGTGATCGTAAGCCTCAAGATCAAGCCCCTCTTTAGATATCTCTTTTTGCACAATTAAGGCACCACCATCCAGTTCGGAAGTGACCCAATGCACGGATACCCCTCCTGTAGGATGTTCATCCTCAAAACTGCGCTCGATCGCATGAAGACCTTTATGACGCGGAAGCAGTGAGGGGTGCAGGTTGATCGCACGGATACGGTCGGTAAAATAGGGGGTTAGAATACGCATGAATCCAGCCAGTACCGTCAAGTCAGGTTGATACTTTTGTAAACGCTTGACAATCTCTTTGTCAAATGCTTCACGGCTTTCAAACTCTTTAGGATCAACGATCTCAAGGGGGATACCCGCCTCTCTTGCTACGCTGATCCCCTTTGCGTTCGGATTGTTTGTCAATGCGACAACTACATTGAGTGACTTTTTATGTAAATGGTTGACAATATGTGCGAAATTACTACCCGTACCGCTAAAGAGTACGGCTATCTTTTTATCTTTTTCCATAATGAGGCTCTCTCTTCGATTCTATGCGCGTATTGTAGCGTAAGAATCATTGCAGCTTCACAGTAACCTGTTCCAGCCTCTCAAGTTGCGCAATAATATCCGTAGGCAGCATCGCATAGGATGCTCCTCTATAATGTTCTGCCGCCATCGTCAGTGCCAATGAACCGTGAATAGCTGCTTCGATCCCGGTATAG
>Ga0256843_1003743_pt1 | contig 10412 bp, 8 predicted proteins | sample AlvinellametaG_FD_191572 | JGI IMG/M metagenome (GOLD analysis project Ga0256843, IMG submission 191572) | Pompeii worm associated microbial communities from hydrothermal vent at the East Pacific Rise, Pacific Ocean - Alvinella | ecosystem: Host-associated > Annelida > Integument > Unclassified ... | reverse complement strand
GAGGCTTTGGCGGTGGATCCGGCGGAGATGGCGATGGCCTACGAGGCGATCAGTCCCGAGCTGCGCGACGCCCTGCACCTGGCCTACGAGCGGATCAAGAGCTACCACGAGAAGCTGATGCCCAAATCCTGGATCGAGTACGAGAAGAACGGCTCCATGCTGGGGCAGAAGGTGACCCCGGTGGACCGGGCGGGGCTCTACATCCCCGGGGGCAAGGCGGCCTATCCCAGCTCCCTGCTGATGAACGCCGTTCCCGCCATCGTCGCCGGGGTGGAGGAGATCGTGGTCTGCACCCCGACGCCCGACCACGAGATCAACGTCCTGCTCCTGGCCGCCTGCCACCTCTGCGGCATCGAGCGGGTCTATCGCGTCGGCGGGGCTTCCGCCATCGGCGCCATGGCCTACGGCACCGAGACGATCCCCAAAGTCGACGTGATCACCGGACCGGGCAACATCTTTGTCGCCACCGCCAAGAAGCTGGTCTACGGAGAGGTCAATATCGACATGATCGCCGGACCCAGCGAGATCGGCATCCTGGCCGACGCCTCCGCCCGTCCCGACTGGCTGGCGATGGATCTGCTCAGCCAAGCCGAGCACGACGAGATGGCCAGCTCCATCCTCATCACCGACGACGCGGAGCTGGCGGCCCGGGTCAACGACGAGGTGGAGAAGGCCCTTTCAACCCTGGAGCGCGAGGCGATCGCCCGCAAGTCCATCGAGGAGCGGGGCGCCATCATCGTCGCCGCCGATATGGCCGAAGCGGTGCGCCTCATGAACGAGATCGCCCCCGAGCACCTGGAGGTGATGACCGCGTCGCCCATGGAGCTGCTGGGCTCCATCAAGCACGCCGGGGCGATCTTCCTGGGCTCCTACACCCCCGAGCCCATCGGCGATTACATCGCCGGCCCCAACCACACCCTGCCCACCGGCGGCACGGCGAAGTTCTACTCGCCGCTGAGTGTGGAGCACTTCCTCAAGAAATCCTCCCTTATCATGATGAGCGAAGCGGGGATCGAGGAGCTGGGCGAAGCCTGCGCCATCCTGGCTCACACCGAGGGGCTGACGGCGCACGAGAAGAGCGTGCGGATCCGGCTGGAGCGTTGAGGCGATCGGGAGCGGGGAGAGCCCCTGTCCCAATCGGCGGATTTCCCCTTTGCCTCATCAAAAATTACCCAAAGAGGATAGAGGTATATCACAAAGAAAACGATCCGAAAAAGGAAGAGGTTTCCAGCGATTCTTTTTTCGGGGATCCAAAAACTTCTATCGGCTTCTTTTTCCGAAAATTTTCGATAAAATCACATAAGATTTAAACCCGCCGCACTGTCGTGGTTTTTTCGTCATGTGCATCGAATAGCGTGCACAGATTGCCCCTCTCCCCACGAGGGGAGAGGGACGGCGTGAAAGCCAGTGCATCTTTCGGGTCAAATTACAGTCATGCAAGGAACCTCTATCGTGAATACCCAACCCCTCCTGATCGAAGTCGGCGTCGAAGAGCTGCCGGCGATTCCCCTGTTGAAAATTCTTCCCGAGATCGAAAAGTCCTGGAAAAAGATTCTCGAAGATCGGAATCTGAAGAACGATTTCCGTTTCCTTTATACCCCCCGCCGACTGGTCCTGGAGCATGAGGCGATGCCGCTGCGTCAGCCCGATCGGGTCGAAGAACTGGTGGGACCTCCGGTGGAGATCGCGATCAGGGAGGGGCGACCGACACCCGCCGGAGAGGGCTTCGCCCGCAAATGCGGGGTCTCCTTCGGTGAGTTGGGACGGACGCAGAAGGGAAGCCGGGAGGTGCTCTACTACCGCCGGGAAATTCCCGGAGCCGCTACGGAAGAGCTGCTGGAGGAGATGATCCGGACATGGATCGGCTCCATGCGTTTCGGCAAGATGATGCGCTGGGGGAGTCGGCACGATGAGTTTATCCGCCCCGTCCGCTGGCTTCAGATACGGCTGGGAGAAGTCGTCGTCCCGGCGGAGCTCTTCGGCGTCGCCTCCGGCGACCGGACTTTTCTGCACCGGATGGTCAGCTTCGAGCCGGTGGCGGTCGCGGCGACGGAGGAGTATGAGGCGATTCTCAGCGGCGGCAAAGTGATCCTCGATCCCCGGCAGCGCCGGGAGAGCATTTTGGAGGATTTCGAGGCGTTGGAGGCCGAGAGCGGTCTCGGGATCGAACGGGACGAGGCGCTGCTGAACGAAGTGGTGGCGATCACCGAGTATCCCCGGGCGCTCATGGGGAGCTTTGACGAAGGATTTCTGGAGCTGCCCCCGGAGGTGATTGTCACCTCCATGAAGGAGCACCAGCGCTACTTCCCGGTGACCGATGCCGCAGGAAAGCTCAGCAACCGCTTTGTCGTGGTCAGCAATGCCGTGACCGACGATTACCGCCAGGTGATCGAGGGCAATGAACGGGTTCTGCGCCCCCGCCTGGCCGATGCGCTCTTCTTCTGGCGCAACGACCTCAAACGGGGACTCAGTACCGAGGGGCTGGAGAGCATCCAGTTTATCGACGGACTGGGGACGCTGGCGGACAAGGTGGAGCGGGAGCGCAACATCGCTCTGCGCCTGGCGGGGGTCTACATGGACGAGTTGGAGCACGAGACGGGCCGGAGCGCCCTGGAGATCGAGCGGCTCATGGACCGGGCGGTTACCCTGGCCAAAGCGGACCTGCTGACGGAGATGGTCTATGAGTTTACGGAGTTGCAGGGGCTTATGGGCTACTACTACGCCAAAGCTCTGGGAGAAGATCCCCTGGTCTGCGACGCGATCCGGGAGCAGTACCGTCCCGAAGGGGAGGGGGCGGAACTGCCTTCGACGATCTTCTCCTCCGTGCTGGCCATGGCGATCAAGCTCGATACGCTCATGGGGCTCTTCAGCGTGGGCAAGATTCCCACGGGATCCAAGGATCCCTTCGCCCTGCGCCGGGCTGTCAACGGGATCATCCGGATCGTCACCCGCTACGACCTGAGTTTCGACATCCCCAAGGTCCTGGAGCTGCTGAAGGATCTCTACGCTCCCTTCGAGACCGAAAAGCTGGAGGCGTTCATCCTGGAGCGGATCTACAAATCCCTGCGGGCCAACCCCTCGGTGATCGCTTCGGTTCTGGCGACCGGCGAACGGGACATCGACGAGATCGCCAAGAAGGTCGAAGCCCTCAACCGCATTCTGGAGCGTCCCGATGCCCGGGAGCTCTTTACCACCTTCAAGCGGGTGGCCAATATCTCCGAGGCGGTGGATCTCTCCGGCGAACTGAGCGTCGATCCGGCGCTTTTCGAGAAAGAGGAGGAACGGGTCCTCTATCAGGCGTTCCTGGAGGTTTCCCGCAAAGCCTATGACGACTACTTCACACAGCTCGAGGCGCTCTTCGCGCTCAAACCGGTACTTGACGCCTTTTTCGACGCGGTGCTGGTCAACGCCGAAGATGAGCGGCTTCGCCGAAACCGGCAGCACCTGGTCGCCTCGGTCTATCAAGCTTTTCTCTCCATCGCCGATCTCAAAGAGATCTCCGTATGAGTGGCGCGTCCAAACAGCCGATGAAGGCGGGATTCGTCGCGGTGGTCGGCCGTCCCAACGCCGGCAAGAGCAGCCTGCTCAACTTTCTGGTGGGTGAGAAACTCGCCATGGTCTCCAAGAAGGCCCAGGCGACCCGCAAACGGATGAACATTATCGTCATGCACGAGAATGCTCAGATTGTGTTTGTCGATACGCCGGGGCTCCATGAGAAAGAGAAGCTGCTCAATCAGTTTATGATGGAGGAGGCGCTCAAGGCGATCGGCGATGCGGATCTGATTCTCTATCTCGCTCCGGTGACCGATTCGACGAAGGATTACGAGCGTTTTCTGGAGAAGATCGCGAAAAAGGGGACACCCCATATTCTGATTTTGACGAAAGTGGATCAGGTTTCCAACGCCGAAGTCTTGAAGAAGATTACCGAGTACCAGAAATTTCAGGACCGTTTCCTGGCGCTGATCCCCTTTTCCGTGACCCGGGGAGGCGATCCGAAGGCCCTCCTGGACGAGATCGCCAGGCATCTGCCCGAGCACCCCTGGCTCTACGATCCCGAGATTATGACGACCGACAATATCCGGGATATCTATCGGGAGCTGATCCGCGAGGCGATCTTCGAGAAGCTCAGCGACGAGATCCCCTACGAGAGCGACGTGGTGATCGACCGGATCGAAGAGGAGGAGGGGATCGACCGGGTCTATGCCACCATCATCACCGAGAAGGAGACCCAGAAACGGATGATCATCGGCCATCGGGGCGAGTCGATCCGGCGGGTCGGCAGTCTGGCCCGAAAACTGATGGAGCGTTTTTCCGGGAAAAAGATCTATCTCGATCTGCATGTCGTCGTGCGTAAAGGATGGAGTAAAAACCGAAAAATGCTGGAAGAGATCGGGTATCTTTTCTAAAAATGCAAAAGTTTTATGGAAAACAGATAGTAAATGCTTTATTAATAAGCTTGTTTTAATATTATAACATATACAATGAGGCGATAGGCAAAGTAAGGATTGAGGATGAAGGGTAAAAACAACGAGGTGAAATATCAATCGATCTTTTCGATTGACAACTACAACCACCGTTACTATCAATATAGAAACGACGAGTTGCGACCGGTTCAGAAGCTTCAATTCAAGCGACAGAACTACTACAGCACCTTTATCGCCAACAAAGATCTGATCATTGCGCCTGTCAGCGTCAGCCGGAATATACCGGAAGAGGACCTGGCGGGAGCACTCGAGGACAAGGCGTATGAGGAGCTGGGTCTCGATCCCGCCACGGAATACCTGATTCAGTATCGGGAAGTCGTCGGCGAGGGGGAGGGAAGGCAGTTTCAGCTTTTTGTCCTCGAACGATACCGTTATGACGAGATTTTTGAGAATCTGCGTACCGAGCTCAAATATGTGGACCTGGCGATTCCGGCTCCGTTGCTCTACCAGACACTCTACGATCAGGGGATACTGGAACGCAAGAAGGTTCACTGTTTTCTCTATTTCACCCATTACGATACGACCCTGACGTTCTATCGGAACGGTGAGTACCTCTACAGCAAATCGATCAACTATTCGCTGCAGCAACTGTACGATCGCTATTGTGAAATTGCGGGCAAGACCGTTGACGAGAAGCAGTTTTTCCGGATTTTCCAGAAAGAGGGGGTCAAAACCACCCACCTGGAGTATCAACAGAATCTGATCAAACTCTTCAACGAAATCTTCATTACCATTAACGATATCGTCATCTATACGAAACGGGCCTACCGAGTTGACGTAATCGACCAGATGTATATCGGCAGCGAACTGGGCCCCATCAGCGGGGCGGATGAGTACGCCCAGAACTATCTGGGGCTCTACTCCAGTTCCATGGTCTTCGACTTCAAGATCAAGAGTGAAGAGTGGTACGTCGACCAGATGCACCATATGCTGATCCGGAGTACGGAGCGGTATTGGCACGATCCCGAGAGTTTTATCAACTTTACCCAGAATCCCCGTCCGCCCGTTTTCCACAAACGCGCCAGCGGGCAGTTCCTTCTCAGTCTGGTGGCGGCTCTTCTGCTGGCTTCCGCCTATCCGCTCTATTATCTGGGAGCGGCCTATCTCCTGGACCTCCGGAACTTCCAATTGGGCAAAGAGGAAAAGGCCCTGAAGCAGGAGGTCAAGAAGTACAAAACGATCCTCGGAAAAAAACGCAAACAGATCAAAGCGCTGGATAAACGCATCGCGCATTTGCGCAAGGTCTATACCGAAAAAGAGAAGACACTGATCTCCGTCTACGACAAAAAAGTCAACTATCGGCTCAAGTCCAACCAGCTGGCTGCGTTTGCGGATGAGCTGAGTCGCAACGAACTGCATGCGAATGAAATGAAAAGCGCAGATGACGAATATGCGATTTCCATCATCGCGCAGGGCGATCGGAATATTACGAGACTGGTGAGAGAGATCACGGACCGTTATGCGAAAGAGATCCGAAAGATCGATATAGAGAGAATCGCTTCGGATGAGAACAGTTCTCTCTATCATGGAGTTTTGAAGGTGGAACTGCGATGAAGTATCTAGACGACAAGCTCGAAGGCCTCGACAACTATTTCGCCAACAAAAGCAGTTCGGAGAAGTGGCTGATTATTCTGCTTTTGGCCGCGATGGTGGGATATATTCTCTATCTCTATCTCTACCCCTATGCGGAGTCCCGATATCAGAGCAGTCTGATGACCCAGAAAAAACTGGCCAAAAAGATCGCCTCGGAGAAGAGCTACCTCCGTTCGATCACTGTCAACGGGGATCGGAACTTCTATATCAAAAAGTACGACGGGGACATTGCGCACAAGAAAAAGGTGATCGGGGATTACGAAAAGAAGATCGCTCTGTTGAACAAAAGTTTCGAAAAACTTTCGGAAGTCCTTTTCAACAGAAAGAACTGGTCGATTTTTCTGGATTCGATTACGGCCCGGGCCCATGCCAACGATGTGGAGATTCTGGAGCTGACCAACCGGTATGTTCATGACAAAAAACGCTTTGGCCATGTTCTGGAGATAGGGATTCGCTGTGAAGGGAAATTCCAGAGCATCATGGCTTTTATGAACGACCTGGAGCAGAACAAGCTGGTCACCGATATCTACCACAGTGATATCTATATGGATCCGAAGAAAAACCGGGTTGTGGCGGATCTCAATGTGTCAGTCTGGGGGGTGAACTGATGAAAAATCTATGGATAGGAGTTTTCCTGCTCTGTGTGCCGCTCTTCGCCGAGCTCTCTGTGAAAAAGATCGACAACATGGTCGAACAGATCCAGGGGAAGCGCAAGAGTAAAGTCAAAGTGGAGTTTGATAAAGTCTCCTCCCCTTTTGCCACGGTGGTCCATAAGAAAGATGTCAAAGCCTCACCGGTGATCAAAGTGGTGGAGCAGCGTGTCGCGTTCAACGTCGGAGCCATCATCAACGGTAAAGCGATGATCAACGGTCAATGGGTCAAGGCGGGGGATAAAATCGAGGGTTATACCGTCGAGAGTGTGGAAGAGAATCGTGTGGTTCTGAAAAAAACGAATCGGACGGTGGAGCTTTTCCTTCCCAATCCGAAGAAAAACAACCTACTAAAAATAAGCGAGGGGTAAAACGATGATTGCAAAAATGGCGAGAAAAGTTCTGTTGGGTCTTTTTCTGACAGGTGCGCTGGCTTCAACCGCTTCGGCAGAAGGGTGCATGGACAAGCTTTTCAGTGTAACGATCAATGACACACTGACGATCGGGGATGCCGTCGACAATCTGGCTGAAACCTGTGGATTGACGGTGATTGTCAAGGATTCCGGCGCCCAGCATCGGATGAAGAAACATCTCTATTATGTGAAATTGAAAAACGCATCCCTTAAAAGCTTCCTCGATACGCTCCTTCGGGACAACGATCTCAACTATCGCCTGGAAGGAAACAAACTCTCGATATCCTACCTGCAGACCAAAACCTATAAAGTCCATTACATCACAGGTCAGCGGACCGGCAAGAGCAGCGCCAACGTCATTGTCGCCGGAGGATCTTCCAACTATAACGGAAAGAACAGCAACAATGTCGATACGGGGAAAGGTTCGACCATCACCATTGAGAGCAACCAGGAGTTTCAGTTCTGGAATACGATCAAAGATGAGATCCATCGCATTCTCAATACGGCCGGTGACGGCAGCGTCCACTTCACCAAAGTCGGAGACTCCTGGATCGGCCCCGACGGCCAGAAGTGGGAATACAATCCGCTGGAACCCGTCGTAAACCCCGAAGCGGGGATGGTGACAGTGACCGGTACGGCCCGTCAGCTGGCCCGGGTGGATCGCTACATCGCGACGCTGATGAAGCAGATCAAGACCGAGGTGATGATCGATGTCAAGATCCTGGATGTCTCTTTGAACAACAACAAAACCTACGGGGTGGATTGGAATAAAATCTACAACGTCGGTATTTCGTTTAACGGTGACTACAGCGTGGGGACGGGGGCGAATCCCACCGCTTTGACGGGAGGCTCCTTTACAGCAACCTTTACAGGAGACCTGACGGGAGTGTTGAAGTTCCTCAACAGCCAGGGAGATGTCACCATCGTCTCCTCGCCCAAGGTGATGACCCTGAACAATCAGCCGGCGATGATCAGCGTCGGTAAAGAGATCTACTATCGTCTGTTGACGACCAATAAGGTCGGAGGAAGCGATACCGCGACCTCCGAAGATCAGACGATTGAGTCGGTCTTTGCCGGTATTTTGCTTGACATCACTCCCGAAGTGGATGAGCGGGGTATGATTACCCTGAAAGTCAATCCTTCGATTACAACGCTGGTAGACCCCGAATCGAGTGCCGGCGTCATCGACGGGATCCGTGTCATGCCGCCCGATATGCAGCGTCGGCAGATCTCCGCAGTCATCAAAGTCCGCGACGGGGATCATGCGATTCTGGGAGGGCTGATTACCCGGACCAAAGGAAAAACCACCGATAAAGTTCCTCTGCTCGGAGACATTCCCATCCTGGGACACGCCTTTAAGAAGGACTCCGTCATCGAGAGTACCGATGAGCTGGTTATTATCATTACCCCGCATATCATCCGAAATCACAAAAACGTCTCCCTGAAAGAAATGGGATTCAAAACGATGAGATGACGCACCGATACGGAGACGCCAAAGAGGCTTTTGTCGACGAGATCAGGGTCGACGAGTATATTGAGCTGGAAGGAAGCAAGCGCGCCTATGAGCAGCTGGAGCACAGTCTCGACAAATCGCTGAAGATGGTGCTGCTTTTCGGAAAACCGGGAACAGGGAAGACGCTGCTGCTCAACCGCCTTTATCAGCGTTACAAATATCAGAAAGATCTCCATTTTATCGAGACCCCTTCCGGTACCCGCCGGGATTTCTACGAAAAACTATTCAAAATATTTACGGGTCAGTCGATGCCGCCCAAAACCAAGGTCAACTTCGAAACCTTCGTCGCCTTTGGCAAAAAGATCAAAGGGGAGCGAAAGATCGCCGTTTTGGTGGATGAGGCACAGATGTACCCTCCGGAGCTTCTTGAAGAGATCCGGATTCTTTCCGATACCGGCAGTATCAAATTTGTCATATCACTCCACAAAACGGCAGATGAGGATCTGGTGGCCAAGGAGCATTTCCAGTCGAGGATCTGGGAGACCATCGAGCTGAAAAACGCCGATCGGAACGAACTGAAGGCCTACATCCACAAACGGCTGCTCTACCACGGTCTGACCGAGATCGCCAATCAGTTGAACGATCGTCACTTCAAACTGATCCATACCTGTACCGAAGGCAATTTCCGCGAGTGCAACAAACTGCTCTATACCGCTTTTGAGATCTATGAATATTATGATCAGCATGATCCCCAGAAGATCGATTACGGCAGGTTTTCCATGAAAATACTGGAGATGGCCGCCATCAAGACAGGGATGATCCATGTATGATATCAACGAACTTGAGAATCAGTGGAGACGTTACGCCCGTAAGCGACTGATAAAAAGGGCGGGATGGGGGGTCGCCGTGGTTCTGGCCGTGCTCCTCCCGACCCTTTATGTGACGCTCAGGCCGGAGCCGACATCCGCTCCCAAAAAACCGAAGAATCCGGCGGAGAATCATCAGATCCGGAAGAAGGCCCCGGCCCATCCCGCAGTCGTTCGAAAGGAGGAGCCCCTCAAGCCGGTGGTCGCTCCCCCGCCACCTGTCGAAGAGAAACCCAAAAAACCGAAAATGCTGATCACCCTTTCGGATCGCAACGGTGCGAAGAGTGTTTCCGCCGGTGAGAGTGAGGCCGAGAAAAAGATTCGGCTTCAGGTCACCGATGCACGAAACAGCAGAGTCGTCAAAGAGATCGAGAAACGTTTCCCTTCAACACGCGATTATGAAGATGCGATGTATCTGGCCAAGTATTATTACGGAAAGAAAAATTACAGGAAAGCGGAATACTGGGCGATGCAGGCCAACGCCATCGACAGCAGCCAGGAAGAGAGCTGGATCGTTTTCGGCAAGGCAAAAGCGAAGCAGGGGCGTCGTGCCGATGCGCTGCGGGTGCTGCAGGCCTACTATGACCGAAGCGGCTCGGCACGGGTACAGAACCTGATCTATCGGATCCGCACAGGCAAAAAATACTGAGTGGGTTTTTCCGGGGATTGGTTATAATTGGCCAGAGAATAAAAGGGGAGTTACTATGGTTAAACTGATCGAAAAGATGGTCAGAGACGGGGTCGTCAGCAAAGAGGACCTTGCCCGGCTTGTCCGTCGTCGCCCGCCTCTGAAAATCAATCTGGCCAATATGATCAGTATCGGGATTATCGAGGAGGAGCGGCTTCAGGAGTATCTCGCCAAACAGATCCGTCAGGGCTTTTTCGGGTTTACCCGGCTGCAGGAGATAGAGGACGAGGGCATCGCTATCGAACCGATCATTCGGAAAGTGGCT
>Ga0256843_1003742_pt1 | contig 10414 bp, 8 predicted proteins | sample AlvinellametaG_FD_191572 | JGI IMG/M metagenome (GOLD analysis project Ga0256843, IMG submission 191572) | Pompeii worm associated microbial communities from hydrothermal vent at the East Pacific Rise, Pacific Ocean - Alvinella | ecosystem: Host-associated > Annelida > Integument > Unclassified ... | reverse complement strand
CTCGAAATTAATTAAGACAGCTTCTTTTTCGTTTCTGTCATTTCCGGTTTTATATCTGACAAAAAAAATGTATTTTTGCTCAACTTAACCAAAATAATTTAATATGTATAAATCAAAAATTACAGGATTGGGAAAATATGTCCCCGATAATATAGTTACCAATGACGATTTAACTAAATATATGGATACCAATGATCAATGGATCAGAGAACGAACCGGTATCGAACAACGCAGATGGGCAATTCCCGGTGATGGAAATACCACCGCCACTATGGCCGTAAAAGCCGCAAAAATAGCCTTGGAAAGAGCCAATCTTACTCCTAAAGATATAGATATGATTATCTTGGCATCTCTAAGCTCCGATTATTACTTTCCAGGATCGGGAGTATTGGTTCAAGAAATGTTAGGTTGTGATACCATTCCCGCCATGGACATAAGAAACCAATGTTCCGGTTTTGTTTACTCATTGACAACTGCCGATCAATTTATCAAAACCGGTATGTATAAAAATATTTTGGTAATCGGTTCCGAACTACAATCTACAGGCCTTGATTTGTCCACCCGCGGACGAGGTGTAGCCGTATTATTCGGCGATGGTGCAGGCGCTTTGGTTTTATCGCGTAGTGACGACGACAGCGAAATTTTACACAGCAATATTCATTCGGAAGGAAAACACGCCAAAGAGTTGTCCGTTTTATCTCCCGGATGTTATAATCCGCCTAAAAAAATGGTCGAAGATTGGGATCCGGAAGACTTGAGCTATTATCCATATATGAATGGAAATTTTGTGTTTAAACATGCGGTTACCCGTTTTCCCGAAGCCATTATGGAAAGCCTTAATACCGTAGGTTTAACCCCACAAGATATTGATTTGTTAGTTCCTCATCAAGCCAATTTACGTATCTCTCAATTTGTTCAACGCAAACTCAAAATGCGCGACGAACAAATTATGAATAACATTCAAAAATACGGTAATACCACCGCTGCTTCTATTCCTATCGCTATGACAGAAGCATGGGAAGAAGGACGTATCAAACGTGGTGATATTGTGGTAACTGCTGCCTTTGGCAGTGGATTTACATGGGGAGCCAATGTAATCAAATTCTAGATACTAGATATTTTTTATAACACATCTCATCAAGGAGTTACTTAAAACAAAGAAACTCCTTGATGAAATTTATACCACTTAACTTGAAAAATATGAACAATCCATCATCCAACACCTCAACCAACAGCAACCGTTATTCTATTTTTATCATTGGTATTTTATTTTTTATTTTCGGCTTTGTTACGTGGCTCAATGCCACATTGATTCCATACCTGCAAATCTCTTGCGAACTAACGGCTTTTGAATCTTACTTCGTTACTTTTGCCTTTTATATTTCATATTTTGTTATGGCTATTCCTTCTTCTAAAGTATTGGAAAAAACCGGTTTTAAAAACGGAATGGCTTTAGGATTGGTAGTAATGGCCATCGGTGCTCTGATATTTATCCCCGCCGCCATGACACGAACTTACTACTGGTTTTTATTGGGACTTTTTATCCAAGGAACCGGCTTAGCGCTGTTACAAACAGCTTCCAATCCGTATATCACCATTTTAGGTCCCATTGAAAGTGCAGCCAAACGCATCAGTATTATGGGCGTAGCCAATAAATTTGCCGGTATTCTCAGCCCTATTATCTTGGGAGCTATCGTTTTAAAAGGCATTGACGAAATCAAAGAAAAAATTCAAACCATGGATGCTACGGCCCGGGCTGTTGAGTTGGACGCTTTGTCTCAAAAAGTGATTATGCCTTATTTAGTAATGGCCGTTGTATTGGTTTTGCTCGCTTTGATGATCAAATTTTCGTCCCTGCCCGACGTCGATGCTTCACAAGATGAAAATGACGAACAAACCGGCGACACACGAACAAGTATTTTCCAATATCCGTATATGTGGTTGGGTGTGATAACTCTTTTCTTATATGTAGGAGCCGAAGTGGTAGCGGTTGACACCTTAATCGCCTACGGAAGTTCTCAAGGTTTTGCTCTGAGCGAAGCCAAATTCTTTTCGTCTTTCACTTTGGCCGGCATGATTTTAGGATATTTTGTCGGAATTATAGCCATTCCCAAATACCTGTCACAACAAAAAGCGCTTACTTATTTTGCTATTTTGGGCATTATATTTTCCTTATCGGCTATTTTAGTCGACGATCCGTATATGTCGGTGTTATCCATTGCCGCCTTAGGATTTGCCAATTCCATCATGTGGCCTGCTATTTGGCCGTTAGCTATTGACGGATTAGGGAAACATATCAAAATAGCCTCTGCTTTATTGATTATGGGTATTGCCGGGGGAGCCATTATCCCTTTAATTTACGGATATTTATCTGACATAGATTCGGTTGGAAGTAAATTGGCTTATGCCATTTTAATTCCTATTTATATGTTTATCCTGTTTTTTGCCGTAAAAGGTAACCAAATAGGAAAAACCGTAAAGAATCAATAAAAAACGGTGAATCTTAAAACGAATCAACCCTGAAACCTACTTTATTAATATTAGCCGCAGGCATGGGAAGCCGGTATGGCGGACTCAAACAAACGGATGCAATCGGACCGCATGGCGAAGCTATTATCGATTATTCTGTTTACGATACCATTCGTGCCGGTTTTGGTAAGGTTGTTTTTGTGATTCGTAAAAACTTTGCCGGCAATTTTATCCGAAACTTTCAAACCAAATTAGCCGGAAAAATAGCTGTGGAATTTGTCTTTCAAGAACTCGATAAGCTTCCTTTTCAAGCAGATATTCCCGTTCAAAGAAAGAAACCCTTGGGAACGGCACATGCGGTTTGGGTAGCGCATCAAGTCATTGATAAACCTTTTGCCGTAATCAATGCCGACGATTTCTACGGAAAAGAAAGTTTTAAAATTATGGCACAATATCTGACTGAAACTGTCACCAAAAATCCCAACTACTTTGCCATGATTGGCTATCAACTTCAAAATACTTTGTCCGGTTACGGATATGTATCCCGCGGAATTTGTCAAATAGATAAAAACGACTTGCTCCAATCGGTAGTGGAAAAAACGCATATCGAGAAAAAAGAAGGAAAAATAATAGCCGAAGAAAACGAACAAAAAGAAATTTTTACCGGAAACGAAATCGTTTCGATGAACTTTTGGGGATTTAGCCCTGCTCTGTTTCCGTATCTTGAAGAAGGTTTAAAAGATTTTATGATCCGCCACCCTAACGATTTAGAATCCGAATTTTATTTACCTTCCGTTGTCAACCGGCTGATCAACCAACGAAAAGTCAAAGTAAAAGTGCTAAAAACACCTGAAAAGTGGTTTGGAATTACCTATAAAAAGGATAAAAAATCGGCGGTTTCACACATACAAAATTTGATACAACAAGGAATATATCCCGAAAATCTGTGGAATTTATAAATCAAACGGTTATGAACAACGAATTACAACAAATCGCCCGCCAATTTCCCGTCGTTAAAGACATACAACAAATCAAAGCTTTCGGTTCGGGACATATCAACGACACTTATCTGTTGCACACTTCCGGAAAAAACTTCGTATTACAACGCATCAACCATCAGATTTTTACCAATGTGGAAGGCTTAACGGACAATATCCTCCAAATAACACGTTTTATCAACGAAAACCACGATGCACAAAACATAAAACTGCCCGGATTATTTCCAACTCAAAACGGCAAATATTTATACAAAGACACTCAAAACAATTACTGGCGCTTGATGAGTTTTATAGAAGACAGCCACAGTTACGATCTCGTTCCCAAACCGGATATCGCTTATGAAGGCGGAAAAGCTTACGGCTGGTTTGTCAAAGCGCTATCGGATTTTCCGGCCGGACAACTCACCGAAACCATTCCGCATTTTCACAATATAGATTTTCGCTTGCAAAATTTTAAAACCGCTCTCAAAAACGATAAAGCCCAAAGAGCAAAAAACGTCCAAGCTGAAATTAATTTTATCGCTAAGCGTTCTCAAGAAATGCACTTGATTTTACAGTTGGGACAAACCCGGAAAATACCGATTAGAGTAACACACAACGACACCAAAATCAACAATGTGTTGTTTGATGCTAATGACAAAGCCATCAGCGTAATCGATTTAGACACCGTAATGCCCGGATATATCCACTACGATTTCGGCGATGCCATCAGAACCTTTACCAACACGGCCAATGAAGACGAACCCGACTTGTCTAAAGTCAACATCAATATGGAATATTTCAAAGCGTTTGCCCGCGGATTTTTGCAAGAAACCAAAGAAGTTTTAAGGCCTGAAGAAATCAAACACTTGGCATTTTCGGCCCGCCTGATGACTTTTATTATCGGGCTTCGCTTTCTTACCGATTATCTCAATGGCGATACTTATTTCAAAACCGCTTACGATCAACACAATCTCGTCAGAACACGTGCTCAATTTCGCCTGCTGGAAAGCATAGAAGGCCATGCTACTGAAATGCAAGCATTTATCGAGCAACTTTAAAGCCCGGAAGGGCAAACGCATACTTTAGTATTATATTGTTAAAACAATGTCACATTGAGTGAATTTTCGAATTTATGAGAAAATTTATATCGAAATGTAAGACATTGCATACAAAATTCAAACACGCTTTCTATATCTTGATACAATGTTCGCAAGCTCTCATCCCTCGATATGACAAGCTAGTGACAGACAGAAAAATAAAATAAATTTTGTTTAAATAAATTATGATATGTTTGCCCTGATAAATGAATTGTAATTCCAATAAATTAATGTAAATTTGTATTCATTCAATAAAAACCATTTACAATGAAAAAAATCATATACTTTTCACTGTTTATCAGTGCTCTGTTATTTTCCTGTCAAGGAGAAAAAAAGGAAAGAAATCCTGAAAACGTGCAACACACCGAAATAGATAAAAAAGCACAAGCTCAAAAAGAAAAAGAAGCGGAAATGCAAGCCAAAATCAATCAATATACCCAAGTAAAACTTACTACCGACACTTCTCTCTTGAGTGACAACGAGAAAAAAATGTTGGTGCACTTGATCAAAGCGGCTCAATATATGGATCCTGCTTTTTGGCAACAAACTTACGGAGATAAAGATGAATTGATGAGTCGCATCAAAGACAGTCTCACTCGCGTTTATGCCGAAATCAACTACGGCCCGTGGGACAGAATGGACGATAACAAACCTTTTGTCGAAGGTTTTGGACCTAAACCCGCCGGCGCCAATTTTTATCCGGCCGATATGACTAAAGAAGAATTTGAAAAAGCGGATTTGCCCGGTAAAACTTCTCAATACACCATTTTGCGCAGAGACAAAGAAGGAAAATTATATACTATTCCGTATCACAAAGCTTTTGAAAACTATGTAAAACCGGCCGCCGAAGAGCTTAAAAAAGCTGCCGGATACGCCCAAGACAAAATGTTTAAAAAATATTTGTTGTTGCGTGCCGAAGCCATGCTCAACGATGATTACCAAAAAAGCGATATGCACTGGATGGATATGAAAAACAATCATATAGATATCGTTATCGGGCCTATCGAAAACTACGAAGATCAGTTATATAACTACAAAACGGCCTACGAAGGTGTGGTCTTGGTAAAAGATATGGAATGGAGCAAAAAATTGGCTAAATTCATCAAATATTTGCCCGAATTACAAAAAAATCTGCCGGTAGATGCCGCTTACAAGCAGGAAAAACCCGGCACCCGCTCCGATTTGAATGCCTACGATGCCGTTTATTATGCCGGCGATGCCAATACCGGCGGCAAAACCATCGCCATCAATCTGCCTAACGATGAAGAAGTGCAACTCAAAAAAGGAACCCGCCGTTTGCAACTCAAAAATGTGATGCAAGCCAAATTTGATAAAATATTGGTGCCGATAGCCGACATGCTTATCACACCCGAACAACGTCAATATATTAAATTCGATGCGTTTTTTGCCAATACCATGTTTCACGAAGTGGCTCACGGATTGGGAATCAAAAACACCATCAATGGCAAAGGAAAAGTCCGCAAAGCCATCAAAGAACACTATTCGACTATTGAAGAAGGAAAAGCGGATATTTTAGGCTTATACATGGTAGATCAACTGCACAAAAAAGGCGAATTGGACGGCGATATGAAAGACTATATGACGACTTTTATGGCGAGCATATTCCGCAGCATCCGTTTCGGAGCCGCCGATGCTCACGGAGTTGCTAATATGATCCGCTTCAATTATTTTAAAGATCAAGGAGCTTTTACCCGCAATGACGACGGCACTTACAAAATCAATTACGATAAAATGTATGATGCCATGAAATCCTTGTCAGCCTTAATCTTAAAATTACAAGGAGACGGCGATTACGAAGGCGTAGCCCGTTTGATCAAAGAAAAAGGTGTGGTGCCCGAACAGTTGCAAAAAGATTTGCAAAAATTACAAGAAGCACATATTCCGGTGGATATCATCTTTGAACAAGGAACGGACGTGTTGGGAATTGGGGATTAACGATTTCAGATTTCAGATTTGGGATTTCAGATTTGGGATTTCAGATTTGGGATTTCAGATTGACGATTTGTGATTTGCGATTTCAGATTTGTGATTCATCGATTTATCAATTCACGTAGCGACAGCGGAGTCCCGACCTCTCGTCGGGATCAATTCATCGATTTAACAATAAACAAATGAAAAGCATTTATTTTAAAGAACTCAAACAATATTTTTCATCGCCCATTGCGTATATTTCCATGGGCTTGTTTGTCTTGTTGAGCGCTTTGTTTCTGTGGGTTATCGAAGGGAATTACTACCTTCCCTCCTATCGTTTTGCCGATTTGACACCTTTTTTCAGTTTGGCACCATGGATTTTGATTTTTGTGATTGCCGCCATCGGCATGAAAAGTTTTTCAGAAGAATATAAAAGCGGCACCATTGAAAACTTGCTGACGAAACCGCTTTCTTTTCAACAGGTAATCCGTGGCAAATTTTTAGCGGTTTGGACGGTAGCCGTTTGGATGCTTATCCCAAGTTTAATTTATGTATTTTCCATACAAGCATTAAGCCTGGAAGGCAGCATCGATTACAAAAACCTGATCAGCGCTTATTTCGGACTGATTTTACTCACCGGTGCTTTTTCGGCCATCGGTGTTTTCAGCTCGTCACTAACCGACAGTCAAATCGTAGCTTTTTTGATAGGCGTTTTTCTCATGTTTCTGTTTTACTACGGACTGGAAGGCATCGGCAGTTTTAACCTGTTGGGCAGTTGGGATTTGTTCTTTCAAAAATTGAGTTTGGACTTTCATTATCAAAATATGATAAAAGGTTTACTGCGCTTTTCAGACGTTGTCTATATGTTGAGTGTGATTGTTTTATTCACCGGTTTAACCTATTATTCACTTCAAAAACGTATTCAATAATGGAAAATTTCACCGCATATAATCCTGTAAAACTATATTTTGGTAGCGATGCCATCGACAAATTGCCCGGCGAACTTCAACAGGCAGGCCAAAAAGTATTGTTGATAACCGGCAAAGGAAGTGTCAAAAAATACGGCTACTACGATCAAGTAGTGCAACAGTTGAAAAATACCGGCAAAGAAATTGTGGAATACAGCGGGATCAAACCCAATCCGGTAGTAGATGATGCCGAAAAAGCTGTAGCTTTGGCGCATCAGCATCAGATAGATTTTGTATTGGCTTTAGGCGGGGGCAGTGTGGTTGACACCGCAAAAATGGTAGCCTTGGCTTATGCCAATAACGTGCCTGTTTGGAAATTGATGAAACATGAAGTAAAACCGGTTAAAAAAATTCCTCTTTTTGTTGTGCTGACACTGGCGGCTACCGGAACTGAAATGAATGCCGCAGCCGTGTTGCAAAACCACCAAACCCAAGAAAAAATAGGTTATTACTCACCGTTGATGTATCCCAAAGCTTCGTTTCTCAATCCGGCATTTACCCTGACAGTGCCCAAAAATCAAACGGTAAACGGTATAGTAGATTTGGTGGCACACAGCCTCGAAGCTTATTTTTCAGGCGGCGATGCACCACTCTCCGACAGATTTGTAGCTTCTATCATTTTAGAAACTACTGATTACGCTCCGCTCTTGCTCAAAAATTTACAAAATTATGACTTGCGTGCCCGTATGATGTGGACCGCTACCGTGGCCGAAAACGGCACGATAATGCACGGACGAAGCACTACCGGAGATTGGGGGACTCATGCTTTGGCGCATCATATTTCACTCTTGTGGGACACAGCTCACGGCGAAACCCTCTCCGTAGTTTTCCCTGCGTGGATGAAAGCCATGAAATATAAAGTCAATCAGCGGATTGAAAATTTGGGCTACCTGTTAACCGGCCAAAAAATTACAGCTGACGAAACTATTGAATGGTTTGAAAAGTTCTTTGGTTCCATAGGAGCACCGGTTAGCTTTGAACAACTCGGATTAACCGCTCAAGACAAAGAAAAATTACTCCATCTGTGGAAAAAGAACAAACCTTCCGGCATGCATATCAAATTAAATGAAAAAGACTATCAAAATATTATCGAACTGTTATGATGAAAAACACTAAAAATATCATTTTTATATTCCTGGCTTTAGTGTTGATCAATGTCATATCCCAATATTTCGATTTTAAAATTGATATGACGCAGGACAAACGTTTTACCTTGTCTAAAGCTTCTGTAAAAGTAGTGGAACAAGTAGAAAAACCTACACAAGTTATCGTGTTTTTAAAAGGTGATTTTCCCTCCTATTTCAAACGTTTGGCCAATGAAACAAAAACCTTATTAAACGATTTTCGAAGTAAAAATTCACGGATAGACTACGTCTTTATCAATCCGCTGGAAGAAGGCGATGATTATGTCAAATCATTGATTGACAAGGGCATGCAACCCGCTCAAATCAGCCTGCAAAAAAACGGAAAAATAGAACAAATCATGGTTTTTCCGTGGGCTGTCATCAAACAAGGCAAGCGCGAAATTCCGGTTTCGCTCCTAACCGATACTTACAGTCAAAATATGGAGCAACAGATTGAAAAAAGTATTGAAAATCTGGAATATGCTTTGGCCAACGGTATCCACCTGATGAATGCACAAAAAAACCGTAAAATAGCCGTCATCAAAGGAAACGGTGAATGGGACGACATACATATCGCCGATTTTTTGATGAATTTGGGTAAAAAATACCGCTTGGCACCTTATACCTTGGACAGCGTCGCCTCACAACCTCAAAAAACTTTAAAAGATCTGCAATTATACGATTTGGCCATCGTTGCCAAACCTACCGAAAAATTTACCGACAGTGAAAAATTTGTGCTCGATCAGTTTTTGATGAAAGGCGGCCGCCTCCTATTAATGCTCGATGCCGTCAAAGCACACAAAGACACTTTAATGTATCACGGAAAAACCTACGCGCTCAACGCCGAGCTCAATCTCACCGATATGTTATTTGCTTACGGCGTGCGCATCAGTCCGCAATTGGTTAAAGATATCATCGCCGCTCCGGTAGTATTAAAAGTCGGACAAGTAGGCAACCGTCCGCAATTGGAACAATTTCCTTGGTTTTACAGTCCGCTGGCACAACCCAATAAAAAACACCCAATCGGCAAAAACTTGGAAATGGTAATGCTCGATTTTGTCAGCCCTATTGATACGTTGAAAAATGCCACTCGCAAAACAGTTATTTTAAAAAGCTCTCCGAAAACACAACTCACCGGTGTGCCGGTAGAAATCAATTTTGACGAAATCGGGAAAAAACCCGATTTAAATTTGTATAACGCCGGAACACAAATTTTCGGTGTATTGCTGGAAGGGCAACTCAAATCCGCTTTTAACCACCGTGTAAAACCTTTTAAGACAAACAAAGCTTTAGAAAACGGCCAATCTGCACTAATCGTAATTTCGGACGGAGATGTCGTTAAAAATCAAGTCGATCAAGGCAAACCTTTGGAATTGGGCTTTGACAAATGGAGCAAAATGAAATACGACAACAAACAATTCTTGCTCAATGCCGTTGACTACCTTATGGATAAAACAGGAGTTATCAGCCTGAAAAACAAAGAAATAAAACTTCACTTTCTAGATCAAAACAAGCTGATAGCCGAACTCCGCTTTTGGCAACTGCTCAATACATTGTTACCTTTGGTATTAATCGCCCTCATCGCTTTGGGTTACCATTGGTATCGCAAGAGAAAATATGCTTGAAAAAGTCATTTATAACTAGACATTTATAAAGCTCTTATCAATAATCTCATATTTTTCCTCTTTTTAATTATTACATGAAACTAGTTTAAATATATATCACATTATTTATTTAATCCAAATAAATTTAAACAACTATTTTTATTAAAAATATTTAGTATTTATGTTAAAATGAAAGAATATTAGCAATAATAGTAAATTTATTTGGAATTTAGGGGGGGG
>Ga0256843_1003741_pt1 | contig 10416 bp, 7 predicted proteins | sample AlvinellametaG_FD_191572 | JGI IMG/M metagenome (GOLD analysis project Ga0256843, IMG submission 191572) | Pompeii worm associated microbial communities from hydrothermal vent at the East Pacific Rise, Pacific Ocean - Alvinella | ecosystem: Host-associated > Annelida > Integument > Unclassified ... | reverse complement strand
GCTCTCATGCAGACCATAACGCCCTGCCCGCCCTGCTATCTGCTGGATCTCAGAGGCATATAGCGGACGCTGGGTAATACCGTCAAACTTCTCTGCCTTTGCAAAGAGAACCGTTTTTATAGGCAGGTTCATCCCCATTGCAATAGCATCTGTAGCGACTAAAATCTCTGTCTCCCCCTCACGAAAGCGGCGTGCCTCTTCACGACGCACCTCAGGAGAGAGGTTGCCATAGACAACACTTACATTGTAGTTTGCAGAGAGTTGCTGTTTGAGCTTTAAGACATCTTTTCTGCTAAAGGCTATCACGGCTGTTGCGGGCTCTATAGCTTTGAGATCTGTTGGTTCTTCTAAAAGTGTCAAAGGATTTTTACGCACAAACTCAACGATCTCAAGCTCCTCTCCAAGATACTCGGCTAGAGCGATAACAGCCTCTTTTACATTGGGGGATCCTGTCATGATAATCTCACTTGCCGGTGCACCGATAATGGCATTTGCCCATGCCCAGCCCCGATCTCTGTCACCTATCATCTGTACCTCATCGATCACACAGACATCGACATCAACATCATAGTTCATCATCTCTATAGTTGAGCTGATATGAGTTGCATCCTCATCCAAGATCTGCTCCTCTCCTGTTATTAACGATGCGTCAATACCCGAAGCACGGAGATCTTCATACCCCTCAAGTGCCAAAAGGCGCAGTGGTGCAAGATAGTAGCCGGTGTCAGCCTCTTTGAGGCGTTGCATCGCAGCATAGGTCTTGCCACTGTTTGTCGGCCCTATGTGTAACACAAGCTTTCTTCGCATACCCCGTGCTACAGGGAAAAGATTTTTAAAGTCCCGAATCGTTCGCGCCAAAAACTCCTGACGCTGCTTTTTGATCAGCTCGCCGGAGATAGCATGCAGAAACTTTCGACTCACCTTGCGCTCTATCTTTGCAGATATATGGAGTGTTCGCGGTAACAACTCAAGCAAATACTCATAGATCCGCCCATGCAGCTCCTCTTCACTCATCTGGAGTTGTGTCGCATACTCTCTTGAGATAGCCACAAGACGCTCTAGCTCCTGCATAAAGAGATCTTCATACTCTTTTTTCACCTCTTGGTGGATCGCATCGAAGTTAAAACGTCGTGAGTTCCAGATCTCTTCAAGCAGACCATCAAGTTCAATGTGCAACTCAAGGTTATAAGAAACATGCTGTGTTGTATATGGCAGTGCACACTGCTCCTCTACAACAACCAAAACCGCTTCATCATGGATGGTTATCTCTTTTGCGGCTATCTTGTTTGCAATAATTCGCTTGAGCACCTTGGGTGTGATGAGGGGGTAGTGCAGTTTTGTTTGTGGTGGAGAGGATCGCAAAGAGTCCACTATCTCTTTGCGGCTTAAGTAGGCATGTGGATCCCGTAAATTTGCAAGAAAGAGATCGATCTCCTCTTGCTTTTGTACCACAAGGGCTGCCTTGTCTGCTTCTATCTTCTCTACGATCACCTCAAAAGGGCTCTCCTCTATAAATGCATAACTGTAGGGTTTTGTCTGCAAAGAGAGGATCTTGTGAAAATGTTGGTCATAGAGTGCATAACGCAAGGAGGCATTAAAACAAAAGCTGTCATCGATCTCAAAGTAGCCCTCGAGTCTTTGCTCTAGAGCCTCACGCTTCATCTCATAACGAATATGGCGCAGTTTGGACTCCATCTTCTCAATAGTGATCTTCTTTAAACGCACAGTGGCAAAAGCCTCTTTAAGACGTACTGCCTCCTCCTGTGTGACATTGAGCTCCTCTAAAATAGCCTCTATCTTCTCCTGACGACCATCATACTCCTGCTCTTTTTTAAGCTTTTGGGTACGGTAGATACGCCCATCTGCCTCAAAAAAAGCAACAATTGCCGCACGCATACTACTCTCTGCCTCAGACCAGATCATACGCAAGGTACGTACCATCAACTTTTTATCATGCTCTATATCGTAGATCCCAAGTGTCGCAAAGAGCTCACTGAGTGTTTGTCCATCCACCCGCTCTATACCGACATCAAAAGGATCTCCGTCAAAATATTTTCGTATTTTTTGATTTAATTTGCTGTTTTTTTTATTTTTCTTTGCCATAAGGGGATTGTAGCTAAGATTATCAAATATTTGTCACTATAAAGTAAAAATTAATTATAAATATATTATATTGTTTCTAATAATTTTCAAGTTACTGTAGGTTTTATTTCATGAAGCGATATTTTTTATTATTGATACTCTTTTTTACCCTCACTCTTCAAGCACAAGAAGAACTTGCAGAACTTATTGCAAACTATAAAGCAGAAGCAGAACTCTCCAAAGTAACACGAAAAGAGTCTGCTGGCATTTTAGAAGTTTTTACACGCGATGATCTTGAGAAGATGCAGGCACATACCCTCACCGATGTACTCAATGCCATCCCGGGTATCTACCTCTCACGAGGTGCAAACAACTTAACAATGTTTAGCACTCCCTCTACTGCAACGCTGCCACTCACAACAACACGCCTCTATATCAATGACCATGACATGACTTCAAGCTCTTTTGGCAGTGCTTTTATCATCTGGGGAGAGATGCCTATTGAGTATATTGATCACATAGAAGTCTATAAGGCAACCTCTTCTATAGAGTTTGGAAATGAAAATGCCTCATTTATTGTCAAACTCTACACAAAAACAGCAGCACGCGATACAGGATCAAAGATCACACTGCTTGGCGATGACCTTGGCAGCTATGAAGCCAATATCTATACAACCAAAACACTCTCATCGGATCTCTCTTACTTCTTTTATATTAACAAAGACAGTATCAAGCGTACGGTTTACCATAACCTCTATGAGGGGGTAAACTACGACTACAAAAGCAACAAAAGGGGATCGAACATCTACGGTTCTCTAAGCTATAAAAAGTCACTGCTTGAGGTTGGCATCTACCGAAAGAAAAATGACAGTTTTATAGGCATTGGTACAAACAAGACACCTTCAGGAGGGGATCTCAAAGCAAAGCACAACTATATTCACCTCACACATAAAGCACCGTACAATATAAAACTGCAACTCTCTTACGATGATCTCGACTATACACGAACCTATCTTGATCGCAATGGTATTCGCATTGCCAATGCAGATCCTATCGATCGTTATGATCTTACCTTTGAAGATGAGATACTCTCTACTATTATTGAAAAAAAGATTGAAACAGACAAACATACACTTTTGCTGGGTGGCTTTTACAAACACAAAAAGTTTACTGCCTACGGTGATTACCAATACTTCAACCAAGAGGGTGGTTTCATTACTGCTATAGGAAATAGTGTCAATATGACCTCTCTCTACATTGAAGAGAACTACTATCCTCTAGACTCGCTCCACCTTGTCGTCTCTTTTAAAAGAGATGCTTTTCATTATGAAAAAGATGTTAAATCTGATGTTGAGAACATCTTTAAAGCCGGTCTTATAACACAACAGGGGAAATGGAAGACAAAATTCCTTTTTAACAAAACCTATGTTCCACTCGCTTTTTACCAAATTTACAATCCGGACAACACCCCCTATAAAGCAAACCCGCAACTCTCAACCCCACAAATGAAAAATCTTGTAGCATCACTCGAGTATAAAACAACTAAATATCGCTTTGAAGTTGGTATTGCCCATGCACATACAAAAAATGGTGTCTATTATAATCCAACTTCTACAAATGGATGGAAAAATGCGACTGAAACCTTAAACCAAACAGTTTTTAAAACAAACTACAGCTACTTTTTTGATTTAGACAACCGTATTCTTTTTGATCTCACACACGGCAGCAACTCAAAAACAACAGCATCCCCCTCAACAGAGTTTCGCATTCGATCTTTTAATCGCTATAAAATGCTCGACTTCTATACCGCACTTACCTATAGAAACAGCTACACTGCATACGATACACTTATAGATGAGAGTTATGATCTCACTGCTGCTATCAAGTACCACTACTCACCCGATCTCTCTTTTGGTCTCAAAGGAGACAATATCCTAAACAAGGGCTATGCACAACGCTATAGAGGGGTTGATGAGGCAATCCCTGTCATTGACCAAAAATTCTGGATAAGCATGGAGTACCTTTTCTAATGAAAAAAATTTTACTCTTTATACTTTTCTCACTGCTGCTGCATGCTTCCGACCAAAGTTATGAGCTTAAGATATATGACTCTATCTTTAGTGCCATCTTTCCACAAAAAGATACTGTTCATGTCTGGTGTGACTCGCAAGCAAAAAAAGATCTGCTGCAGGACTCCAAAAAATTGGCACTTGTCACCCAAAAAAATCATGCCGATATCTTACTTATCTCTCAGGAGAAAAACATATCGAAGAAGTACCTCTTTTTTGTAACAAGCTATAAAATGTTGCAACGCCATGAAGAGCGTACACTTGGAGGATTTTACTGGAAAAAGGGGCGTCCCAATATTCTCTTTTTTCGCCAGAATCTACAAAAAAACAGAATTGACTTGCCAACAAGTATGCAAAAATACATAGAGGAGGAGCTATGAAGTATCTCATTAAGTTCTATACCTTCATCTTTTTCTCTATTATTGCAGCTATTATCTACCTCTACTTCTCCTTGCAACAGACACAAGAGGATCTCACCAACAATATAAACAAACTCTTTGTTACACAGGCAAAAGAGTTTGCAGCCAATATTCAACACAATATTCATAAAAAAGTGCATACTGACCTCTATAAAACACTCAAAGAGCATCTTGAAATTCGCCAGCATCTTGAGCATCATATGCGTACTATTACAACACAAACCTACAAATATATCTATATTCTCTACCGTGACAAAAAAGGCAACTACCGCTACCTCCTCGATGGCAGTAAAGAGGATCGCGGAGAGTTTGGAGAGAAACTCAATGTCAACAAAGAGGTATGGGACAAAGTCTATAGCCAACAAAAACCCCAACTCATCTTCCAAAACAATCTTGATGGGCTCTGGGTGACCTACCTAGAACCTGTAGTTTTTCATGGAAAAACAGAAGCCGTACTTGCTATGGACTTCTCCACAACACTCCCACAAGAGATAGCCAACGCTACAAAGCCGCTTAACAATATCTTTAGCTACATCTTCGTTGCTATTGTACTGATGCTTATTATCTTGCTCTATCAGACATTTTTGAACTTTAAAACAAAAAAAGAGAGTATTACCGACCCGCTTACACAGACATACAACAGAAATTATCTCAGAGATCTCTTAACCAATATCAATATTGCAAAGTACCAGATCCTTATGCTCGATATTGATCACTTTAAAAGTGTTAATGATACCTATGGGCATAAGGTCGGTGACTTTATTTTAAGCAGTATTGCCAAGCTGATCCAGAGTGTCATTCGCTCCGAAGATATTCTTGTCCGTTTTGGAGGGGAGGAGTTTTTACTCTTTATACATCGTGACAGAGAGGACATTGATCTCGCAGAAAATATTGCACAAAGAATCCGTGAAACAGTACAAAACAAACTCTTTTGCTATGAAGACCTCACCATCAAAGTTACCGTCTCCATTGGTGTCACCTCAACACCTGAACACTTTAAAAGCATTGGCGATGCTATTAAGCATGCAGATGAGATGCTCTATGTAGCAAAACGCAATGGACGAAACCAGGTCATCACAGATGCCAGTGCAAACACACTAAGCAATGCACCAAGTACACAACTTCATATCAATGATATTCAAGAGGCACTCGATGAAGATCGACTCATTTGTCACTATCAGGCTATCTTTTCTGCAAAAGATGATCAGGTGGCAAAATATGAAGCTCTTGTACGCATCCAAAACCGTGATGGTTCTTGCAGCTATCCTAACCAGTTTCTCCCTACGGTTATGCACACCAATATCTACAACCAAATCACCAAAAAAGTTATAGAGATTGTTTTTGCACAGATCAAGGCAAAAAAGATACAAATCAGCATGAACCTCAACTTCTCCGATATTGTAAGTAATGATATCTTCGCCATTATTATTGAGGAGCTAGAGGCTAACAAAGATCTGGCAAAATGGCTTGTCATTGAGCTCTTAGAGTATGAGCTGCTTGAGACAAGTGAAACCTTTATCAACAACATAGAGCGCATCAAATCTTTTGGTGTTGCTATTGCCATCGATGACTTTGGAACAGGCTTTGCCAACTACCATGTCTTTGAAACACTCCCTATCGATATTATAAAAATTGATGGAAGCCTTATAAAAAATATTGACACGTCACAAACTTCTCGAACCATTGTCAAGTCTATTATCGCACTCACGCAAGACTTTGGCATAGAGAGTGTCGCAGAGTTTGTCCACTCTCAGGAAGTTTATGCTATATTGAAAGAGCTAGGTGTTACCCATATGCAAGGATTCTATTTAGCAAAACCACAAGAGAGCTTACTAGAATGAAATATCCTGATGAGTGGACCCAAAAAGAGTTTTTGGAAAATAAAGCAAAACTCCAAAAAGAGGGTATCGATGTCATCTTGGTCGATACTATCTTGTCCCCTATCGACAAAGCACAAACGGTGCGCTACAACCCTTTTGAGCTTAAAAACTACCCGGAAGGAACTGTTTTTTGCTTCTACTGTGACACAGGGAAAGCGAGTCTGGATCGCCTCGATGAGTACAGAAAAAAGTTTCCTAAGCACCACTGTATTTCGCTCAAAGGCGGCCGTGGCTACTGGAGAAAAAATATGCAGATCCTCAGTGATGAAAGTGAAGATGCAGATGAAAAAAAGGATTGATGCCTTTAGCAAGGCACTTGATGAGAGACGCTTTTATGATGCCCATGAGGAGCTTGAGGTTCTCTGGTTTCCGCACCGTTTTGAAGAGAATAATGCAGAGATGCAACTCCTTAAAGGCTTTATCAATGCGGCAGTTAGTTTTGAGCTGCTACAACGAGGGCGCCGCCATGCAAGCAACAAGGTCTGGAAAAACTATCTTAAGTATCGACAACTCCTCTTTTGCATCGACTCACCTCACAAAAACAACTACTACCAATTGATGCGAAAAGTAGATGCACTGCATATTACGGTATGCAATTTGCTTTAAGTTTTGCAACAATCTACCGATATTATCAGTAAGACAAAACAAAAGGATGTGTTATGGCTGGAACAATCAACTCACTAGGAATAGGTTCAGGTGTTTTAACAGCAGATGTTGTTGATCAACTTAAAGAGAATGAGAAAAGTGTTACTGTAGATCCTATTAAAAACAAAATTACACTTAATGAACAAAAATCTCAAGCACTTGATCTTCTTGACTCACTTATGACAACCCTCAAATCAAGCACTTCAACACTCGCAGATGATACGATGTTCTCGAAACGTGAAGTGAGTGGAAACAACAGTGGCGTTGAAGTAACAGCAAATGACGGGGTAGCAGTTCAATCTTTTAACATTTCTAATGTATCTCTTGCAAAAGAGAGTGTCCAGCAAAGTGACACCTTTGCAACAAGAACTGCTTCTGTTACCAATGGTGACGGAACTGCTAATCTTAATATTGACGGTATGAACTACAGTATTGACTATACAAGTGGTATGACACTTGAAGAGTTACGAGATCAGATCAATGAAACGGCAGGTGATGCTGTTACCGCTTCTATATTGCAAATCGGAGAAGACAGCTACTCACTTGTCTTAAAATCTGATAAAACAGGAGATTCTCAAGATATTACACTTACAGATAGTAGTGGTAATCTTGATACCAAACTTATCAATACTACTTATAAATCAGATACCTATTCAGCTACTGATGCACAAATTGCTTCAAGCAACGGAACAATGACTGTTGCAGTAGGTGGAACAAGTGCAGATATAACTTATACAGATGGAATGACACTTACAGAACTGCAAGATGCTATTAACAACAATGAAACACTCAAAGGTGTTGCCGTTGCCAATATTGTTGAAGAGAGTTCGGGAAATTTTAAACTTATTATCAACCCTATCGGTACAGAAGATGGTCAAACAGTAAGTATTACAGACCAAGATAGTGGATTAGATATTGGACTGACAGATAATGCTGCGATGGCAAATGGTACAATGAGTGAAGTACAACAGGCAAAAGATGCTACATTTACCTACAACGGAATCGATCTTACCAGAACAACAAACAGTTTTGATGACATTATTGTCGGGGTTAATATAAAACTCCTCACTGAAAATGCCAATGCCAATATCTCTATAGAACAAGATACTCAAGCAGTAAAAGATGAACTCCAAAACTTTGTAACAAGCTACAACTCGATGATGAGTGAGCTTGACGATATGACACTTGCCGATGTTGATGCAGGAAAAGTTGGAATCTTTGCCGGAGATAATTCCATTCGAAGTTTAGGGAGAGACCTAACTCGTATTATTACAGGTATGGATAACAACGGAAACTCATTAACACAATTTGGTATAGACCTGAAACAAGATGGTACACTCTCTTTTAACGCAAGTGACTTTGATAAAAAGATGAATGAAGATCCTAAAAATGTACAAGATTTTTTTACAGGTACTATAAGTTTTGATCAATACGATAATGCAACGACTACTGATGGAATCTTTGACAAACTCAATAATAAACTCAATGACTACCTTGGGACCAATGGAAGTATAACTATTCTAGCCAATGGTTTAAGAACAGAACATGAGTCTCTCCAAGATAACTATGATAGAAGCTTGGCACTTTTAAATGCCCGCTACGACTCAATGACACAGCAGTTTATTGAGTATGATGCGGTTATTAGTAATCTAAACGCACAGTTTGCTTCTCTACAACAACAGATAGAAATGGCAATTAACGGATAGTACAACAAAGAATGCCACGCATAGACAATGAAACCTTCTACATAAATGCTATAAAAAAGTATGGTCAAACAGCAGAAGGAGTATGCTGGCACTCTAAAGTACACCAAGAGATCCGTTTTGAAAAGCTTTTGGAACTTCTACCGACAGATCTCAGTGGTGAAACACTACTTGATGCAGGGTGTGGTTTTGGAGACTTTTATACCTATCTGCTCAAAAACAAGAGAGAACCAAAAGAGTATCTGGGTGTTGACTCAATTGCCAAAATGTGTCATATAACTACAAATAAAACAGTAGCTAAGACATTACATCAAGATATCTGCAAGGAAGCACTACCTGCCTATGACTATATCTGCTGTAGTGGTGCGCTCAATATTCTTACTCCCTACGAAACCCATGCTTTTATCCGTAATTGCTATACAGCTGCAAACAAGGCCTTCTTTTTCAATGTACTCTATGGAAGTAAAGACTCGAGTACTTATAACTACCTCAACAAAGATCAAATCTCAGCTATTGCCAAGGAGTTACAAGTAAAAAAAGTTGTATTTATTCAAGAGTATCTTCCCTCTGATATTACTGTAGGATTTTTTCGTTAATGTGTGCAATATTTGGAATTTTAGGGGAGTACAACCCCTCTCTTTCGCGTCTTTGCCTTACAAAACTCACCCATCGAGGCCCTAACCACTGTGGTATTGTTGAGAAACAAAACCTCTTCTTTGCCCACCAGCGCCTCTCCATTACCGACCTGCACCACAGAAGTCACCAACCGCTTACGCACGGTGAAATTCTGCTCTCGTTTAACGGTGAAATATACAACCACAAAGAGCTCAGAAGCCAACTAAACTTTGACTTTACAACCGATAGTGACACCGAGGTGATACTTGCTGCCTATCTGGAGTGGGGAGATGATTTTTTAAGCCACCTGCGTGGAATGTTTGCCATAGCCCTGCTTGATGGAGAGCGTCTGCTTCTAGCGCGCGACAGGCTTGGGAAAAAGCCGCTCTTTTTTATGCAGAGCCCTGAGGCTTTTAGCTTTGCTTCAGAGATTAAAGCACTTACTCCCCTGCTCAAACACAAAGAGCTAAATGAAGATGCAATGTGCTCGTACCTTAGCTACCTCGCCCCTACAGCACCGCACACCTTTTATAAAGGCATAGAGAAACTTGCTCCCTCAGAGATGCTCATCTATGAAGATGGTAAATGCTCACGCAAACACTACTATGAGATCTTAAAGACCAAGCCAAATCAGATAACAGACAAACAAACAGCACTAACACAACTTGAAGCAAAACTAGAGGAGTCCATTGCTCTTAGGCTTGAGAGTGATGTGCCAATGGCAGCCCTGCTGAGTGGCGGCATAGACAGTGCCACTATCGCCTACTATGCCAAACGTTTTGGCAAAAAGATACCGACCTATACCTTGGGCTTTGAGAACTTCGGCAAGTATGATGAGCGAGAAAATGCAAAAGAGAGTGCAGCCCTTCTTGGCATAGAAAACACTGCACTCGAGCTCTCACGCAATGATTTTATAGACTCCATAGATGATGTCTTTGCAACACTTGATGAGCCGCTCAATGACCCAGCAGCCATTCCGCTTAACTACCTCTTTAGCCAGATA
>Ga0256843_1003740_pt1 | contig 10417 bp, 9 predicted proteins | sample AlvinellametaG_FD_191572 | JGI IMG/M metagenome (GOLD analysis project Ga0256843, IMG submission 191572) | Pompeii worm associated microbial communities from hydrothermal vent at the East Pacific Rise, Pacific Ocean - Alvinella | ecosystem: Host-associated > Annelida > Integument > Unclassified ... | reverse complement strand
TAGGTAAATCATCTTTAATAAATGCTATGGGTAATACTCACCTAAAAGTTGGTAACTTTTCAGGAGTAACAGTAGAAAAAACAGAAGTTTGTTTTGAACACCATTGCCATATATTTGAGATGATTGATCTGCCTGGAACTTATTCTATAGAGGGTTTTTCACAAGAGGAAAAAGTAGCAAAAAATTATCTTCTAAATGAAGAGTATGATGTCATTATTAATGTTATAGATGCCACACATCTTACAAGAAATCTTTTACTTACTTTAGAACTGCTAAATCTAAACAAAAAAATGGTTATTGCTTTAAATATGATGGATGAAGCAAAAAAAGAGAATCTTGAAATTGATATTGAACAAATTCAAACTCTAATTGGTGTACCTGTAGTTGCAGTATCAGCAAATGAGCATATAGGTATAGATGAACTATATGAAAAAGTACATGATGTTTACAATGAAAAAAGGGCACACTCAAATATTATTTATAATGATACTATTGAAGCAGAGATTGTAAAATTAAAAGAGTTTATAAAACAAAAAGGTTTTTTCTATAAAGATTTAAGTGCTAGAGAGATCGCAATAAAACTATTAAAAGAGGATAAAGAGCTATTTAAGCATATACATGATGATCCTATTTTTGTAGAACTACAACCTTTACTTGTAGAATCACTAAATAACCTTTACACATATTATGAAACAAAAAATATCAAAGATATAAGCAGTAGAGAATATTTTGCAATTGCAAAAGGGATTCAAAAAGAAACAGTAGTATGTAAAAGAAAGAAAAACTATAAAACTCTTACACAAAAATTAGATGCAATTTTAATAAATCAATATTTTGGGATACCAATATTTTTATTTTTTATGTGGAGTTTATTTCAACTTACTTTTAGTGTTGGATCAATTCCAATGCAGTATATAGATGCAGGTATAACTCTATTTGGTAACGAAGTAGCTGCAAATATCAGTAATGAAACTTTAAGAAGTATTATTGTTGATGGTATTATAAACGGTGTTGGTGCAGTGTTGCTGTTTTTACCAAATATTTTATTTTTATTCTTAGGTATAGCTTTACTTGAAACCACAGGATATATGAGTAGAGTTGCATTTTTATTAGATGGTTTTTTTCATAAATTTGGGCTACATGGAAAAAGTTTTATACCTCTTGTAACAGGGTTTGGATGTAGTATCCCAGCATACATGGCAGCAAGAACTTTAAAAAGCCAAAAAGACAGACTCATAACTTTATTTATCATTGGATTTATGAGCTGTGGTGCAAGGTTACCTATATATGTTCTATTTACGGGAGCTTTTTTTGCACCTAGTCAAGCTGGAAATGTACTGTTTTTAATCTATATATTTGGAGCCTTACTTGGTCTTATTATGGCAAAACTTCTTAGATCACTTATATTTAAAAATGAAGATGAACCATTTGTTATGGAGATGCCAAAATACAGACTCCCATCACTAAAGCTTTTATGGTTTATAGTTTCAAAAGAGGCTTGGATGTATTTACAAAAAGCAGGTACATTTATACTTGCAGCTAGTATTTTAATATGGTTTGCTTCAAACTATCCAAAAATGCCAGAAGCAACACCAAGTGTTCAATTGGAAAACTCATATCTTGGTCAAATAGGAAAAGCTAGTGAACCATTTTTTGCTCCACTTGGATTTGACTGGAAGATGACTGTTGCTCTTGAAAGTGGACTTGCAGCAAAAGAAGTAGTTGTTGCTACATTGGGTATTTTATACAACAATAATGAAAATCTGAATGAAAACAGTGATTCTCTTGTTGAATCACTCAAAAATAATATCTCATTTCCAGCTGCTATGTCATTTATCGTATTTGTTATGATATATTTACCGTGTTTTGCTGCTTCTATTGTATTTACTAAAGAAGCTGGAGGAAAAAGATATCTGGTTTATCTATTTTTACTTACAACAATAACAGCTTGGATATTATCTTTTATCACTTACAATATTTCAAATATGTTTGTGTAGATTTATAATCCAATTTTGCATATAGTTGTTTTGAGCAACTGTATGATGGAATATTAAAGTAATTTTTGTAGTTTTTTCCTTGATGAAAATGTCCCTCAATAATAGTATCTACATTATACTTTTTATATAATTTTATTCTATTTTTTGCAAATTGTTCAAAATCATTCATATCATGACAAATTATTTTTTGCTTTAGCCACTCATTTACAGATATTGAGATGATATTATTAAAATCTATCATATTTAAAAACTTTAAAAAATATCTATTTCTAATAATTTTAGTAAAAATATCATATGACATAGGTGTAAAAATATCACCATGAGCCAAAGCTATTTTTTTATCATCAAGTGTAGCAATCAAAGGTTGTGAAACTCTTGATACTACAACAACTTTATCAAAAATATCTTTTAGTAAAAAATCATGATTACCCTCAAGATAAATTATTTCCCTACTTGTACTTAAATGTTTTATTAAGGTTATTAATTCATAGTTTTGCTCTATAAAATAATCAACTTCACTACATAAAAAATCAAAAATATCCCCCATAAGAAATATCTGAGAAGCTCTTGTGTGAGACAAAAGCTCAAAAAGCTCTTGCCTATTGTGATTATAATGTGCATCAGCTATAAAAATAGCATCAGGTTTTATTTGTATATTATGGTACATAAGCCATGAAGTTTATTCCACAATCTTCATCAAATCCATACATTATATTTGCATTGACAACAGCTTGGGAACTAGCTCCTCTTAAAAGATTATCAATTGATGAGCTTACAAACAATGCTTTATCATTTGATGTTGCATATATATCACAAAAGTTTGTTCCTGCAGTTGATTTAATATCTACAGGGTTTTGTCTTACTCTTATAAATTTTTCATCTTTATATGCTTTATTTAAAACCTCTTGGGCATCAACCGATTCTTTTAATGTAGCATATATACTTACAAGCATACCTCTTGTTGCAGCTATTAAGTGTGGTACAAAATTTATAGATATATCTTTGTTTTGTAAAAGTTTTACTTTTTCTGTAATTTCTGGTGCATGTCTGTGTTTAAAAGGATTATATGCAAAAATATTTTCATTTATTGTTACATAAGATGTAGTTTCACTTAGCTTTTTACCTGCACCACTTACTCCACTTTTTGCATCTACAAAAATAGGTGCAGTTGTATCTATATATGGTATAAAAGGTAATAAACCAAGCAATGTAGCAGTTGGATAACAACCTGGATTTGCAATAAGTGAACTGTTTTTTATATCATTTTTATAAAATTCAGGCAAACCATATACACTATTTGGTAAATTTTGTTTATCTTCATGAGCTGTATAGTGTTTTTCATAAGTATCAAGTTCAAGTCTATAATCAGCAGATAAGTCTACAACCTTAACACCTAATGCTAAAAGTTGCTTTGCAAATCCCATAGCAGTTTTATGTGGTAAAGCCAAAAATGCCAACTGTGCTTTTGCTGCAACATCTTTTGCATCTACTTTATCTACATCCATCTCACAAACTTTTGTCAAAGAAGGGTGTAGATGACTGATATTGGTATCCCCTGTTGAGTTTGCTATATATGTTATATTAAAATTTGGATGATTAACCAGAATTTTTACAAGTTCTAAACCTGTATAACCACTAGCACCAATAATAGCAACATTAATCATTACAGATCCAACTCTTTATAAAAGATATCCTCTATCTCAAACTCTCTTGCTCCACCTGGAAGCTGTGCTTTAAATTCATCTCCAACTTGTTTACCAAGCAGTTGTTTTGCAAGAGGAGAGTTAAATGAGATCAACCCTTTATCTGGATTTGATTCAACTCCACCAACAATTGTATATGTTAACTCCTCTTCTGTTTCACAATCTATTAAAACAACAGTTGATCCAAAACTAACTCTATCATGTGGTAAAGTTGAAGGATCTATAATCACTGCTTTTGAAATAGTTGCTCCCAATTCAGCAATTTGAACATCAATAAGTTTTAATTTCTCTTTAGCTGCATGATACTCTGCATTTTCTTTTAGATCACCAAGTTGTCTAGCTTCATCAAGTGCAATTACAGTTTCAGGTCTGTCTTTTGTTTTATAAAACTCTAATTCATTAATCAATTTATTATATCCAAAACTTGTCATTGGTTCTTTTTCCATAAAAATCCTTTACATATTTAATAGATGATTTTACCATAAAAATGATAAAATGCCCATAGATAACAAAAAGGGATAATATATTGAGATTTGATAGATGTAGAAAATTGTTTTTAGATGATTTTGAAAAACTTCAAAATGCAAAGATACTTATACTTGGTGTTGGTGGAGTTGGAGGACATGCACTTGATTGTCTGTATAAAAGTGGTCTTAATAATATCACTATAGTTGATTATGACAAATATGAATTAACAAATCAAAACAGACAAATTGGATCTGAAGCTATTGGTGAATATAAAGTTGAACATCTAAAAACCATATATCCTAATATACAAACTATAAATCAAAAAATTGATTTAGAATTTATTGAGAATTTTGATTTTAATTCATACGATATTATATTAGATGCAATTGATGATATAAAACCAAAAGTAGAATTAATAAAAAAATACTACAAAAAGCTAATTAGTACAACAGGAAGTGCAAAACGAACTGATCCATTTAAAATAGAATATATTAATATATTTAAAACATACAATGATCCATTTGCAAGAAAAATCAGAGAATCTTTAAAAAAGGAAAGATTCAATAAAAACTTTAAAGTTATATTCTCTAGTGAAAACCCACAATGTAAAGATATGGGAAGTTTTATGGGAGTTACAGGAACTTTTGGACTTATGATGTGTTCAATTGCTGTACAAAAACTAAGAGATAATCTTAAATAACTTAAGCTATCTCTACTCTATTTCTACCATTTGCCTTAGCTTCATATAGAGCAATATCTGCTCTTTTTAATGCAGTTAATTCGTCATCAGTATTTTTTACTTGTGTTACACCAAAACTACATGTGACTCTTAAATCATTGTAAAAGATGTGGTTTTCTATTGCTACACACAGGTTATTTGCTACTTTAAGAGCATCATAAATTTTTGTAAGTGGAAGAAGCACTACAAACTCTTCACCTCCCCATCTTGCAAAAATGTCTCTTGTTCTTATTCTTAAAGACAACATTTGAGACAATTCAAATAATATCTTATCTCCTATATCATGTCCGTATGTATCATTAAATTTTTTAAAATGATCTATATCAAAAATCATAACACAAAGGTTATAATCTTTAATACTTTTCATTGCATCTAGTTCTCTTTTAAAATCAAGGTTAAATTTTGCACGATTATTTATTTGAGTAAGTTCATCTGTATAAGCTTTGTGTTTATATATAGATTTTTCTACTGCCATTTGTGTTATTCTTGAAAAATTACATATCCAATGTTTACTGATCTCATTATATGCAAGATTAACCAAATAGGCTTCAGGCAAAAATGTATTTATATCTAAAAATGCAACAATTCTGTGTTTTTCATCTAATGATGCAAGATTTTCAAGCCAATTTTTTCCATTGTTGATTTTTTTTGGATAAAAATATTCATCATTTTCAATCATAATAGATTCAAAATCATCATATTTCGCATTAATCTCCTCAATATTGTATACATTTAAAAGTTCCAAAAAAGATTTATTTGCAAAAATTGGTGTACAATTTTCATCAAAAACCATTGTCATATTATCTTGAAACTCTACGATCTCTTGAATCAATATCTCTTTTTCATTACTCTTAGTAACAACCTCTTCAACTTTTTGTTTAAGTTTTTCATTCATAGCTTTTAATTCTTTTCTCAAGAATATAGGTTCAGAGGCTTTTTTGATCTCTTGAATTAATTTAAATGCATCAATAGGTTTCATTAAATATCCTGTAACACCAACTTCAATCGCATGTATTAAAAAATCATTCTCATTATGAGCAGTAGTAACTATAACAGGGATAGATATATCCAATGACCTTATCTCTTTACACATAGTAAGCCCATCAACTTTAGGCATATTTATATCAGTAATAATTATGTCAATATCAATATTATTTTTATATGTTTCTAACCCTTCTTGACCATCATATGCAATTAATAGTTTTTTTATTAAGGGTTTTAGAATAACAGAAATAGACTCTACAATAGCCTTATCATCTTCTACATACAATATAGTTAATTCTTTTAATAAGTTTCTATCAATCATAATTATTCCATTTATAAATTTTAATACACTAATATTACAGCAGTTCATCTGAAAATAAGATTTATAAGCTGTTTAAAGAAAACTTAAAACTATTTTTAGTATAATCGCGTCTCTTATTTACATTTAAATTAAGTGTATCTAAGTACCTCACATGTGTCAATCCTAGATTGGGTTGCGAATTATCGTTAAGGGGCACAGAGGCTAAACCCAAAATTAAAAAATTACGAGGAGTAGTTATGGTAACTATGAAAGACTTATTAGAATGTGGTGTACACTTTGGACACCAAACAAGAAGATGGAACCCAAAAATGAAAAAATTCATTTTCGGTGTAAGAAAGAATATCTATATTATTGACTTACAAAAAACATTAAGATACTTCAGATACACTTATACTGTTGTTAGAGATAGAGCTGCTGAAGGTCAAACAATGATGTTCGTTGGTACAAAAAGACAAGCAAGTGAAGCTATCAAAAAAGCTGCATTAGATTGTGGTATGCCTTATGTAAATCACAGATGGCTAGGTGGTATGCTTACTAACTATGGTACTATTAAAAAATCAATTAGAAAATTAGAGATCATTAAAAGAATGAAAGAGGAAGGTCAATTTGATCTTTTAACTAAAAAAGAAGCATTAATGCTTTCAAGAAAAGAGATTAAATTAGAGAACTACCTTGGTGGTATCAAAGAGATGAAACAACTTCCAGATATGATGTTTGTACTTGATGCTGCAAAAGAAAAAATTGCTATTGCTGAAGCTAGAAGACTTGGAATCACTGTAGTTGCTCCACTTGATACTAACTGTGATCCAGATGTTGTTGATTTACCAATTCCAGGTAATGATGATGCAATTAGATCAATTCAATTATTCTGTAACGAAATGGCTGCAGCAATAAATGAAGGTAAAGCTGCATTTGCTGAAGCAAATGGTAAAGATGCTGAACAAACTGTTGAAGTAAGCGAAGAAGAAGTAGCTGCAGTTGTTGAAGAAGCTGTTGTTGAAGGTGAAAAAGAGCCTGAAACTGAAACTGAAACTAAAGAGGCGTAATTATGGCTGGTGCAACTCCTAAATTAATTAAAGAACTAAGAGAGAAATCTGGTGCAGGGATGCTTGATTGTAAAAAAGCATTAAATGAGTGTGATGGAAACATTGATGAAGCTATAAAATATTTAAGAGAAGCTGGTTTAAGTAAAGCAGCTAAAAAATCTTCAAATGTAGCTGCTGAAGGACTTATTACTATTTTAGTTAATGATGATCATACAAAAGCTACAATGACTGAGATCAACTCTCAAACTGACTTTGTTGCTAAAAATGAAAACTTTATCAACCTTACAAATGCAATTACAGCTCATGTACAAGCTACTGGTGTAACTTGTACTGAAGAGTTAAACACTACAACTATTGATGGTGTAAACTTCCAAGAGTACCTAAACTCAAATATTGCTACAATTGGTGAAAATATTGTTGCTAGAAAAATGGTAACAGTTTCTACTGATAAAGGTGTAGTAAATGGTTATGTTCACCTTGGAAAAGTTGGTGTTATTTTAGCTGCAACTTGTGATGATAGTGCAAAAGAGAAAACTATTGATTTATTAAAAAAAGTTGCAATGCACGCAGCTTCTATGAAACCAACAGTTATTCACTACACTGATTTAGATCCAGAATTTATTGAATCTGAAAATAAAGCTATTATTGCTGATATTGAAAAATTAAATATTGAATTACATAGACTTGGTAAACCAGAGAAAAATATCCCTGAGTATGTATCAAGAGTACAATTAACTCCAGAAACTATCGAAGCTGCAAAAGCTAAAATGAAAGAGGAACTAATTGCTCAAGGTAAACCAGAAAAAATTATTGATAATATCTTAAAAGGTAAAATTGCAAGATGGATTGAAGATAACTCTCAATTAGATTCAACTCATGCACTATTATCTCAAAAATATGTTATGGATGATAAACTTACTGTTGAAGAAGCTATTGCTCAAACTGACCCATCAATCAAAATCGTAGAATATGTAAGATTTGAACTTGGTGAAGGGATTGAGAAAAAAGAAGAAGATTTCGCAGCAGAAGTAGCAGCACAAATGGCTAAATAAGTCATCTTTAAATGTTGAACAACTCTAAATCTCAACATTTACCATCCCCTTTGCTTCAAGCAAAGGGGATATCTCACAATTTTGATTATCCCCTTTTTGAAAATATAGATCTTTGTTTGTATCCTAAACAATCAATTGCAATAATTGGTGCTAGTGGAAGTGGAAAATCTACATTATTAAATATTTTTTCATCATTGTTAAAACCTAATAATGGAGATATTATCTTTGAAAATAAAAATCTATATTCATTAAAAGATGATGAACTTTTAAGTATAAGAAGATATTCTTTTGGTATAATATTTCAAGCACATTATCTATTTAGAGGCTTTGATGCAAAAGAGAATTTACACATAGCACAACTACTTTGTAACCAATCAAACATTGATGATGCTTTACTAAAAAAAATGGGTATTAATCATGTTATTAATCAAGGTGTTGGGCAATTAAGTGGTGGGCAGCAGCAACGATTGTCTATAGCTAGAATATTAAGTAAAAAACCACAAATTATTTTTGCAGATGAACCAACAGGAAATTTGGATAAAAATACTGCTAATGATGTTATGAATATATTATTTGATTATACAAAACAGAATAATTCTGCTATGATTTTAGTAACACATGAGGAAGATTTGGCATTTAGATGCGATAATGTATATAAACTTGAAAATATGGAGTTGATTAAATTAAAATGATTACTGTAGCACTTGTAACACAAGAGAGTGTAATAACTAAAATATTTACACTTATTTGTACAAAATTAAATATAGATTTAACTATATCAAATGATAATTATATAGAACAAGATTCAGATATTATCATTGTTGATGAGCCATTTATAGATGATCATTTTAATTTGATTAAACAATATTCAAAAAGACTTGGTGCAATTACTGATGAAGATTTGCCTTTTGAAAAAGCAAAAGATTTTACAATTCCAAGACCTTTTTTACCATCAACATTAGAAAAAATTTTAAATGACCAAATTAAAATCATTAAAGAGAAAGAGAAAAAAGAGAAATCTTATGTAGCATCTTTTGAAACAAATCAAGAAGATCAAGAGTTGATAAACTTAGCAAATGATGTAATAGATGATATTGAAGATAATCTAGAAGATGAATCAATAGTACATTATAAAAATCCTGCAAATAAAGAGGTAAATAATACTGTTTTAGACTCAAATGAATTATCAAAATTAAAAAATATGCTAGAAGCAAATGATGAATTTTTTAAAAAAATAAATATGTCTGCACCACAAGAACTTTCAAAAGAGGATTGGGTAGATTTAGCTGATATTATAGATAAAGCAATTGATGATATAAAAGAGTATGAATTTGATGAGCAAAATGATGATAACAGTTCTCAAACAATAAAATTGGTATTAAACAAATTTGCTATGGATGAACTAAAACCATTACTTCAAAAATTAGATCAAAATATTATTGATAATCTTACAGATGGGCATGATATCCATCTACATTTACAACTAAAGGATTAATTATATCTTCTTATACTAAAAAAGGTGCTATTCTTATAATTTCAGGTCCAAGTGGTTGCGGTAAATCATCTTTGTTAAAAGAGGTTTATAAACAAATATCAAACTATTACTTCTCTATTTCTACAACAACCAGACAAATAAGAGAGGGTGAACAAGATGGTATAGATTACCATTTTGTTTCAAAAGAACAATTTGAAAAAGATATTGAAGCTGGTAACTTTTTAGAGTGGGCAAAAGTTCATGATAATTATTACGGAACATCTCTTAAACCTATAATGAATGCAGTTAATGAAGGAAAACTTGTAATATTTGATATTGATGTACAAGGGCATGATATAGTAAGAAGTAAACTTGATCATCTTACAACTTCAGTATTTATAACTACTCCAACACTAAGTGAATTAAAAAATAGATTAAACAACAGAGCAACAGATAGTAAAGAAGTAATTGAAAAAAGAATTGAAAATTCAAAAGTTGAGATTAATTATTTAGATAAATATGATTATTTTTTGATAAACGATGATCTTCAAACTGCATCAAATCAATTAGTGTGTATAGCCCAAGCAACTATGTTAAAATCAACACTAAATGATAAAGATAATTTAGTTAAA
>Ga0256843_1003738_pt1 | contig 10422 bp, 12 predicted proteins | sample AlvinellametaG_FD_191572 | JGI IMG/M metagenome (GOLD analysis project Ga0256843, IMG submission 191572) | Pompeii worm associated microbial communities from hydrothermal vent at the East Pacific Rise, Pacific Ocean - Alvinella | ecosystem: Host-associated > Annelida > Integument > Unclassified ... | reverse complement strand
GCGCCAGAAGGATATACTCTTTGGAATCCAGAGGGTCCGCCTCGATATCGAGCAGAGCGAGCAGGCCGCTGACGGTGCTTTTGAGGTAGGCGGCGAAGTCGTCGCCGTCTTCGAGGATCTCGGCGGAGGGACGCTCCAGAGAACTCATGAGATCGATGGGAACTCCGGCCCGGCTGCCGGGGGTATAGATCGTCTTGGAAACCGCCTGGAAACGGGCGACCCGGTCGCGGTCCTGTCCCCAGCTCTCGATCCCCTCTTTCCACATCTTCGCCGTTTTTTCGGCCAGGGTCATAGGGTCTTCTCCCTTGGCTTTGGCCTCCTCTTCGACCCAGGGAAGGAAGCGCTCGGGACGGAACTCGGGATCGGTGAGCAGCAGGTCGCCCATATCGCCTTTGGGATCGATGACGATGGCGGGGATATTGTCGATGGCCGCCTCCTCCAGGAGGCCGATCCCCAGTCCCGTCTTGCCGCTGCCGGTCATCCCGATGATGGCGGCGTGTGTGGTGAAGTTTTTGTTCTTCAGCAGGGTCAGAATTTCGGTGGGTTCGAAGCTCTGGGGGTCGACGTCTCTCCCCAGATAGAAGAGGCCCGCCTTTTCATAGAGGGTTTTGTCGGTCGTCATGGATTCTCCTTTCTGTGACATAGGTTTTTACGGCTTAGAGCGTCTGGTTGCCGTCCGGTGCTTTTCGGGAACGGTTCCCTTCACGGGAAGTCGTTTCGGGAGGTTCCGGAGGCTTCGCCGGTGCGCGGATTCCCTGGACCATAAAGGCATAACTGTGTCCCGTTTTGGTCGCCAAAACGATCAGAATACGATCGGCGCTTCGGTAGATGTCGAAGAGTGTAACCTCCTTCATGACGTGATCGATCGCCACATGTTCCTGAAGTTTCAGCGGCAGATGGAACGTTGATCCCTCGATCCGCAGCAGTTCCTTCTGCGGTCGGGTAACCAGCCAGCATACTTTGGGGGCGCCGAGTCCGTAAAGTGAATGGGAGGTTCGGAAAATGCAGAGTCGGTCGAACTCTCCGTCAATAACGCCGATACGTCCGTTGGAGGCCAGGAGATCCCGATAGAGGCTCATGACGGCTTTGTCTTCGTCAAGAGTCTTTTCCAAGGTATTGTGAAGGTGGAGATTGGAGCGGCGCTGGATGGCAAGACTGCGATAGAGTCCGAGGAGCACGAGGGAGAGCAGGGCGATGGAGAGGAGGACTTCCAGCAGGGTAAACGCTTCCCTCCTTCGCATCGCTATCCGTCCATCAGGCCGACGCGCAGTGCTTCGTCGTAGCTGGTCAGCCCCTTTTCCATCATCGTTCTCAGCTGATCGGAGATGGTGCGCATTCCCGCCTCTTTCAGTGTCTCCCGGATCTGGTGGTCGTTCATCTTCTGATCGATCATCATTTTGACCCGGTCGTCGATGAGAAAGAGTTCTCCGACCGCCTGACGGCCCCGGTATCCGGTAAAGTCGCACTCCGGACATCCGACAGCCTGATAGTAGATGCTGTCGGGATCGAGCGCCGCTTCTTTGAGCTGCTCGGTATCCAGACGGACAGGGCGTTTACAGTGGGGACAGAGTTTTCGGGCCAGACGCTGGGCGAGAACGCCGAGGAGCGTCGAGGCGAGAAGATAGTGCTCTACGCCCATATCCATCAGGCGGGTGAGAGATGACGTGGAGTCGTTGGTATGCAACGTCGAGAGCATCAGGTGCCCCGTCAGCGCCGCCTGGATGGCGATCTGGGCGGTTTCGGAATCCCGAATCTCCCCGACCATGACGACGTCGGGGTCCTGCCGGAGGATCGAACGCAGTCCCGAGGCAAAGGTCAGTCCCACCTTCTCGTTGACCTGGATCTGGTTGATATTGTCGGCGTTGTACTCCACCGGATCTTCGACGGTGATGATGTTTTTATCCGGGGAGGCGATATGCTGGAGAAAGGAGTGGAGTGTCGTCGATTTTCCCGAGCCGGTGGGACCGGTGACGAGGAGCATCCCGTGAGAGTGGTTGAGCAGACGGAAAAAGGCCTGGGTGGTTTCATGATCGAATCCAAGATCTTCGAGGGAGGGGATATGCTCACTCTGCATCAGAATCCGCATCACTACCCGTTCTCCATAGTAGGTTGGAAGGATGGAAACCCGGACATCCAGTGTCGTGCCGGAGATGGTTACCTGGGTCCGGCCGTCCTGGGGAACCCGTTTCTCCGAGATATCGAGTCCGGAGATGACCTTGATCCGGTTGATGACGAGGGAGGTGATTCGCCGGTCAAGGGTGAGATGTTTTTTCAGCGCACCGTCGATCCGCAGGCGTACCTCACCCCGTCGTTCGTGTGATTCGATGTGGATATCACTGGCCTCTTTTTTAATCGCCTGGAAGAAGAGCGAGTTGACCAGTTTGATGATGGGGGCGGAGGTTTCATCAGAGAGCAGATCCTGGGCGTTCTGGATAAATTCGAGAAGATCCGCTTCCGCTTCGATCAGCTCCTCCGATGCGGTCTCCATCTGCTCAAACTCGTTACTCGTCTGGAGTTCGAGGAACTGGTTGCGCAGCCGTTCATAGCTCTCCTCGTCGACCACATAGACGGGAAGGTCCATCGCCAGTCGGGCCAGATGGTTCAGCCCCTCCGCAATATGGTCGGGATGGAGAATGGCGGCGGGTCGGCCCTCCACCTCGGCGAAGAGCAGAAAGTGCTTCATCGCCAGGCGATGGTCGATCTCTTCACGCCAATACGGTTCGAGCTTGATCCGGTCGAGGTGGGGAATCTGCATCTCAATCTCTCCCTGTCACGGCCGCGATCTCAGGAGGTCGAGTGCCCGGTTGCCCGGGTGGCTGCGGGGGGTGACGGGCGTGACGGAACTTTGGGCGCTCTGGCCGCTTTCGAGGTTGGAACCGGGTTCCCGGTCGTAGCCTACGTCTCCTTTCTGGAGTTGGTTCTTGATGAAACGGGTATAGCGTTTCTGAACCGATTCGAGTTTGGTCAGAAACTTTCTCAAACGGGTGAGGTCGGCACTGTTGCGGACGATATAGGGGGTCAGATAGATGACCAGATCGACTTTGCGCTGGGCTTTTCCCTCATCCTGGAAAAGTTTGCCGATGATGGGGATGTCTCCGAAAAAGGGGACCTTGTTGTTGGCCGTTCCTGCCAGGTTTTTGATCAGTCCGCCGAGGATGACGGTCTGTCCGTTCCGGACGGTGGCATTGGTGGTGATGGTCCGCTTGGTTGTTGTGGGAGTGGGGCTGTTGTAGCCGCTGCTGTCGTCCACATCCTCGATGACCGCATCGACCTTCAGTGCGACTTTGTTGTTGCTGGAGAGGCGGGGTTTGACTTTGAGGGTCAGACCGATATCCTCCCGGGTCCAGTTGTTACGGACCATATCGTTCTTGTTGTCACCGCTGGTGGAGCTGGTAAGGATGGAACGGGTCTCCCCGACGAAAAGCTCCGACTCCATATTGTTGGTACAGAGGATCGACGGTTCGCTCAGCACGTGGGCGGCACCGTCCTGCTGGAGCAGATCGATATTGACTCCCAGGGCGAAGAGCGACTTGATATCGCCGAAGGCAAATCCGCTGTTGTTGCTGTCGCTGTCATTGCGGATCAGTCCCAGGAGATTGTCGGAGATATTGACCGCCTGACCCCCCATATTGGCGGAGACGGAGATGAGGCCGTTGGAGGTGAGCCAGCCTCCGGTGAGTCCATATTTGACTCCGATCGCCTGGGCAAGTTTGCTGTTGATCTCAACGATCCGCGCTTTGATGAAAACCTGGGGCTTCTCCACATCGATGCGCCGGATCACCTGCATGATGTTACGATACTGCTCCCGGGTCGCCAGGATGATCAGGGCGTTGCGCTCCACATCGGCGACAACCATCGCCTTTTGGGGGGTTTTTGAACTTTTGTGTCGGCTTTGGGACGGTAGGCTGTTCATCTGGGCGACCAGTTTGCCGAGGATCTTCTCCATATCTTCGACATTGGAGTTTTTGAGCGGAATCACATGCATCCTCTGTTCGACGCTCTCCCCCTTGCGGTCGAGCTGATGGATATACTTCGCCATTTTTTCGACGTTGGATTTCTTCCCGACGAGAATGATCGAATTGCTGGCTTCGTCTTTGTAGATTCCGACCTTTTCACTGGGAATGGTCTGGGGAAAGAGCTGTTTGGACATATTGACGGCATTACCGTAGACATCTTTGACCGAGGCGTTTTTCAGGCGGATCACCATCGAGCCTTTGTGGCCGGCGTTTTCGATGGCATCGATGAGCTGTTTGATGGAGCGGAGGGTCTTTGGGTAGGCGGTGACGGAGAGAACGTTGTTCTCCTTGAAGGAGACCACTTTGGCGTTGCGGTGAAGCAGCGGGGTGATCTTCGCCCGCATGACCGACGCATTGGTGTGTTTGAGCGGGAAGAGAACGGTTTTCATCGTCTCGCCGCCGACGTTTTCACTGACATTGAGTCCCATCCCCGCCGCCTCGGAGGCGCGAACCACCTCCATAAAGTCTCCGTGATCGATGAGGGCATACCCTTTGCTGGCCAGGATGGAGTTGGCGAGGGAGAAGAGGGATTCCTTTTTGATGGGACGGTTGGCGATGAAGTTGATTTTGCCTTTGAGCTGGCCGTTGATCAGGATATTTTTCTCCATGATCTTTCCGATCAGCTTGACAAACTCTTCAACAGGCATGTCTTTGAGGTTGAGGTTGACCTCCCGGCCTCCTCCGGCCCCCCCTCCTGTCGCGGTCGCCGCCGGAGCCGCTCCGATCGGCAGCGAACACAGAAGGAGAGAGAGCAGCAGTGCTTTAATGTAGTTCATATGTCAAATCCACCTTTTTTCTTCCTCGCTGGAGGGTGAGTATCAATGAGTCCGCCCCCTGAATCATCTCGAAAAGCTCCTGGGGGCTGCGCATCCGGGCGACCTCTTCGCCGTCAATCGCGCGGATCAGGTCTCCCCGCCGCAACCCCATTCGGGCGAACAGGCTTCCGTTCCGTACATAACGCACAAGATATCCGTCCAGTTTTCCCCGTGTCAGATGGGGGGTGACTTTGATGTTTTTCCATATTTTATCGAAGTCTTTGGTATAGGTATCGACCTCCGATTTCGGGAGTCGATAGACCCCGGCCGCGTCCGGCCCGACGGGGAGAGAACCCGGCTGCGGAGCGACGGATCCGGCCGGGGGAACAATCTTCCAGATCCCCCGGCCTTTCGTATCGTTCTCTTTTTTCAGGTCGAGAAAGTACTCTTTGCCGTTACGGGAGAGACGGACACGCTTTATTCCGATCTCCTCTACGGTGTAGCCAAAGAAGTGCTCCCCCTCGAGGAGCAGGGAGATTTTGTTCTTTTTGGCGATGACGGCGATCTTTTTCCCGTCGCCCCGGTAGATCCCGAGAAGACCCAGATCCTTGATCGAGATTCCCGTCGGTTTTGATGTCGTGACTTTTCTGCGGATGGGTTTCGGTTTCTGAAGCCGTTCGTTGGAAGCCAGACGGTAGTCGGAGGGGAGATGTTCGACTCTGCTTTCGATCTGGGGAGACTCCTCCGCCGGCGGAAGCAGAAAGTATTCGACGGCGACCCAGGCAAGTTTCACGGCGGCGAAGACGATGAGCGTGAGAAGCAGGGCCTCTTTCCAGAAAGGCTTTTTAGAAACGGCGTTCATAGACCCATACTCCGTTGCGATGTTTCATATAGGGACGCAAGGCGTTGATTTTCTCCTCTTTGACCAGGGTGAGTCGGAGCGCTCGCTGCGGAATGTCGTAGTGCCCTTCGAGGATACCAAAAGATCCCTCCAGTCGGATGGAGATCTGTCGGGGGCTCCAGAGGTAATAGCGGAGCAGAAAGCGCTTTACGGTGACGGGAGCGAAACGTTGAAACGCCTTTTGGATCGAGAGCTTTTCTCCCCTGAGTTCGCTCACCAGAAGTATCGTTCGGAAGGTGATCCGGTCGATCCGGGCCAGGTCGATTCCCTGCCAGTAGAGCTCGGGATGCAGGAGACGCAGACCGCCCGGGATCTCTTCGATCGTCGCATCCCGCAGTTGAATCTGATAGGGGGTCAGTTGCTTCTCCGCGTAGAAGTAGAGCTCCCTCCACGGGGCAAAAAGCAGCAGAGCGACCCAGAATGCCGCCAGAATGAGCAGGAACCGTTTTACCATTTGCATTGGCACTCCAACGTATATCGCCCCGTGTTACCCCGGATAGAGAGGGTATTGAATTGGACGGGAAGTCGTCCCAGCCGGCGCAGAAATCGGTTGAGGGTCCGTCCGTCGATTTCCTGCAGGAGGATAACGGTTTTGTTCCGTTTGATCGTAAAGGTTTTGATCACGGTGGAGGGAAGGGTTTCTTTGAGTTGTCGGATCTTCTTCCGGAGTCCTTTGGCACTCCAGAACGCTCTCAGTGCCGCGGTTTCCCGGATCTCACGGATGGTTTGCACCGCCTGCTCCGAGGCCCGTCGTGCCTGCCGTTGTTCATAGGATTTGTAGCCCCAGGCCGCGAGGGCGAAGAGAAGGGCGGCAATGAGGACCTGCTCTCTGTTAAGTTGCCGGGGAATCACCATCGCCCCCTGATCTGCAGGGTATCGGTGTGACGCCCCTCCGTGATCGGCAGGTCGGCCCGGGCAGCCAGCTGACGGAGCAGTGCTTTTTTTGCCGGGTTGATTTTGAGGGTGGCCCGATAGCCTTTATCGTCGATCTTCAGCGTCTGGAGACGATTTTCTTTGCTGATGAGAGATCCGATGGCCCGGACCCGTTCCCTGATTTTTCTCTGCTGTGTGTCGATCGTCTGATACTTGTTTCGGAGATTGGTTCTCACGATGCCACTGAGGAGTCGGGGATCCTCTTCCGCCGCTTTTCGGACCTGTGTCTCGTAGTATCCGCGTAAGCGCTGATAGCGGAAACCTTCAGCGATCCAGGCAATGCCCAGTATGCCGAGTGAAAGGGTCAGGAGCAGGGCGACACGTCTGTCGAGACGGGAGGGGCGTCCGGTGGTCCGGAAGGGAAAACCCTTGATCTTTCGCAAGAGCTCCGGCTGGAACTCCCGGAGTGTTTTCCCATCGGCAAACGCTTTCGGAACGAGCGTTACCGTTCCGTCTATCAGGCTCAGCAGGGAGTCGGAGTCGGGGAGTCGAATGACTTCCTCCCGGAGCAGAGGAGCCAGCTGCTGGGCGAAATAGAGCCGAGAGATCCGTTCAGGGCGTCCTCCCTTTTCACGGATGAGCGCCTCAATCGCAGCGGGATCGTAGGCGAAAAAATCCCATCCGTTTTCGGCGGGAGCGACTTCGAAGTGCAGCGCCTTTCCCCGATCTGTCAACTCTTCAAAGACAGAAGGGGCAATTTTACGAGCCTGGAAGGCAAAGCGCAGCGGAATCTCCTCATGTCGGTAGAAGTAGAACTGGGGGGTCAGAACGATGTCGTAGCCCGATTCCGAATGGAGGAGGGGCATCTCCCGGTAGAGGAGCAGTGCGGGGTGTCTGTTACTTTTCAAGCTCGAAATCCTCGATATGCCCGGCATAGTAACTCAGATGAATTGTCCGGTCGGACTCCATCAGGCCGAAATCGACCGTACACTCCGTTGCACTGCTGTTTTTTTTCATAAAAAGCCATTCGAATCTTTTTTTCTCTTCGCCGAGTTCCTGTAGCGTTTTGTCTAGGTCTCCTGGCTGATAGGCGGAGCGGACTGTCGGCAGTTCCATCCCGTAAAGATAGGCCAGCACTTCCGGCCGGATGAAATCTCCGTCGATACCCGCAGGTTCACCGGGAGGATCGGCGAAGGTGAAATAACGGGACCATTCTATCTTTTCGACGTTGGGATCATCGGTCCTGAACCGATATTCGTCCAGGATAAGCGTAAAACTATTGGATGAGATTATACCTTTTTTTGCCGAAAGTTCCGAAACGATACCGTAACGCTCTTCCCGGCCGTGAAGTGTGTTGACGATCATTCGGAAGAGACGGTCCGGCTCTTTGAGTTCCGCCCGATCGCAAAGGGTATCGAAGAGATCTTTTGCCAGGAGGAAAAACGGCTCTTTGCCCTCTTTCCCCTCCCACCCGAGCCAGGAGAGGCGAACCCGGTCAAGGAGGGGGGAACAGGCAGCGGAGACCCGAAACCCGTCAATGTTTTTTTCCCGGAGGTAGAGTGGGGCGCTATAGAGACCTGTGAGGGTGTTTTTTTCGACTTTGCCTTTGAGGAGCGTGTCCAGAGCCTGCTGAAGATCCGCACGGAGTAGAGTCGTCTGAATGACGGAGCTCTTCTTCTCGGCTTTGTTTCGTGCTGTTTCGAGATAGGTAAACATGACGCCTACCAGTGCCAACATCGAGGCGATCACGGAAAGGGTGATGAGCAGGGCGATTCCCCGTCGTTCTCTAACCATCTTCAAAGCACTTTTCCCTTACAATCTTCTCGAATCGACGGACTTCGTGATGCGTGCGTCGTTTGGTTGTGTTGGTGAAAAGCAATTATAATCTATTTATTGAATAACCGGAAATCGGAAGGATAATAATGAAAAGTGCATTCAGTCTCCTGGAGCTTTTGGTGGTGATCCTGATCCTGGGGCTTCTGGCCGCGTTCGTGGCCCCGAACCTGATCGGGGCGGGAGAAAAGGCAAAACGGGATCTGGTCTGTACCCAGATGAGCAGTATTTCACAGGCGCTTAAAATGTTCAAACTCGACAACGGTGTCTATCCCGACACCGAAGAGGGACTTGAGGCTCTGCTGAAAAACCCCGATGCGGAGAAATACCCCAATTATGCGCCCCAGCCCTACCTGGAAAAGCTGCCCAAAGACTCCTGGCGTTCCCCCTTCACTTACGTCAAGACGGAGAACGGATTTGATCTGATCAGTCTGGGAGCCGACCGAAAAGAGGGCGGAGAGGGTGAAGCGGCGGATATCTACTATAGTCGATGCCAAAAATAGTTTGCTTCTCTCCTCTTTTTCGAACGCCGAACCGTTCGGCGTTTACTCTCCTCGAACTTCTGATTGTCATTCTTCTTCTCTCTTTGACGACCTTTGTAATCTTCGGGTCGATGAAGCGCAGTGTCGAGCGTCAAATTCCCAAGGGGATTCCTGCGCTTCGGGATCTGCCCCGATATCTGACGGTGCGGGCGGGTGAACTGGTCTGTACGGAGGCGTGCAGTCGCTGTGTCTTTCTGACGCCGGATCACGAGGTCCGGACCCTGGACTTTACACTCCCGCCGCTCCGGGCGTATGCAATGGATGCGGAGGGAGAGCTCTCCCCTCTGGAGTTCGGCCGTTACCACGATACACCGATTTGTCTGAGGTATCGCTATTTCGCGACGGGGGCGGGCTCCCGGATGGTCCTTCAGACAAAGGATCAGGTCTATTTCCTCCCTGCATTTTTCGGAAAAACAGAGCGCTTCTCCTCGTTGAGGGCGGCGGCGGATTTCTGGCGACGGGATGAGGATCTACTGCGTAATCGGGGGAACTATTACTGAGATGCGAACTCGACGCTCCGCCTTTACCCTGATCGAAGTACTCGTCTCGGTGATGCTGATCAGCATCGTGGTTCTGGGCATCATCAAAATCCGGCAGGAAAATGTCTCGATGATGGACTATATCACACGTCGTATCCGAGGAGAATTGGAGAATTCACTTTTTCTGTCCCCTCTGGTGCTGCGTTACAATGGGGATGAAAAAGATGCGTTGACGCTTTTGGAAGAGATGCATGTCAATCGAATCGAGAGCCGGCGTATTTTGAAAGCACAGCGCCGCCTGATTCATGTCAGTGATCCGCTTCCTACGGAGACATCGGGTTTCCCCGTCCTGATGAAACGGATTATGCTCAAAGGGGATTTCCCGGCCCGATATTACCGGTTTGACATTCAAAAATCCTCTGGCTCAAAAATAAAATAGTTTTCTCTCTGTTATAATAATCCTCAGAAAGGGGAGTGTATGTTCAAAGGCTTTATCATTCTATTGGGAGTAGGAGCACTCTTTGCCTACTTCGTCTTCAATTTTGTCGGCGATGTTGAGAAAGACGATCCTACGTCACATGTCGGTAAAAACGAAAAAGAGGCCCGGGCATATGCCCGCTACTACCATATCGATGATGCGGGTAACCGGGTGCTCGACCTCTCTTCCCTTTCTGTCGAAGAGGCGAAAAAAGTTTGGCACGTCAGTCCGATTCGACAGAGAGTCCTGGAGCAGTTTCCCCAGTTTCAGTATATGAAAGAGACGATCATGCTCTATCTTCCTGCAAGTCCGTTTCGGAGTTTTCTGCTGCAGAGATTGGAGAAGGTGGAAGGGGATTATCTTTCCGGAACGATCGATGCCCGCCGGGCACGGGTAATCCTTCGTAGTATTTAGTCCCCGCTTCTCTCCACTCCCCCCCGTATCTTGCCCAGCCATTCTTCCAGCTTTTTTTCATAGCCTACGGCTCCTTCCGGGTAGAATCTCCGCGCTTGCGGCAGATACTCCTGCGCGACCCATCCTCCCCC
>Ga0256843_1003737_pt1 | contig 10422 bp, 8 predicted proteins | sample AlvinellametaG_FD_191572 | JGI IMG/M metagenome (GOLD analysis project Ga0256843, IMG submission 191572) | Pompeii worm associated microbial communities from hydrothermal vent at the East Pacific Rise, Pacific Ocean - Alvinella | ecosystem: Host-associated > Annelida > Integument > Unclassified ... | reverse complement strand
TAGAGGCATCATACCGTTTGCCGTTGTTTTGATCGCCCGTTTGAGTCGTTTGATTTTGATCTCTTTGGGTATCTCTTTCCATTTGGAAAAATTGAGCGCCAGTCGTCCGTTTTTGACATGAGAGACGATAGACCATGAAAAGGGTGCGATATTGCTGTACCACGGCCATTTGGTTTCATCGGAGTGGCAGTCGTAACAACTGCGTTTGAGGATCTTCCCCGTTTCACCCGAAACTTTGAGTGCGACACTCTCGTCTACGGGAGGATTGGTTCTGTCGGGTCTGATAAATTGTATGAGTACCAGTATCCCAAGTGTAATCAAAATAAACTGTTTCATGAAACATACCTTTTACTTATATTTAAATGTTATAATATCACAATGCATTTTACATTTGAATATCCCGCAGTGCTATTGTTACTTCTTTTGACGCCTTGTTTTTATTTCTGCCGGAAAAAAGGGAAAACCATATTTTTGCCGAAACTCTCATGGTTGCCGAAAAAGAGTCGTTTTTTACAAAAAGAGCTTCTATTTCGAATTGCGATTTTTTCATTTGGTGTAATTGCCTTGGCGATCCCGTTTTCATACAGTGCAAAAGCACCGGCTCATAGAGAAGGGGTTGCTATCGTTCTCGCACTGGATACGAGCGGATCGATGCGGGAGATGGGTTTTGGAAAGCGGGAAGATGAAACCAAGTTTGAACTCTTGCAACGGCTTGTAAAAGCGTTTATCCAAAAACGCAGCGGGGACAATATAGGGATCGTGGCGTTTGGTACCTTTGCATTTACAGCATCACCTGTCAGTTATGATCTTGAAGCGGTGTCGAAGCTTCTGGAGATGCTGGAGGTGGAGATCGCCGGGAAAAATACCGCCATCGGGGATGCGATTAGGCAAAGTATCCTGACTTTGCAAAAAAGCAAGGCAAAAGAGAGAGTGGTGATTTTGGTGACGGACGGTAAAAATAACAGTGGTAAAGTTTCTCCCAAAGAAGCGGTGAAACAAGCCAAAGAGGCTGGGATCAAGATTTTTACCATCGGTTTGGGTAAGAAAAATACTTACGATGCCGCACTTTTAGAGCGTATCGCCAAAGAGAGCGGCGGGGAAAGTTTCGGGGCGGTGAGTGAGGAGGATTTGCAAAAAGTTTATGCCAAAATCGATACCCTTCTGCCTTCACCGCTTCGATCGGGGTATTATTTAAACAAAAAGAGCCTTTATACCTTTCCTTTGTTGTTTGCGGTATTGCTGCTTTTTTGGTACCTTTACCAAAGAGGAGAGAAGCTGTGAGTTGGCTCTATCCTGAATTCTCCATCCTCTTTTTGGGGCTGCTGTTTCTTTATGTGCAAAGAAAGGTACCCAAAGTGTTGCTTCTGGTACTTTTTTTGATGATTGTTGCCTTACTGCGACCGGTATTGAAAGAGCGTTTGCATACAAGCAAAGAGAGTGGTGTAAATGCTGCGATTGCCTTGGATCTCTCCTTTTCGATGCGTGCGAAAGATATCTTGCCTTCCAGACTGGAAGCGGCAAAAGAGACAATCAAAAAGATCGTTCATGAAAACAGAAAAAACCGTTTTGCACTCTACGCCTTTACGACCAATCCTCTGATCCTCTCGGCACCTACGTCGGATGCTGACTTGCCGGAGGATGCACTCGATGCTTTGAAGGTGGAAAATATCCTGACACACGGAACTTCGCTTTCAAAGCTTTTTGCCCATTTTACGAAAAAGCACTATCCTTTACAAACACTGGTACTCTTTACCGACGGTGGAGAAGAGCGGGATCTTAAAAAACTTTCGACACTTTTAGGAAAGAGCGGTTTGCGTTTGATTGTCGTGGGGATGGCAACACGCAAAGGATCGCTTCTGTATGACAACTACGACAAAGTACTCAAAGATAGAGAAGGTGCGCTTGTTATCACTCGTTTAAATCCTTTGTTGGAAAAGTTGGCAGCGGAAAATGACGGTGTTTTTATCCCTTTTGAGACACCCCAAACGACTGCGCAGGAAGTGTTGAACCAAATCGACGCTTTTTCAGAGAAAACACTTTTTCAAAAAAAGCGTTACAGTTATGTCGAGCTTTTTTGGATACCGCTTGTTGTAGCGCTCGTGCTTTTCTTCTTTCATTTTGTACGCTTGCCGAAAAAAGTATTGCTGATGATACCTTTTTTGTCACTCCCGTCGCAAAGCGGTGTATTGGATTGGTACTATCTTCATCAAAGTAAAACGGCTTATGAGAAGGGTGCCTATCAAAAAGCGCTTCAGGCTCTGGAGGAGATCTCTTCGAAGACACTTCAGTCTGAGTTTGACAAAGCGCTTTTGTATTATAAAACGGGCGAATATCGCAAAGCCCAAACTATTCTCTCCTCTTTGGCTACGAAAGATCCTCAGCTAAAGTTTAAGATACTCTTTTTAGAAGGCAATACCTACGTCCGTCAGAAAAAGTACCAAAAAGCGCGCATAGCCTATCAACAGGCGCTGATACTTAAAAAAGATCCTGCCGTTTTGGAAAATCTGAGACTGATTTTGGGTAAAGTAGAGCAGTCACAACCCAAACCGCCTGTCTATCAGAAAAAAGAGAGTCGCAAAGTCGCTTTTGCTTCCAAAACGCAAAAACCGAAAAAACAGAAAGAGAGAGCGGGAAAAACAAAAAACAGCCGTACCAAAGTAACCCGACCGCTAGGATACAAAGCGTATGAGTTGATCAATGAGGGGTATATTCATGAAAAAAAACCTTGGTAAGATACTTTTGCTATGCATCGTGTGGGTGTTAGAGTTGGCAGCTAAGGAAGATATCGCCTATAAACTCGATGTTTCCACCCATACGCCTTACGTAAAAGAGGCGGTGATCGTGACGATGGAAGCGTGGCAGAAGAGTACGCATGATGTCATCTTGTTTGAGTTCAAACCTTTGCAAAAAGAGGGGTATGAACTGCTCTTTCTGGGAGAAGAAGATCTCAAAGATGAGGGGGATTTGACCCATGTACGTTTTAAATATGCCCTTTTTCCTAAAAAAAGCGGAGCGTTGGAGGTACCGTTACACTTTGTCGCAAAAAGTGCGAGTAAAGAAGAGTTAAAAGATGTTGCCATCGGTGCGAGAAACGTACTGCGCGTGGTCAAAACAAAAGATAGAACGATCCCGTTAGAAGCGCTACATTTAAAGGTACAGCCTCTGCCTGAAGGGGTGCGTCTGGTAGGAGCGTATGATCTGGTGGCAAATATACCGGTGAAAGAGACGACTCCTTTTGCACAAGTCGATTTGACCTATACGTTACAAGGACACGGTTATCCTCCACAAATCGCTTCTCTTTTGCCGGATATTCCCGGTGTGGAGCGTTTTATGGAAGTGGAGAAGTTTGATGACAAACTCTTTCATAAACGTATATTTCACTATGCATTACTTGCGGAGAAAAGTTTTACGATCCCTGCCGTCTCAATTAAAGCATTTAACCCCGCTACCAAAAAAGTTTATATGCTTAGCACTCCTCAGACAACTATCAAAGTGGCTTCAGTCGATCCCAAAGAGATCGTAGACAAACACGACGCATTGCCCAAAGCGATAGACCGGTCGGCATATCGGCAGTATCTTTACTACCTTCTCTTCTTTATCGCCGGTATCGCGAGTGCCAAACTCTTTCCCTTGCTCAAAAAGCGGTTTTTCCCGACTATGAAGGGGATGGATGACATTTCCCTCACAATTGCTAAAACGGAGGATCCAAAAGCCTTGCTTCGCTATCTCATCGCCCGAAACCGTACGCTTTTTGCCGATGAAATCGGATTGCTTGAAGAGATGCTTTATGAAAAGCGGCAGCATTCTTTCAAAGAGATCAAAAAATCGGCACTTCAGAGGGTAAACGATGCAGCATAATGTCGTAAGCCGTATTTTGGAGCGTGTCAGAAAAGAGCTTTCCCACACGATGAACGGGCAGGTGCTTTCCAAACTCAAAGGGGAGGGGTTTGACTTTGCCGAACTGATGCCCTATATGGAAGGGATGGATGCCAAAAAGATTTACTGGAACTCGATGGCAAAAGGGAGTGACTTACAGATCAAAACCTTTTTCGAAGAGAAAGAGGTGACGGTGGTTGTTGCACTTTTGATGAGCGGATCGCTCTGTTTCGGTGACTCGGTACAAAAGTGGGAGAAGGTACTGGAGTGTGCCGCTTTTATAGGGTATGACGCATTGCGTAGCGGGAACAGATTTCAGGGGTTTTTATGGAGTGAAAAAAAGGTCTTTGTCACAGCCCCTTCCAGCGCTTCCAAAAGTGTGGAAAAGTTTCTTCATGAAGTTCCGACAGAAGCGTTGTTGTATCAAAAAGCCGATCCTAAAAAGGCTTTGGAAGCACTTTTTCAAAAAGTGCAAAAAAAGTCTCTGTTAATCATCATCAGCGACTTTCTGGAAGTGTATGATCTTCGCAAGTTAGCTAAAAGAGATGCCGTCGTCTGTATTGTCGTAAGAGATCGTTTCGAAGCTTCGCCTCATATGCTTGGAGAGGTGGTTTTGCAAGATCCCGAAACCGGTGCGGAAGCGGAACTCTTTTTCGATGCGAAAACGGCAAAAGCCTACGGCAATGCCTATAAAAAGCATGACAAGGCTTTGGTGCGCAGTTTCAGGCGTGCGGGAGTGAAACACTTTTTTCTCTATACCGACCAGCCTGTGGCAGCTGCTTTTTGAGCTAAGACTACTTTTACATAAAGTGTACTATAATTTCTAAAGCCTGAGTGGTTCGATAAACCATAAACAGAGGGTCCGACACTAGTATTTATTACTTGGAGTTCGTACGCCTCTTGGTGTGTGGCGGTGCTTTGTTCACTGCCCCTAAAGAGAGGGTCGCTCCTAATTCGTTAGCTTATTAGGGCTACATCATTTTGGGACGGCCACTTGGGCAACTACTTATAGGTGATTACATGAACGTATTGATTATCGGCAGTGGTGGTAGAGAGTACTCTATCGGACTTGCACTCTCCAAAGATTCTAAAGTTTCAAATATTTATTTTGCTCCCGGCAACGGTATGACGGATGCGCTGGGTGAAAATGTCGCTATCAAAGAGTATAATGAACTAGCGGATTTTGCGAAGGAAAAGAACATAGACTTGACTATTGTCGGTCCGGAAGCACCGCTTGTAGATGGTGTCGTGGATATTTTCAAAGAAAAGGGATTGACGATTTTCGGTCCTTCCAAAGATGCGGCGAGACTCGAAGGCTCGAAAATCTTCATGAAAAACTTTTTGAAAAAGTATGAAGTACCTACTGCAAAATATATCGAAACGGATGACTATGACAAAGCGGCTGCTTTTATCGATACTTTAACGGCGCCGATGGTTGTCAAGGCAGACGGGCTTTGTGCCGGTAAAGGGGTTATCATCGCGCAGAGTGCGCAGGAAGCCAAAGATGCCGCCAAAGATATGCTCAGCGGTGAGAGTTTCGGTGATGCGGGAAAAGCGATCATCGTGGAAGAGTATCTGGACGGGTACGAACTCTCCGTGTTTGCGATATGTGACGGGAAAGACTACAAAGTTTTACCTGCCGCACAGGATCACAAACGACTGCTCGATGGTGACGAAGGTCCAAATACCGGTGGTATGGGTGCTTATGCTCCGACACCGTTGATCAATGACGAACTTTACCAAAAGATCGAAGAGCGTATCATCAAACCGACACTTGCAGGGATGCAAAAAGAGGGTATGCCGTATGAAGGTGTATTGTTTATCGGTATCATGGTAGTAGACGGTGAACCGAAAGTACTTGAGTACAACGTACGCTTCGGTGATCCTGAGTGTGAGATATTGATGCCTCTGATCAAAAGCAGTGTATTCGATCTCTTTTACAAAGGTGCTACCAAAGAACTAGATAATCTCGACATAGACATTTCCGACAAATATGCCGTCGGTGTGGTGATGGCAAGTAAGCACTATCCTTATAAAAGTTCCGTACCGGCTGAAATCATCGTCGATGAAGTGGTACTAGAAGAGCTTAAAGATAAAGCGCATATCTCTTATGCCGGGGTAACCAAAGAGGATGGCAAACTGTTTGCGACGGGCGGCAGGGTGCTTGTTTCTGTCGGACTTGGCGATACGATCAAAGAGGCGCGTGATACGGCATATCTGATGACCGGTCAGGTACATTTTGCCGGTAAGAAATTCCGTAAAGATATCGCATATCAGGCATTGCAAAATGGTTGATGAAGAGTCTTTGCTACGCAAACTGCACGTAGAAAATATCGAACTGGCTTCGATTAACAAGCGTGCTTTTGCGATGTTTATAGACGAGATGATTATCTCGTTTCTCTTCTTTTTTATTATTCAGGATCACCTTTCCGCTTTGACGACTCCCGAAGAGGTGGTAGCTTATACGCAGTCTCTCATGATATATGTGTTGATTATCAAAGTACTTTATCAGGCACTTTTTGTCGGTATGTACGGTGCGACACTCGGTAAAATGGCGATGAAGATCAAAGTGGTCGATCAGGATTATCTGGATATTCCTTCCCGGTCTGCAAGTACGATCCGCGCCGTGATGCGTGTGGTCAGTGAGATGCTCTTTTATTTTGGTTTCGTCGTAGCTCTCTTTTCGCCGTTGAAACTGACATGGCATGACAAATTTGCAAAGACTTTGGTGGTAGATGCGTAGCATTGCCACGCTTCTTCTGCTTTTGCAACTGTGTGCCTATGGTGCCGCCGAAGCGAAAAAACTTTCCCGTTATACCCTCTATGCTACCTCTTTGGAGAGTGATGACAACAAAGTCTATGCCAAAGGCAATATCCTCATTTACAATCAGGAACTCACGTTCAGTGCCGATGAAGCGATATACGATCAGAAAAAAGAAGTGTTGACGCTGCAAGGCAATGTGGTACTTTTTTATCAGGGTAAGATCATCAACAAAGCGCAAAAACTGAGTTTTAATCTTAAAAAAAATCAGTTCTTTGCATCCAAAGTCTTTATCCGGGAGCTGGATTCCGATATATGGATCAAAAGTAAAGCGTTTCGTGCCGATAAAAACAACTATATCATCAAAAAAGCGACCCTTTCAAGCTGTAATCCTAAAAGTCCGGAGTGGAGTATCCGTTTTTCGACAGGACATTATCATGTAGATAAAGAGTATGTGTCACTTTACAATCCACGCTTTTACTTGGGAAAAGTACCGGTTTTGTATTTGCCATGGTTTGCATTCCCGACGATAAAAGAGCGAAGAACAGGGCTTTTAAGACCGACTATCGGTTTGGAAAACAGTGAAAACCTTCTGTTTATACAGCCTATATTTATCGCCCCTTCCAAGTCTTGGGATATCCAACTCAATCCGCAAATTCGCTTAAATAGAGGAACCGGACTTTATACGACTCTGCGTTTTGCCGACTCTCCATACTCCAAAGGAAAACTGACTCTCGGCTTTTTTAACGAACAAAGCGGCTATGCCAAAGAGCACAATCTAAAAAACAGTATCCATAAAGGAGCTTCTTTCTTTTACACGAATGAAGCACTTTTTACCAAGTATATCAAAGAGAACCCTTACGACTATAAAGATGGATTGTATGTTGATTTGACGGCATTGAACGATATCGACTATATCAATCTTGAAGATGACAGAAAATATGCGGTGGATAAGTTGGTAACGTCGCGAATCAACTACTACCTTTCCGGTTACGGGGACTATGTGGGGGCATATGCGAAGTATTTTATCGATACTGAAAAAGTTTCCAACGACGATACTTTGCAGACACTACCTTCATTGCAATACCATAAATTCTCACAAGTTTTGGGTATAGACAATCTTGTTTACTCTATTGACTATAAGTTTAAAAACTCATATCGTAAAGAGGGATTGGGTGCAAGACAACATGAAGTCTCTGTTCCTCTCGTTTTTACGATGCCCCTGATGGATAACTTTTTAAACTTTTCCGCCAGTGAAAATTTTTACTACTCCAAAGTCAACTATACCGACGGAAACGAAACGACAACCGATGCACGTTATGTCAGTAACTATCACCGTTTTTCACTTGATAGTGATCTCATGAAGCGTTATAGGGATACATTACACAATATTCAACTCTCTTTGGCAGTGACAATACCGAGTGTCCATAAAAAGAGAGGCTATTTTGCGGATTTTATCCCTTTTAATCTGGAACGTAAAAATATCGCTTTTAAAATGAACAACTATCTGTATGACAACGACGGAAACGGCTATCTGGTAGATCGTTTTACACAGTACTACTATTATGAAGAGGAAGATAAAGCTTACAATGAAGCGGAAAATGAAGTGATATACACTTTCTCTCCTCATCTTCGTTTACGCAATGCCTTAATCTACTCCTATGAATATCATAAGTTAAAAAAGATACAATCAGGTATCTATTATCAGGATGAACGAAATAAAGTACGTCTGGATCATACATACAAAGATGCGCCCAACGAGACGAAAATCAACTTCTTGAGCGCTGATTTTTCTCATGTACTCGATCGTCGATATTCCATAATGGGCGGCTTGGATTATGATTTTGACAATGATTTCACCAAAGAGTGGCGTCTGGGTGTGGCGATGCGCAAAAAGTGCTGGAGTTACGAAGTGCGTTACAAAGAGAGTGTAACGCCGTCTTTGACAAGCGGCGGTACGGAATCGCTTACCAGAAGGGGTATCTATCTGTTGTTTCGTTTTGCCCATATAGGCGGAGTCGAATACAAATATATCAAAGACGTACAGACAAATGCGTTGCAAAATACTTTGCCTGAGAGCGGAAATGTCGTCCCTGATAATACGCAGGAGAGTATGATTTCGAATGAATCATTTACACTGGAAGAGAAAAACGAGAAAGAAGAGGTAGATGAAAATGCGCAATGATGTCAGAGTGGGACTCTTTATATTTATCGGGTTTATCCTGCTGTTTGCATTGAGTACGCAGGTGGGGAGTTTTAAAAATTTGTCCAAAGAGGGTTTTCATTTATATACCCATCTGAAAAATGCGGCGGGATTAAATGAAAATTCTAAAGTAAAAGCCAATGGTTTAGAAGTGGGGTTTGTAAAGTCTCTTAAAATTGATGGAGAGATGATACGTGCTAAACTTTTTATTTATCAAAATGTAAAAATACCTGTCGATTCTCAAATTAAACCTGTGCAAGAATCTTTACTTGGGGGAAGATATCTGGAAATCACGCTTGGTAAAGCTCAGGAATTTCTAAAAGATGGTGATTTTATAAAACCTGCACCGGAACTATTTTCCATTCAGGATGCCAGTGACGCTATCGCCAAAGCTGCATTTGAGTTTAAAGATCTTGTTGTCGAGGCGAAGAAAATTTTAACGCCTGAAACCAGAGAAAATCTGAAACTTACATTTTCAAATCTCGAAAGTATCACGGCGGAGCTGAAAAAACTGACTTCTCTCGATTTGCTTAAAAATACGATTGAAAACTTCAATAAAATGGCACAAAATCTTTCAGATGTCGGTGCGAAATTTAAAACGAGTGCCGATACGATAAACGGAAGATTACCCGGAATTATTGCCAATCTGGATGTTATGGTCAAGGATATGAAAATTGCCGCGGCAAAAATGAAAGATAAAATTCCGGAACTCGCTTCAAAATTTGAAAAGATTGAATCCGATCTGGAAGAGATTATTGCACAAAATCGTAAACCGCTGAACGATACGCTGGTATCTGCAGATGCATTTTTCAGTTCAGGAAACAGTACTTTTGAGAAAGTGGAAGATTTGCTTGAAACGATTGACAAAGTCAAATTGGAAGTGGCGATGCATACGGAGTATATGGAATCCGATAACTATGCAAAAGGATATCTTGACTTAAATTATATCCCAAGTGATACAAAAGAGTATCGTTTCAGTGTAGTGGGTATGGATGATTACTCCAGAATGGATGATGCAGGCAATGTGATACTTCCGAAAAAACATGAGTCTTCCAAAATCCTGATCAGTGCGCAGATTGCCAAACGTATCGATGATGTTGTTTTGAGAACCGGTATCATCGAAAACGGTGTGGGTGCCGGTATGGATTATTATATGCTTAATGATAAACTTACTGCGAGTGCGGAAGTGTTTGATTTCAATGCTGAAAATGATGTTAGAGGAAGCAATCCTCATGCAAAAGTAAGTGCGCGTTATAACTTCCTGAAACACCTTGATTTTTACGGTGGATATGACAACTTCCTCAACGATAAAGCGAAAAATGCCTTTGTTGGTGTAGGTATTCGCTTTTACGACGAAGATCTTAAAAAGTTGATCATGAGCCAGAGTCTGGGAGCCTATGCAAAATAGTGACGACATCGTAAAAAAACTTCATCATGCACTGGCAGTGTTACAACTGCCGGTGCTTGTCTCTTTCGAAGATATCAAAAAGCAATATCGCAAACTAAGTAAAGAATACCATCCCGATTTTAACCATAAAGAGGATAAAATGCAGGCTCTGAATGAAGCATATGCGCTTTTAAA
>Ga0256843_1003736_pt1 | contig 10422 bp, 5 predicted proteins | sample AlvinellametaG_FD_191572 | JGI IMG/M metagenome (GOLD analysis project Ga0256843, IMG submission 191572) | Pompeii worm associated microbial communities from hydrothermal vent at the East Pacific Rise, Pacific Ocean - Alvinella | ecosystem: Host-associated > Annelida > Integument > Unclassified ... | reverse complement strand
CTTTTGCATTGACGGCTTCTCTGGTAAAAAGTTCGCTTTGGAGTGTCCACTTGTCACTTTCATGTTGATAAGCGATACCTGCATAAAAAGACTCTTTGTTATTTATCTCTTTGAAATATCCGCCGTTGAGTTTTAAGGTATGGTTGTATCCGGCATAGCGTAACATAAATGCGTAGTGACGGTTGATGTAGAAGTTGTTGTATTGTTTGTCCATATCGCTGTTGTTTTGTAGTGTCAGGGAAAAAAGTATCTCTTCGTCGGAGAGAGACTTTGCGTATTTGATCCCTGTGGTAAGTTCGGGAAACATCACTTCCATGATATGCGGGGAAGTGGTGGTATCCGTTAAAGTGTTGATGGGAGCGATATTCCAAAAACCGATGTCGGAGTTAAATTTACCCATGCTGATTGTGGTATATTCATCCTGATCGTATGAGAGTACAAAACGCTCTATATAGATGCGGATGTCCGTATTTTTACCGCCCTGTAAAGGTAAGTCCGAGATCTCCAGTTCGGAAAGAAAGTGGTATTTGTCCCGGTTGGCGTAAAAGAGTAGTGCGATATCGTCAAAAACGATATCATCGTACTCTTCTTTATCATAGACTGCACTGATATATCCTCCGACATACAGCGGTGTATGGGGAATTTGATATCCGTAGTGGGGTATATCTTCACTGTGTAGCAGCGGGATAAACCACAAAAGAAGCAGTACGGTAAAAATCTTTCGCATTGATGTCCTTTACGACAAGTCTGGTGCAATTATAACAAATTTATGTGGCTTTTGTGTAAGAAAAGCCGTTCTTTTCATAAAAAGTTCATAAAAAATTCTTATAGTCAAAATCTAAAATAATTTTTGGAGGTTACGATGAAAGAGATAGTGAAAATTTCTGCTTTAAGCCTCGCCTGTACGCTTATGTTTACGGCTTGCGGCGGCAGTAGCGGCGGGGATATGCAAAATGACGACGACAAAGAAAACGGTACGGATACGGAGTATCCTGCTACGCCTTCTTCGGGAGCGACTTCGGACAAGTATCGTTTGCTTGCCTGGAACGATTTGGGTATGCACTGTATGGATGGAAACGACTACTCTGTTTTTTCGATTTTGCCGCCTTACAATACGCTCAATGCCCAACTTGTCGAGCGTCAGGACGGGGATGCGAAAAAGATTACTTCCGGTGTGCGGATTACCTATGAAGCGGCGCCTTCGCTCAACGGCGCAAAACTAAATACAATCAGCAGTACAAAGACAAATTTCCGGGAGTACACGCAGAAACTTTTCGGTGTAAATCTTGCAAAAGATATCGGTCTTAAGGGCTATCCTGTACAAAGTACGACACCTCATGAAATGGAGTACGAGAGTGCGCATAACTGGTGGATTGCGGAAGGTATTCCGACCGTACCGAAAAACGATGACGGAAGTGTCAACCACTATCCGTTAGTGAAAGTGGTTGCTAAAGATTTGCAGGGAAATGTTCTTGCAACGACTACAACGGTACTACCTGTCAGTGATGAGATGGATTGTCGTAAGTGTCATATGTCTAACGGCAGTACCGAAGCGAAACCAAACGGTGGTTGGGTGAACAATGCCGACCCTGAAAAAGATTATAAGTACAATATATTGAAACTTCATGATGATGAGCACGATATTGCCACTTATCTGGATGCGTTGAAAACGAAAGGATACAACTACGGGACTTCTTTGTATCAGACAGCATTGAACGGAACGCCTGTGTTGTGTGCTTCATGTCATAAAAGCAATGCCTTGCCGGGTACGGGTGTAGGGGATATTCCGCCGCTTACAGAGGCTATTCATAGTAAACATGCGGATGTTGTCGATCCTGATACCGGACAAAAATTGGACAATCAGGCGCACAGAGGAGCTTGTTATGCCTGTCATCCTGGCGCGACGACACAATGTTTAAGAGGTGCGATGGGTAAAGCCAAAAATGCCGACGGAACGATGAAAATGCAGTGTCAGAGTTGTCATGGCGGTATGAGTGCGGTAGGACAAAAGGGTAGAGAAGGCTGGTTGGATGAGCCGAATTGTCAAAGTTGTCACCAGGATGGTAAACGTTATACCGAAGCGGTGACTGATTTTGCTACGGGAACGTTAAGAGCAGCACTCGATACACGTTTTGCAACTACTCCGAATACACCGGTAGCGGGAAAATCGCTCTATAGATACAGTACGGGACATAAAGGGATGCAATGTAGTGCCTGTCACGGATCTACCCATGCTATCTATCCTAGTATCCGAGCAGAGGACAATTTGCAAAGTATCGCTGCTCAGGGACATGCCGGAACGATCAACGAATGTACTGCATGTCATACGACGGTACCTAGAACAGCTGATGGCGGACCGCACGGAATGCATACTGTCGGACAGGACTGGGTGAAGATGCATGAAGATGTTGCCGAAAAAGATGCGACAAAATGTAAAAGTTGTCATGGAGCGGATTACAGAGGGAGTTTTCTTTCAAAAACGTTTTCAGCAAGAACGTTCAAAGTGGATGACGGAAAAACCAAGACCTATAAAGCAGGTGAAATGGTTACTTGTTACGATTGTCACAACGGTCCGGGAGGGGATGATTAAAAAAGAGAGGGGTTTCCCTCTCTTTTGTTGAGGAGACAATCACAAGAAGTAAAAAAGAGCTCAAAGGAGGAAATGATTTTTTTAAGGAGATAGAATTGAACTATTTTTATCAAAGAATTATGATGCTACTACTATAAAGCATTAAAAACTCTTTTTACTTCTTGTTAATATGGCGCATAAGCTTACCAGCTCTTAAGCTTATGATGTAAGTATAATTAAAAGTTGTGTCAAAGCTGTGTCATTATTTAAGATATTTTTATTTTTTTGCTATAAAATTAATAATTTAAATAAAAATTTAGCAAAATCAAGTTTTTTCTTTCTCTGAATTTCCTCTTTCCCTGCGATATTCTTTTATAGATATTTTAAAAATAATTCTTCTATTGCTTAAACAGATTTCTTTTTTAGAGAAAATGAGACTACTGCTTTTGATGCATTTGAATGCTTCAAAATATACAGTAGAAGGGATTGTAGATTCTTTGCAACTGGAAATGGGAAGTTTAGGTATACGGGTAGACTACAAATTTTGTAAAAAAGGTTTACGACTGAGCTTATAGCCCATAAAGTTTTAGAAATTATCGAAAATAAAAATGCGGATATTTATTTCTGCAGATGAGCCTTCAGAAACTTTTGTACCTTTACGCAAGGAGATGGAAGATAGAGCATTTGTAAAAGCAAAAGAGAGGTTTGGAATTTAGCAGGAGAAGAGCCACTGATAATAGTGGCTCTTCCTATGTGAAGTAAGGAAAAAATAGTGTGTGTCGGGAAATTTTTAGTTATTTGAAGGGAATTCTTCTGGTGTTTTAGCGTATTCTTCACCTAGAACGGCACATCCTGCTTCAACACCCATATTTTTAAGACCTTTGTCAAATGCCCAGTAATGGTTGTAACTACCGCTTCTAAGTACTTTAAAGCCTTCGAGAATATCCGTTGCATTTGCTTCTTCTGCGTAAGTGATATATTTGTCAAGATCATCGACATCGGTTACTTCAACCATACAACCGACTTCAAGTGCTTTCTGTCTGTCTTCGATACCGTGCTCGTAAAGTGCGTCGTAGAGCTCCTGGATTTCTGCTACGTCATATTTTCCCATAGGCATATCTTCAAAAGAGACACCGTTGTCCGCTACCGGAGTTTCTACGTTTGTCACATCATCCGCTCCAAGGTTGTAGCGTCTGACCAAGTCCTGTACGATACCTACGTGTTTGATCTCGCTTCTTGTTGCAATATTTTTAAATTGTTTGATCTCGTCATTGTTGGTTTCTTCATGATAATTGTATAGCGTCATATAGACATCATATGCAAGTCTCTCTTCATTACCCATATATGCTAAAGCATCTTTGAGTTCTTGTGTCAGGTTTTGTGTAACCGGATACTGGTTGATATCGAAAGAACCTTTGGAACCTTCACCGTGGTTACCGTTTTCTTCACCGTTACCGTGACCGCCTTCTTGCATGTTGTCACTGTTTCCTTTACCGTTTTCGTCGCTGTGTCCCTGACCGTTGCCTTTACCGTTACCTTTGCCTTTGCCTTCTCCCTTACCGTTTCCTTTTTGGGCATTGTCGTTGTCGGCTTGATGTTCTTCATCCTGGTCAGGTTTGTGTCCTTGTTTCCATTTGCTGATACTGTTGTCAAAGTGTGTTTGTGCTTTTGTTTCATCTACATCGATATGTCCGTCATAATCTTTGTCAAGTTTTTCAGCCAAAGTCGGATCTAAATCCAGTAGTTTATCGTCATCTTTAACTTCATGAAGCGACACTTCTTTTGTCAAACTGGTTGTAAGTGCCGTAACGACATCTTCAGGGATCGTAATACCGTTGCTTGGATCGTTATCGCTGTCAAGCGCTTGTAAGACTCTTAGGATTTGTACTTTCAGTGTATCGTCGTTTTGTGCGATAGTCTCCGGAGTGACAAGTCCTTCCTGATCCGGTGTTGCTGTTCCAAGATCCAGTTTACCGATGGTGAATTTTACTTTGTCACCGTGTTTATATTGAAATCTTCCGTATTTGTCGGTAACACCTTTTTTGCCTGATGTTGTTGTATAAGCAAGCCCTTCTACCGGTGCATCGATAAAGTATCCTGTTTCAAGGTTAGTTGTTGTGTCATTCGTTGTTGTGCTGTCAGATGTACTACTGCTTCCACATCCAACTAAAATAGCAGATGCCGCTAAAGATAACATTCCTAGTTTCATTGTTTTTGTCATATATAAACTCCATTTTAAGTGATTGTTTTTGTTTTGCGGTGTAATTGTAGAAGATAAGTGTTACCTGAACATTACCAAATACTTAATAAAACTAATTAATTAAATATATTTAATTTTTTATCAAAAAGGGATGAAAAAAAGTTTCTCATCCCCTCTAAAACAGATGATTTGATATCAATCTTCGTCGTGTTCTTTCTCTCCGAAAGTCTTTTTCAGTCCTTCGATAAGCTCTTTTTTCTCACTGTCACTTAAACGTGCTTCAGGATGGGCGAGCAGGTAAGATTTCAGAGGCATTTCACCTTCTTCCACCTCTTCTGCTGCATCTTCACCCTCGTTTTTCTTTTGATGTCCCCACATAGAGACGTTAAAATGTTCACGTCCTTCTACCACATGGTGATAAATAGACCATGAAAGTGGAGCGATGTTACTATACCACGGCCACTTTGTTTCGTTTGAGTGACAGTCTCCGCAGGCTCTCATGAAAAGCTCTTTGGTGCGTGGTGAGTCCCAGTTTGGTTCTGCTATTACCGGTGGATTGGTATGATCTTTTCCGTAAGGGATAAACTGAATCAGTACGAAAAGTACAACCAAAGCTAAAAGAATCTTTTTCATCATCTCCTCCTTGTGTTAGTGTATGCTATGCATTTTACGCATAGTGATGATGTATAAAATCGGTAAAATGACTAGTGTCAAAGCCGTTGAACTGATAAGCCCGTTGATAACCACAATAGCCAAAGGTCGCTGGATTTCCGATCCGGGACCCGTGGCAAAGAGTAGGGGGATAAGTCCCAGTGCCGCAATCATCGCTGTCATAAGTACAGGACGAAGTCTCTTCATGGCACCCTGACGCACTGCTTCTTCCACACTTAAGCCGTTTTGTACAAGGCTGTTGAAGTAGTTTACAAGTACGACACCGTTAAGCACTGCGATACCAAGCAAGGCGATAAACCCGACCGATGCCGGTACCGACATATACTCTCCACTAAAATAAAGCCCTGCAAATCCTCCGATAAGTGCCAAAGGTACGTTGATCATAACGATCACCGCTTGACGGATGGACTGGAAAGAGACAAAGAGCAGGATGAAGATCAAAAAGAGGGCAATCGGTATGATGATCGCCAGACGTTTCATCGCTCTTTGTTGGTTTTCAAACTCTCCACCATAGGTGACATAGTAACCCGTAGGGAGTTTGACTTCCTCATCTACCCGTTTTTTGACATCTTCGACAAAACCGACTAAGTCACGCCCTTCGACATTGGACTGTACGACGGTTTTTCGGTATCCGTTTTCATGTTCGATCTGTACCGGTCCTTGTGTGGAAGCAAACGATACGAAGTTTGCGATAGGAATGTTGGTACCGTCAGGCAGAACGTAGTAAAGGTTTTGGATTTGATCCAGTGAGTTTTGCAACTCCTCTTTTCCCTTTACCATTAATGGTATACGACGCATGCCTTCCTGGATGATACCGCCTTGTAGTCCGGTGATCATCGTTTTTAAGTAAAGTCCGATCTCCTCTTCGCTAAGACCGTAATACCCCAGCGCTTTTTGGTTGAATTTGAGTTCGAAATATTCGATACCCTCATTCGCTTTTTTGTAGACATCGCTGCTTCCCGGTACTTTTTCAAGGATATTTTTGATCTGCATCGCGATTTTTTCAAGCATTTGGTTGTCATCTCCGAAGACATCGATCGCCAAGTCTCCACGCACACCGGTTAGCATCTCCGAGACACGCATTTGGATAGGTTGGGTGAAGCTGTACTCGATACCGACAAATTTATCCAGACTCTTTCTGATTTTGGCGATAAGTTCATCTTTGGTTTTGACAGACCACTCTTTTTTAGGCTTAAGTACCAAAAAAGTGTCGGTGTCATTCAGTCCCATCGGGTCAAGTCCCAGTTCGTCACTTCCCGTTCTGGCGATGATCGCTTCGATTTCAGGGATATCTTTTCGCAGTGTCTTTTGGATTTGGAGGTTGAGAGTACGGCTCTCTTCCAAAGAGATCGAAGGAATCGCTTCGATACCAATGATAATACTTCCTTCATCCATTGTCGGCATAAAGGTTTTACCTGTATTTGCCGCAAGATAGAGCGAAAGAGCAAAGAGTACCAAAACCGATCCTATGACAAGTTTTGCGTGTTTGATGGAAAAATCCAAAAGCGGCTTGTACACTTTAAGAAAAAAGTGCATCACAAACGACTCTTTATCCGGACGCTTTTTGAGGATAAAGGAGCTAAGAACCGGGATGAGTGTCAGTGCCAAAATCAATGAACTGAAAAGTGCAAAGACGATACTAAGCGCCACCGGTCTAAAGAGTTTCCCTTCCAGCCCTTCAAGGGTTAGAAGCGGCATAAATACGATGATGATGATCAAAACACCTGTAACGATGGATGGTGCCATCTCGATAGCTGCGTGGTAGATGATTTCAAGTTTGCTTTCATCTTTATATTTGGGATCTCCCAGTTTAGCGGTGATGTGTTCGACCATAACGACTGCCGAGTCGACCAGGATTCCCACGGCGATTGCCAAACCTCCCAAACTCATCAAGTTTGCGGTAAGTCCGAAATACTGCATCGCCATAAAGCTCATCAAAAGTGCAAACGGCAAAATAAGGGTGACACTAAATGCCGAAGCAAAGTTTCCTAGCATCAAAAGCAGTACGACGATAATCAAAATAATCGCTTCGACCAACGCTTTTTTAACCGTGTCGGTGGCATGATTGACAAGGTCGCTTCTATCGTAGAAGATATGGATATGCGTGCCTTCCGGTAGTTGTGCTTCGAGTTTTTTCAACTCTTTTTTGACTTTATCGAGTACGATAGTCGTGTTGATACCTTTAAGTCCTAAAACCAGCCCTTCGACTGCTTCGCCTTTACCGTCTTTTGTAACAAACCCTGCACGCGTGAGGTGTCCGATGTGAATATCGCTGATATCTCCGATGGTGATCACTTTTTCATCTACGTTGGCGACTGCCAAGGAGGCGATGTCATCAAGGTTTTTGAGTTTTCCGACACTTCTGACAAGGATACTCTCCACACCTTGTGTGACCCGTCCCGCACCGTTGTTTTGGTTGTTTTTCGCCAATACTTCAAAGATACGATCGAGAGAGATTTTATAGGTACGCATTTTCTCAAGATCGGGTGTGATTTCGTATGTTTTAACTTTCCCACCCAGTGCGTTCACTTCCGCTACACCGCTGATGGAGCGCAGTTTGGGTGAAATGACCCAGTCAAGGAGTGAGCGTTTTTCCATCAGTGTGAGGTTGTCCGATTCGATCGTAAACATCAAAATATCACTCAACGGGGTACTGATAGGGGCTAGTCCGCCTTCAAGGTTTTTAGGCAGTTCTTCTTTGATATCGTTAAGGCGTTCGTTGACTTGCTGTCTTGCCCAGTAGATATCGGTTCCCTCTTCAAAGTCGATGGTAATATCACAAAGACCGTACTTTGAGATAGAGCGCATAATGGTTTCATGAGGAATACCGACCATCTTCATCTCGATGGGAATCGTCACACGCTGTTCCATCTCCGAGGGTGTCATACCATTGGATTTGAGGATGATCTTTACCTGTATAGGGGAGATGTCCGGAAAGGCATCTACCGGCAGTTCGCGGTATGACTTTATACCAAAGCCAAGTACCACGAGGGCGAGTATCATGATAAAAAGCCGCTGGTTGAGGGCGGCACGTATGAGTTTATTCATCATCTTCTCCTGAGAGGTTTTTCAAAATCGCTACCGATGTCACGACAACAGGTTTTTCGAGTTCCTTGGTAGGTTTAAGGTAGTAAAACTTCTTATCCTCTCCGATGATCTCAACTGCGACCGGTTTGTAGCCTTGCTCTTCTTTAACAAAGAGGGTATGTTTACCGTCTAGTTTGATGACTGCTTTTTTAGGTACTTTTTTACTTTTGAGTTTCAAAATGACTGTTGCGTTGGTGCGCATACCCGGAAGCAGGTCTGATCCCTCTTTGAGTGCGAAACGTACGTGTCTGGTTTGGTTTTGGATGTTTAAAATCGGTGCGATTTGCAGTACCTGACTATCATAACGTTTTCCCTCAATCTCCAAAATAACAGGTTGTTTGGCTTTGAGTACTTTTGTTTTACTATTTGGCATATCACTCTCCAGCCACAAATCTCCCTCTTTTTGGATCACAAAAAGTGCGGAAGAGGGGTCTGTGCTCTCTCCCAAAGAGGCGTTCATGATAGTGATGGTGCCATCAGTCGGCGCGGTGATGGGAATGGTACGGTGGATTTTAAACTTGGTAAAAAGGTCGGAAATGATCTTTTCACTGGTACCGTAACTTCTAAGCAGTGCTTTGGATGCTGAGACTTTGATCTTGTCTGTTTTAAGCTCTGCCAGTGCGGCGATACACTCTTTTTGCGGGATGATCTGCTCTTTGCAAAGGCGGCTTTTTCTGTTGTATGTGTGTGTATGGTGGGTCAGTTCTATGGCATCTTGAATCGCTTTTTGCTGGGCTTCGATCCACTCCGTACCGGTCACTTTTGCCAAAAGATCGCCTTTTTTCACTTTTTGGTAGAGTGCGACGTTGAGTGAAACGACTTGTGCTTTAAAAGGAAGCGAAATAGTTTGCATCATAGTCGGTGGTGTGGTAACTTCGACTAGAAAGCTGCCAAGCGGTACTTGCTGTGAGTTGTTTAGCCGGGCAGTTTTGATTTGCCACGTTGCAATTTCTTTTGGGGACAGGGTGACCACTTTTGCCTGTGAAAGTGTAGCAAAAGTGATAAGACTTGCTAAGATGATTTTTTTCATAGTTTATTTCTCCGTTTCGATTAGTGTATATAGTGTAAATAGGTTTTGGTAGTAGTTTTGTTTACTGTGAATAAGATCTACCGACATTTTCAATAGCTTTTGATGTCCTAAAAGGTATTCGATGAGCGAACTCTCACCCATTTGAAAACTCTTTTCGATAAGCGGCATCAACTCTTTTTCATATTTTTGAATATTTTCTTCGAGTGCTTTGATTTGGTGATAGTTGCTTTTCAGATCTGCCACAGTGCGCTCTCTTTTTGCATTGGCTTCTAAAAGCCAGGCATTGTGGTGGTACTTGAGTACGCCTTGCTGGGTAGAGAGGTAGAGGCGTTGCTGCTCGTTTCTTTGGGAAGTAAATCCCAGTGGTACCTCTATGCCCACACCATAACGCTTCGTATCGAGTTCATCGTCGTAGTTGAGTGACAATGCCATTGGATCTGAAAACTTGGTATAACGGTCATACTTTTTTTTGAGGGCTTCTTGCTCTTTTTCATAGGCAAGGTTGCTGAGTAAAAAAGGTTTGTTGTCGATTTGAATGTTTGCTTTGATTGGGAAAAGGTCTTTACACTCCAGTGTTTGTTGCGTATCATCGGGCATATCGGTAAGATTGAGGAGTGCTGATTTGGATGTTTGGTAACGCTCTTTGAGGGCATTTAGCTGTTGTACCAAAAGATTTCTTTCCATCTCTATCTGTAAAAGCTCTTTTTTGGAGATTTCACTATATTTGTAAGCGATCTTTTTCTTTCTGTAGAGTTTTTCAAAAGAGGCAAGACTCTTTTGGTGAAGTACTACGTTTGCTTTATCGAGACAACTTTGGTGGTAGAGGTTTCGTACACGGTTTCCAAAGGCAAAGAGTGCGACTTG
>Ga0256843_1003735_pt1 | contig 10423 bp, 9 predicted proteins | sample AlvinellametaG_FD_191572 | JGI IMG/M metagenome (GOLD analysis project Ga0256843, IMG submission 191572) | Pompeii worm associated microbial communities from hydrothermal vent at the East Pacific Rise, Pacific Ocean - Alvinella | ecosystem: Host-associated > Annelida > Integument > Unclassified ... | reverse complement strand
TTGTCACTTTAGATGAACATCTCCTCATAAGTAAACGGATCAGCTCTGTTGGCAAACTCAAAAGAACGCTCTAGTGCTCTTTCATGAATGTAGTAAAAACGCAAAGAGTCATACTTCTTGTTTATGAGCTTTTTGAGTTCTATCTCATAAAGCAGTTTGTCAAACTTCGTCTGGTTAAGCTCACACTCATAGACAGAGTAATTTACCCGTGTACCATACTTGTCTAAAAGTGTTGCAAGTTTGGTTCTTCGCTTGTCGTTGCCAATGTCATAGCTTATCACATACTTCATTAAAATTTTCCTATAAAAGCTTTATACTTTTTCTCTTTGCCATCTATAAAATCCGCAAGTCTGTAGGCTTGTGACTGAATGATATTTTCAACTTTATGAGACTCCTTTTTCCACATAGTGTACGAACCTAGTTTTTCTTTTATGTTGCGTGCTATGAGTTGACGACTTGCTTTGTTTAGAAGACCATCACTTCCTAGTTTTATGGGCTCATCTTTGTTAAGCATAGAGATGATGACTCTATCTACCACAAAAACACGAAACTCCTCTATCATGTCAAAAGTAAGTGTAGGTTTGTTTCCATCAAGTGCATGCAAAAAAGAGATGTTCAGACTCAGACCCGCATGTACTAAAGCATGCTGTACCTGTCCATAGAGTATGGCATAGGCATAGTTGAGTGATGAGTTTACTATGTCTCTTGCTCCTTGCGTGATGCGCTTTTCAAAAGGCACATCAAGCAGCAGTCTTACACCCTCCCAGTAGCTTGCAGATATACTTCCCTCCACTCCCATCAGCTCATCTGTACTTTGGGCTGTTTTTATCTTGACAAAGTTTTTCTCCATACTCTCTATGGGTTTATCTAAGAGTTGATGATACTTGTTCATATACTTGAGGTAGTTTATCTGGTTTTTTGCTTTGCCTTTTATGAATGCTTTTGCAAGCTCTAACTGTTTTGGAGTTCCTAGTAGCATGGCTTGTTTTACTATGTTTTGTGCTATGGATGCCTTGTAGGTGATAAGTGAAGCGTAAGGGAGTGCTTTCTTGTCTATCAAGTCAACCGTTATGCCGCTGTCTGCACACCTTTTTAGTACATCAGAGCTTATTGAGAAACCCTTACCCTCAAAGATGATCCTTTTTACCTTATCAAATGCATAGCGTTTTTTAACCCTGCCATACTCTTTGATGACAAACTTGTTTTTAGATATGCCAAGCATCAGTCCTGGAGTATTTATGTGGAGTGTTGATTCGTTTGCAAACTTTTTTGCGTATTGGTTTTTTTTCTGATTTATGAGCTTTTTCGATGCTTTATAGGACTTGTTTGCAAGGTACTTCTCATACCCTCGTGCTATGGCTATCTCTCTTGCCTCTTTTGCTTCATCTTCACTAAAAAGTATCTCAAAGTCTATGTGGGCTACAAGATTACGAAAAGCTTTTTTTGTTTTAATGACTCCAAGTTTTTTTGAGAGGAACACTTTATGTACTACCGTATCAAGCAAAGCATTTTGCAATATTTCATGCTGTGAGGTTTGCGGTGATATGATCTTAAGGTAGTAGTTTTTTAACGCTCTGAGGTAACTGTTTAACTCATCTACAAAGGTCATAAAAGCCGATGATTTTTGAGAAAAAGCTTTCATCTTTTCAACACTTGCTTCGATGCGCTTTTGTGCTACAAAACGGTTTCTCCCTATAAACTCTATACCTAAAAATATAAAACCGTCACTAACATGAACTATGAAAGTTTTTTCTTTTTCCAGTGATAGCTTTAACGTTTTAAGAAACTTTTTGAGTTTTTTTAGCCCTTTGTAAGCTTCATTTTTTGTCTGAAACAAAACAACAAAGTCATCTGCATAACGAACAAACTCCATACCCTCTTTTTCTAAAAACTTATCCATCTCATTGAGGTAGATATTACTAAGCAGAGGAGAGAGTATATCGCCCTGATGTACACCCTGTGTATGTTCGGCATACTCCATCTGCGAAAAACCGCCAGTTTGTAAAAAGAGAGAGATGAGTTTAAGCAGCTTTTTGTCTGCTATCTCTTTTTGCAAAATTTTAAGTAACAAGTCATGATCTATGGTCTCAAAGAAGTTGTCTATATCAGTTTTTAAAATAAAGCGATATTTTTTGTTAAGATAGTCACTTACTCTGTTGAGTGCTTTGATGGTTGACTTGTTTGGTCTGTAGGCATAAGACTTGTCACTCAAAAGCTTGTCAAAGTAAGGGTTGAGATTTTCATACAGCACCCTTTGAACTATTTTGTCTTTAATAGCACTGAGTGCTATAGGGCGTTTTTCATCTGTGTTTTGTTTTTCTATCTCTATCTTTTTAAGTGGTTCTGGAGTATAGCTACCTTTGAGCAGTTTTTTTGAAAGGGTTTCAATGTTTTTTGCAAACTCCTTCTCAAACTCTACAAAATGTACCTCATCAATGCCACTGGCAGATTTATTTATCTGCTCATAGGCATTTTTTAGTGCTGAAGGTAAAAAGATATACTCCAGAGGTTTTGTAAACACGATTTAACGACCTAATAACTCATATATTTTGATCGCCCACTTAATAGCAGCTTTTTTCTTAGGTTCTGGTTTTGGACCTATGTGTGTCTCAAGAAAGTCTGCAAGTTCATTTTTTTCATCATCGGAAAGCTCATACACCTCAATAACTTCAAAGATGAGTTTTGTATCTGCTTTTGTATACTCAGCGATACTCACTTTAATCTTTTCAACATTGGAGTCCAGATTTGCCAAAGCCTCCTCTTTTTGAGCCTGTTGTTCTCTCTCTTTACGCTCTTGAAGTTGCTTTTGAAGCTCCTCTTGATAATCATCAATCTGTAGCTTCGCTTTTTGAGCAAGGTTTGATTCAAACTGTCCATACCCTACATTTGTCTTAGCCCCTATACCTCTGTCTGCTAAGATATTAGCAAATAGAAGTGCTTTTTGCTCTTTTGTTATCAAACCATCACAAAGATCAAACTCAAAAGTAAAAGTCACACCTGGCATCACTTTTATAAAACGTAATGGCGTAGGATCACACAATGCATCATCAATCAAGTTTCCATCTTTGTCTTTTTTCTTTTTAGCATTTTTATGTGGTGTTATATAGTCATCACCCAAAAGTTGTAAACCACTCTTTGAAACAGTTGCATCAAAAAATATATCGCCATTATCAAAGATCTCACTCTCAAGTGCTGCTACATCAACACTCTCATCTGCAAGCAGTGCTTGAATGTACTCTCTATGTTTAAAAACACTTCTAAGTACACCCTTTACAGAAGAGCCTGCAATAACAGGCAAACCACTTGTATAGTCAAAAGAAAAACCTAAAATAGCCTGTCCTTCTACACCTGGAAGCTCATGTGTATTTCCACTTCCTAGTAAGAGTCCCGGATATGTGGTTGTAGCACTAAAGTGGATATTTCCAATAAACTCTTTTTGTTCTATCTCTGCTTTTTGCTTGATGATATTATCTACTCTTTGTTGAATCAAAGACTCGTTTTTAGGGTCGCTCATATCAGCGTAGTTAATATCTCTAAAGTAGTCTTTATAAAAGAGCCATCCTATATTTGCACTCATACTATTCACCTTTTTTGAGTTCGAATGTTCTTATGCTCAACTTAACAGCCACAGCAATGTCTAAGATCTGTTGTTTTAAATACTCTTCATTCTTTTCATTTTCAAGTATATACTTGAGTAAAGAGTTCTCTGTTGTATTACTATCAAGTACTTTTAGAATAATCTTTGTTAAATAACTCTTATCCTCTTTTGTACTTGCATTTGTATTTTCAAAAAGTGCAAGTGTTGGTTTGAGTCCACTTTGGATAACACTCGCACCAAAAGAGGAGATATAACCATTATATGCAGAGGGAACAACTCCATCTGTAAAAGTACTATTAAGAACTTTGATAGCCTCTGGAATATATTTTTCTATGTTCTTTTTACTCATTTTGAAACCTTTGTCACTTTAGAAAATCCATACCCTATAGATTTATTTGCACCAAACTGCACTATAGAACCTTCACTGTTAAATCTATTTTCAAATCCAGCTATTTTTTTGGCATCTTTTTCATCGATATTGTCAGGTTTTGCTATAAAGAAAAAGAACTGCGTTTTTTTCGGAACGACCTCTTCATACCAAAGATTCTGACTGATTCCATTTTCTAAAGCATTACGAGCCAAAACCGGTAACGCTAAGGCTTTAAAGTCTTTATCATTAAAGAGAGCAAGATCTTTTCCTAAAAAGTTTTCCAATGCTGCCGTATCAAAACTACTCGACTCTGCTTTGTCATCTTCTAAAATCACATTTGAAAGGTTTGAAAATACCAAAGGGGTCCCCTCTTTTACTTCCAATGCAGCAAAAGCTCTCAGAGCATCTTTTAAATCTTCATCAAAATCAATATTAAAATTTTCTATGGCTTCTAAAAAGTTTTGAATCACAGCAGGTGAAGTAGCATTAAAGTATGCTTTTACATTACTGCGAACCGGACGAGTCAGAAGTTGTGCTTCAAAAAAACTGTATGCTCCTGTTTGATGAGAGTCATTTGATGTGTTCTCTGGCCCAAAGATATACTCAACAAGTGCTTTAGAACCCTCCTCTTTCGAAAAAGCTTCACGAAAAGCACCTTTAAGGCTTGAAGAGTTAATATTTGGTAGTCTTGTAACAGCATCTCTTTGTACTTGATTGTCAATGATATCAAAGTTGATATCACCACTTCCTACATGTAAATTACTTAGTGTATCTATCTTATAAAGTTCTACTTTCATTTCTATTTTTCTCCTTGTTTATATGAATATCTGTTTAGACCAATCTTTTGGCAATTTTTATTATTTAGATTTTGCAGTAAATCTTGAGATGGGTTTATAAAAACAGAGCCCTTCTCATAAAGATTTACCTTTTTACTTTTTTCAAACTTATTGTGTTTTGTAGCATGTTTTTTGTTTTGTAGTGTCTGAAAACTTATCTCACTTGTAATGGCAAACTCACAATGTTTTTCAATATCAGTAAGTGTAATGTAAGCATCACTTAAAAGTGTCAGATAGCCGTTTTTATCACTATACTCCAGAGTATCGTTTGATACCTCTACTTCCATCAAAAACTTGCTTCTATCTGCACCTAAAGTAACTATGCTGCTTTGAAGATCAAAGTCTACATCAAGATCAAAAGCAAACATAAAACCATCTTTTAAAAGGTATGCTGTCTTTTTAAAGAGTGAGTTGTCACCACCATTTTTTTTGTTACCTGTCTGTTCTACCGCTTGAAATATATCTGATGTAGTTAACTTTTGATTACCCTTCGTCGATACAAAGTTATCATAGATATCTTTTTTAGGATTATAATCTTGAAGTAAACCATCCTTATAGGGGTATGTATCACTATCTACTTTCTTGATATAAGCATCTCCTTCTTTTATTAAAAAAAGTGCAGAGAGATTATGAATAACTCCAAAATTTTGCTCTTGTGTAGCAAAAATATCAAACTTTTCACTACCAACAAGCTCTTTTGCTTTTTCTTTATTTGCTTTGTCAACCCACTCACCTCTTATCTTACGAGTCAGTACTCCGGCTTGTGTCATTATCTCTTTTTTTAGCATTCCCAACACAGCACTTTGCTGAGGAAAATGACGTGACTGTACAAGATATGTACCATTTTCTTTATCGCCCAGTGCTCCAAAAGTATTTTCACCACCAAACAAAAAGGGTTCTAATGGTTTAAGTGTTACACGATACTTCATTATTTATCTCCTTTAACGAACTTCATAAAACGAAGTGTTGCATATACCAGATCAAGCTCTTTTGAAGCAACCATAAATGATACAAGTTCATTAAAAAACTCTTTATATTCTGCATGACCTGCTTCATTAAAGTAGTTATTAAAGAAGTTGTGCAGTCTATCTTCATCGCCTAAGATCTCTTGGAGTGTTACTTCATAATTTTTTATCTTATGATGCACAGAGTGTAAAAAATTGCTGTTATCTTTTTCATCACCAAGATTTACAACAAGATCAAGAAACTTTTGATAGGCATCAGAGTTATTTTTACGGACAACAGTTTCAAAGCTCTGCCCACTATGCTTGGTTACTTTAAAAGCAACACTATTTTTTTCACCTGTTTTTGCTTTTGCAAAAAGCTGCTCTTTTGAACTCTCTAGAGCTTCATAAAGAGGAAACTTCACATAGTTGATCGAGATACCAAAACTCAATGTTGCTTCGGGAATATTTTTACTAAAATCTTGTGCTATCTCTTCACAAAGATTAAAAACAGTTTTTTTATCTTTACCAACAACTGGAGCAAAAAAGAGTAGATCATCACCACCGGCAAAAATAGTCTGACCACCAAAAGCCTTAATAGTACTATGGGCATTGGTACAGTAATCAAAGAGTGCTTTAGATACTTGAGAGATATTCTCTTTTTTCGAGATTGCATCACCCATTTTATCACCATCTGCATGGATGATACAGTAGTAGTTGTGATAGCAAAGCTTTTTAATGTCATCAACTATATTTTTTCCTTCAGTAAGGAAGTTGTCTTTATCTCCTTTTTTTCGTCTAAGCACCTGTGCAAAACTCTCATCTTGTGTTACTTTAAAAAAGAGCTCTTTTGCATCAAGATAAGGTGTCAACTCCAAGATAGGATTTGCATCATCTGCCAACTCTTTTTCTACAATGTTTATTTGCAAGTAACTTTTTACACTCTCAAACGAAATACCAAGTTTTTCTGCAACACTTTGTAAGACATTATCAACAGCAGTTTGCAGCAGCTCTAAATCACCTTCGTGTGCTTCAAAAATAAAACGATCATGAAAAACACCTACCTCTTTTATCTTAAAAACCTCTTCATCTACATAAGGTGTTACAAACTTTCTACTTTTAAACTCTTTTACTATCTCTTTCATAATATAGGAGAAGATATAACTACTACTAAAAAGCTCTTTGGGCTTCTTTGCATTTTTAAGTGTTTTATAGATTGGTCCTATTGTTAGTCCTATATATCTCATAAGCCTGCCTTTATCTCATTAGTTATTTTTTTCAGGTTAGCATACTCATTTGCTTTATGATACTTACTCTCAATGTGAGTATCAAGATTAACTTTAAATGCAAAATCAAAGAACTCATCAAAACTAAAGTGCTCTGGAGTAGAGAGTTTAAACTCTCCTTTTCTCTTAGCCTTAACCTTAAACTCTTTATCTAATACTTTTTGAACACTCTCATTTGCCCAAAAATAGACTTTGTCATCTACAATCTTAAAAGTGATAGGAGATTTAAATCTCTCTATCTCCGGATGCTCTTTTTCAATCGTTGTTCCATAACTTTTCCACTCTTGAGAAGAAGAGAGTCCAAAAAGATCTCGTAAAAGGTACTTTTGTTTAGAAGAAAAAGTCAAAATATCACTATGATGTTTTTCTTGTTGTTGCTTAAGTTCATGTTGAAAAAATTCCTCTTTTATACTTTTTTTATCCCACTGCCAATCTTTACTTTTAGCATATGTAAAGATGAGTGGCTTAGTATAAAAAGGATTACTTGGGCGCATTGAAAGGTTGATTCCCTGACGTAAAAACTGATATAAAAGTTTTACATCTTTTTCCCAGTTTTTTGTAGAAAAGCTATATACTTTTCCATCTATGAGACTTGGATTGAACTTTTTATCTGCTAAGTAAAAACTTCCATATCCTTTACTTTGTCTTGTACCAAAGTTTGTATTTGCTAAAAATGCTTCAAAGTGATCGTTTATAGCAGTTAATACATCCTCTTCAAAACTCAAAAAAGTAATTTTAAAAGGTTTTATTGCCTCTTTATATTTTTTATAATCTTTATCTTCCTCATTCCCCATATTTCCAAAAAAGAGGGACTCTTTTGAGTCGATCTTTTCACTTGGTGCTAGGTTTGGCTCTATTTTCACTTTATAGTCCAATGATTTATGGCCATTGGCATTTTTCACACAAGGTAAGTCTGGTACTTTTTGCAATAAAAACCTATCTAACTTCGGTTTTAACTCCGTTGCTCGTAGTGTTGCCCCAAGTTGTTCACTTTGAAAGTGGATGATGGGGGTATGTTGTTTGAGTTTAAACTCTTTTTTAAACTTATTCATGGTTCTCCTTTTTTAAAAAGTTTATTATGCTTAATATCACTGGTATTACAAAAGCAGAAGCTATAACCAATACCACTGAAACGCCGCCATCTATTTCATTTTCCATCAACTGCCAGTTTTTAACTGTATTCATACCGAAAAAACCTGTCAATAAAGATGGTGGTAGTAAAACTCCCCCTATCCATGTTAATGTATTCATCTTCTCTGAGGTTTTTTTCTCCTCTTGCATATCTACATAGGAGTGTAGTTCGTTTATCTCATTATCAAGATCTTTCATATACTTTGGTATATCCATGATCTTCATGGCCTTGTTATAAAGCTCTATACCTTGATCTTGTGCTGTCACTTCTTTAAAGTAAAGCTTATTTAAAAAGTTTAAATACTTTTTATAGATTTTTTGCGTTTCAGTAGCAAGTTTATCTTCTTCTTGTTCTGTTACGTTTTGAATCTCATCTGAAAACTTAATGATAGTTGCTCTATAAGCAAGCAAAAGTGTAAAAATCTGAAAGTATATAGTCTGCATATGCGGTAATAGTATCTTTTTACCATACCAACTGCCTGTCAAAGATACAAAAGAGTAACGACTCACTCCAAAGAGTGTCCCCCACTCTACCCATCTGTCATATGTACTGTTTTTTATCAACTCTTTAGACATATATCTGCTGTGACAAGTTTTATCTTTTCCATCAACAAAGACATACTTGTACCAAAAATCATCATACTCATAAGCATAACCATCTTTTGCATCATACCTTTTAAGACTTTCACTCATAGCATCACTGTTGTATTGGGAGATGACAAACATTCTGTCATCTATAATGGGTCTTAATTTTTTAGGCTCTTTAAAGTTTTTATTAATTAAGTTCAATATATATTTTGGAAGTAAAGAGAGCTCTTGTGTCTGTAGGTTTTCTTTAGAAGAAAAAGAGCAGAAATCCTCTCGAAGCACTTCTCCATCTGCAAAACGAAGAATAATCTCATTTACCAAAAAAGCTTTTTTCGTATCTTCTAAAGAAAAATCTTTACCTAAAAATTGAGGATATATACGACGACCAAAATCATTGATAGCTAAGATATCTTTTTGCATACCATATTTTTTATTGATTAGGTTAAAACTTAAAATAGCTACATCTGTATTGAAAATACGTAATGATATACCATCAAGTTCAAGTTCAAACCTACCCATTTCTGTATCAATAGTGAAAGAGCCTTCTTGCTTCTTGTACTCATAATATCTTGAAATACTACTTTCACTCTCTTCTTTATCACTAAAAAGAGCCTCTTGGACATGCTTGTAAAAATAGACATACTCATTATAGTCTCTTGCTTCTTCTACCTTAAAGGGTAGATATATCCATTCATTTCCTTTATCAAATTCTTTTTTCTCAAAAGTAAAAGGAAACATAAAAGTGTGATAACTTTTTAATTCCTTTTCATCATTTTCATTCATTAACACAAACTCCTTTATAATATTTGCAATTTCATCACCTGTAAAAAAATCTTTTTTAATACCTAAAAATCCATATTCACCGCCACCATAATAGTAACTTTTTGGTGAAATTTGTTTATGACTCAAAAAATGTAGCAATTTTTCTATACTAAATCCATAAAAAACAACTGTATTTTCATTATAAATTATATAGTGTGTAAATTTATCATACACTCTATCTGCAATTGCAGAAAAATAAGGTGTTAATGCATAAATGACAAATGAATCTCCCGCCTCATCTATGGACTTTTCAGCAAGCTTCTCATCTTCTTTAGAGACTCCTTGTGCTGCTCTGTCCTGTAAACGTATCTCTTCTATCTCTTCATCTGAAGCACAATACTGCTTTAAACCTGAAATATAACGAGCATCATTTGCAGCAACAAGTTTTTGCCATCTGTTAAGCTTTATGTCTAAAAGCTCTGCAACCTGTTCAATAGAACTTAATTTATGAGTATTTTTACCATGGTGATCAATCTCTACATAATGTTTTGGAGGGGAGATATCTTCTTCAAGCTCTATACCCACAAAGGTATCTTTGTCATTAAAAGCATCTTTATAGGCACTCAAAGGTGCTCCCCAAGAGAGCTCTTTATCTAAAAAAATTTCTCCTGCTTCTTGAAGCATCTTTTTTATCTCAAGCATTTCAAGATCATGCCCACCTAGTAAAAAGACTCTTTTGTTCTTTGTTTCAGACACTTTTTTCCTTTTTTTTAGTTACAAAACTATAACAACATAAAACGAATACATAAATTCGTTTATGTTCTATTTTTTTTAATATATTTACAGTTACTCAATGTTGTAAAAATATTACGAAAAAATATTATAATGATAAAGCTTAATACTTGTAT
>Ga0256843_1003734_pt1 | contig 10428 bp, 9 predicted proteins | sample AlvinellametaG_FD_191572 | JGI IMG/M metagenome (GOLD analysis project Ga0256843, IMG submission 191572) | Pompeii worm associated microbial communities from hydrothermal vent at the East Pacific Rise, Pacific Ocean - Alvinella | ecosystem: Host-associated > Annelida > Integument > Unclassified ... | reverse complement strand
TGTCGTTCCCTTTATCGACATAATGTTGGTTTTGCTAGCTATTGTCTTAACGACCTCAACTTTTATCGCAAAAGGCATCATACCTCTTGAGTTGCCTCAAGCCGATGCAAAACAGATAAAGCAACCAAAATTCATCACCATAAGTATAAAAAAAGAGGGGCTTATATATCTCGATAAAAACGAAGTGACAAAAGATGAATTGGCAAAGGAGTTATTTGCAAAAGATAGAAAAAAGACAAATATAGCTATAAGATGTGATAAAAACTCCAAGTTTCAATCTTTTGTCGATGTCATGGAGATAGTCAAAAATCTCGGTTTTGAAAATATATCAATAGTTACTAAAGAGTAGTTTATGTTTAAAAACAGGAGAGACATCTTTTCTTTTATCGGATCCGTATTGATACACTTGACAATATTCGGGGCGTTTATATTTGCCTTTAGCCAAGTCAAAGTGCCCATACAAAAGAAAAAAGTCATCTCCTTAAAAATGGTAAAAATAGTCAAAGTAAATAAAAAAGCTGTCAAAAAAACTCCGCCAAAAAGTGTAAAAAAAGTTGCACCACCACCGCCAAAACCAAAACCAAAACCAAAACCTAAACCTAAACCTAAACCGAAGCCAAAACCAAAGCCAAAACCAAAACCAAAACCGAAGCCTAAGCCTAAGCCAAAGCCTAAGCCAAAACCAAAGCCTAAGCCCAGGCCGAAACCCAAACCGAAGCCGAAGCCCACACCTATCCCACCCAAGCCAAAACCTCAAAAAGAGGAGACTCCCGTGGTTGAAACAGTAACAAAACGAGATGACAATATCACTCAAGTAGCTACCGCTCCGGTCGTATCAAAAAAAGTAGTCACTCAAGCCGCACCGGCCGTAAGTGTAGAAGAAAACTATTTAAATCTAAATTTCTCTAAAATAGTCTCGGCTATTAATGAGGCAAAATTTTATCCAAGAAGGGCTAGGCGACTACATATAGAAGGAATTGTTAAAATAAAATTTTTACTCAAGTGCAACAAATCGGTCAAGATTATATCCGTACATTGCCAAAAGAGATTTTTAAAGAAAGCCACTATAAAAATCATCAAAGATGCTAGTTCCGAGTTTCCGAAACCGCCAAAAGATATAGAGATAAGTGTTCCTATCGAGTTTAAACTAAGAGATTGATCTCTCAATCATGTTTAAACTCCGGAACAATCTTTTTAAGTTTATCTATTTTATTTTTTTCAAGCAGCAACTCTTCAATGTCTTGTTTTAATCTCTCTATATCATACTTCGTCTCTTTCGCAACAAATATAGAGCTATATTTCGTCTGTTTATCGCTCTCATCCACAAGTAACTCTTCATAAAGTTTTTCTCCCGATCTTAGACCGATAAACTCTATCTTTATATCTTTTTTCCCGCTAAGTTCACGCATTTTTTTAGCAAGATCCACTATCTTTACAGGCTCTCCCATATCCAAGACAAAAACCTCTCCTCCTCTACCCATAGAGGCTGCTTGCAAAACAAGCTCACAAGCTTCAGGAATAAGCATAAAATATCTTGTTATCTCGGGATGAGTAACGGTGATAGGACCTCCCTCTTCTATCTGTTTTCTAAATTTAGGCACAACCGAACCGCTACTTCCCAAGACATTTCCGAACCTAACCGCGACGATCTCGGTATCCTTACTATCAATATTTTGAGCATAGAGTTCGCAAACTCTTTTGGTAGCTCCCATTACATTGGCTGGACGCACCGCCTTGTCGGTACTTATCAGTATAAATTTTTTAACTCCATATTTTATAGACAAATCTATACAATTTTTAGTACCGACGATATTATTTAGGATAGCCTCATCAACATTTTCCTCAACTAAAGGTACATGCTTATAAGCAGCGGCATGCAAAACTATATCTATATCATATTTCTCAAATGTCTTTTCTAAAATCTTTTTATCCACAACACTTTGTAATATGGGAACTATCGCCTCTTTTTCAAGTTCTTGTTCTATTTTGTATAGATTGTATTCACTGTGATCCAAAAGATATAACTTTTTCGCACCATATCTTAAACACTGACGGGACAACTCCCTTCCTATACTTCCTCCTGCACCGGTAATAAGAATCTTCTTATCCTTGATAAACTCTTTTATGGCTCTCTTGTCCAAATCTTTAGGTTTTCTAGCAAGCAAATCCTCTAAAGTAATGTTCTTTAATCTCGCTTTGTCTTCTTGAAATATTTGAGATATTTTTATATCTTTTACACCAAGAGAGTGGAGCTCGTCAACAAAACCATCCAACTCTTTAGCATCCTCCACACTGCACACGATAGCAGACTCGATCTCTTTTTCTCTTATGATCTTCTTCATATCTTTTTTTGCATACACTTTTATGCCGGAGAGGTATGTTCCCACTGACTTATTGTCTCTTGAGATGATGGCTATAGGCTCATAATCAATCTCTCCGTCAAGAAAACTCTTGATAGTCTTTATAATCTCGCTATTAGAACCGTACATTAGGGCTTTTTTAGAATTCTCCTTATGCTTACCCTCGATAAAAACTCTTCTTGAAATCCTCAAAAATCCTATAAAAAAGAGTGATAAAAAAAGATCTATCAGTATAACGCTTCTTGGAAAAGGTAAAAAAAGATTTTGAAATAATAAAAAGATGATTGAAAAAACGGTATAGACAAGCAAGTGAGAATAGACTAACTTTTTGTAGTCGTTCAAACCAAAAAATCTCCAAGGTATAAAATATATCTTATATATATAGAAAACCAACACCTTTAAAGGTATCACAACAGCCATCATCAACTTCATAGATTTAAAAAATTCTACTGGTATATCAAAGTTAAACCTCAAAAGATATGCAAGATAGATAGTAAAAATAGACAAAACGACATCACAAAAGATAAAAAATATCACTCGTTTTGCAAATGTAGGTGTTAGCAACTTTTTAAACATCTTTCTTTATAACCTCACAAATCATCCCAACATCATCTTTTCCAAGCTGGGTTCCACTCGGCAAACATATACCCCTATCAAATAGTTTTTCGCTCGTTCCGTCTATATAGCCTTTGGCTCCCTCAAATAGAGGCTGTAAGTGCATCGGCTTCCAAAGGGGACGGCTCTCAACATCTTCTTTTTTTAGAGACTCTATCACTCCAAAAGGATCTTTATCTTTAAAGCTCAAAGTGGTTAGCCACCTATTGCCCCGAGAGTTTTCTATCTCCGGCATAAAATCCTCACTCAAAAGCTCTTTATACCAAGAAAATATCTCTCTTTTTTTAGCGACTCTCTCTTTTAAAACTTCCATTTGAGCCACACCGATAGCCGCTAAAACATTGCTAAGTCGGTAGTTATAGCCCAACTCTTTATGCTCATACCAAAGGTATGGCTCTTTTGCTTGAGTAGATAGCTTTCTGGCATGCTCTATCCACTCTTCATTGTCGCTTATAAGCATACCTCCGCCACTTGTGGTTAGTATCTTATTGCCGTTAAAACTATAAACTCCCATATCACCAAAAGTGCCGCTTTGTTTATCTTTGTAAGTTGCCCCGAGACTCTCCGCCGCATCCTCTATAAGATAGATACCGTTTTCTTTGCAAATCTCCGCTATCTCCTCAATCTTCGCCATTTGCCCGTAAAGGTGGGTCAATATCACAGCTTTTATATCGTTCTCTTTTATCGCTTTTTTAAGAAGTTTGGGCGACATATTCCAACTCTCGTCGCTATCTATAAATATCGGAACGGCTTTTTCATAAAGCACGGGCGTAACGGAGCCTATAAAAGTAAAGTTGCTAACCGCCACCCTATCCCCCTCTCTCACTCCCAAAACCTTTAAAGCAAGGTGGATAGCACTTGTGGCATTTACCAAAGCTAGAGCATTTTTTGAGCCTGTAAAACTTTTTATAGACTCTTCAAATCTATCCACAAACTCACCAAGAGGCGCTATGTAATTACTCTTAAACACTTTATCGATATACTTTTGCTCGTTACCGCTCATATGAGGAGGAGAGAGGAAAACTTTACTCATCAATCCTCCTGATAATTTTTGCAGGGACTCCAAAAGCCACCACATTATCCGGAATATCTTGCAACACTAAACTGTGCGCTCCTACTATTGAATTTTTACCCACAGTCACTCCCGGCATTATACTAGAGTGTGTACCGATCTTGCAGTTTTCTTTCAAAACTACTTTACCGGAGCTATTATCAATAGTAGAGATTGAATATATAGAGCAATGAGAGCCTATTTGCACAAAATCCTCTATCTTAACCCCATATTTGGCGTTTATATAACAAAACGCTCCGATATCTGTCTTATAGCCCAACTCTAAGCCCTCTGAATTTTGCACTAACCATTTATATTTAGTTAACTCACCCTCTCTTATCTGCGGATATTGCCAATCTTCAAATCTAGTTTTCTCCATTAAACTTCTCCATCGTTGCTCTTCCCTCTTGCGAAATACCCTCTTTTTTAAAAACTTTTACGATAGTTAGCCATAAAATCTTCATATCAAACAAAAATGATATATTCTCCACATACTCAACATCATACCTAAACTTTTCTTTCCAGCTTATTGCATTTCTCCCGTTTACTTGTGCCCAGCCGGTGATACCCGGCTTCACATCGTGTCTTCTTTGCTGCTCCTTGCTATAAAGAGGCAGATACTCCACTAAAAGAGGTCTTGGCCCTATAAAACTCATATCCCCTTTTAAAATATTAAAAAGCTGAGGCAGCTCGTCAAGACTCAAGCTTCTTATGGCTTTCCCCACTCCGTTTAGCCTCTTTTCATCGGGCAACAACTCCCCGTTTTCATCTCTTTCGTCACTCATCGTTCTAAATTTATAAATCTTAAATATTTTTCCCTTATATCCCGGTCTCTCTTGCGTAAAAAAGATGGGTCTTCCCATTTTTATATAGATTATCAATGCAACCAGCAAATATATCGGCAAAAACAGTATCATCAAAAACAGAGCCGCCAATCTATCAAGAAGCGGTTTGAAAACTTTTATATACATCCATATACTCTTTAACTATCTTTTTTATATCGAACTCTTTTATCGCTTTTTCTCTGCTATATTTTCCCATTTTTTTTCTTAAATCTTCATCTTTAAGAAGTTTTTCAATACTTTTTGACAACTTTTCCACATCTTTTATAGGAACTAAAAAGCCGTTTTTACCATCTTCTACTACCTCTTTACAGCCGACAGCATCGGTAGTTACTATAGGTTTTGCCATAGACGCCGCCTCCAAAAGAGTCCTCGGAACTCCCTCTCTATAACTTGGTAAAACAAAGATATCGCATATAGATATAAGCTCTTTGATATCCTCTCTAAAACCAAGCCATAAAACATCGGAATTTTGCAAAAACTCTTTTGTAGCGCTAAAGTGATTGCCCTCATCGGTATCACCAACCAATATAAAAACGGTATCGGGGTCTTTCAATCTTTCCGCCGCTTCGTAAAATTCCCTTACCCCTTTATGCCAAATAGCCCTAGCTATCATCAAAACCACCGTTTTATCTTTGACATTCAACTCTATTTTTAGTTTTTCTAAACTGTTTTTATCTATCTTTGAGTCGTCAAACTCATCAGTATCTATGCCTACGCTTTTTATGATTTTGACCTTTTTTTCATCTATGATACCTTTGTTTATCATATACTTGGGGTCGTCGCTATTTACAAATATAGCAAGATTGGATAGACTAAAAGCTCTTTTGTAGAGTCTCTCCATCACAAATCTAACTGCTTTATTTTTCAAACTATCTTCTATATAAAATGAACCCAGCCCCTCTACGAGATTTATAACAACGGGAATGTTTGCCCTTTTTGCCGCAAAAGTTCCATAGATATTCGGTTTGGCGGTAAAAGTGTGAATAATATCAAGATTCAAATCTTTTATGGCGTCATATATGGCGTCTATACTCTCTTTTTCCTTTATAGGATTTAGACTACCTCTATCTATCTTGTAGTCAATAGCTTTTACACCAAACTCCTTAAACTTGTCAAAAACGCTACCTTTTGGGCAAATAGCATAAACCTCATCTCCGTTTTTTACAAGTTCTTTCATGATAGGAAGCCTAAAGAGATAAAGGTTTAAATCCAAATGGCTAAGAAAGGCTATCTTCATTTGACGACTTTAAACACTTTTATATACGGATTTAGGATAACCGGTTTAAAAAAACCACCCGTGTTTTCAAATACAAAAAGTTGTATAAAAGCGCTATTGTAGTAAAAATCATCTACAATGATCCATTTGCCGTAACTTTCAAGATATATGACATCCAAACCGTCGTCTCTTAACCTTTGAACTCTTTTATGTAAAACTCCTTTTTTATCATATCCGACGATCGCTATCTTGGAGATAGGTATGATTCTTTTTCCCGCTTCAAGAACTCCTTTGTCAAGAGCCACCTTTATACCGTTATTTAAAGTGATGGTTTGCCCCTTTTTAGAGACGGCTCTCAACTGCATAAAAGCATGCTTTATCTCTTTGCCCGTTTTTAAATCAATAGTACTAAACATTGCCACGGTTGGAAAGATATTGAATAGTCTCAAAGGCAAAAAGTAGTAAATATCCTCTTTTATTTTAGGCAACTTGATATCCGTAGAAAGCATGGTTAAAAAATCATTCGGGTCTTTGACGCCATATCTTTTCATCATCTCTTTTAGGTAATTCGAACTGTTTATATCATGATTGTAGTCGTATTCTGTTTGATAAACATCCAAAATAGCCATATTTCTTGAAGCTCTCAAATCTCTAGTCAATGCAAAACTAACCGGAAAATTTACATCCCCGGTATGCTTTCCCCCATCAATCAATGTCTTAACATCGGCATAATATCTTATAGGATAGCCGTAGTCCCACCAAGAAAGCACATAGTCATCTCTTGAGGCTATCTTTTTTAATTGGTTTAAAACAGCTACTTCACTTTTTGTAAAAACACTCGGCACAATATATCTATATATATGCTTATAGTTGGGATATATAAAAGCTACCATAATCAATAAAGAGATAAAATATTTCGAAAAGGATGCAACTCTATCATCAGAGAACACTTTTTTAAATATCTTTGCAAATAGATATGCGATATAAGCGTCACCCAAAGCCATAAACGGTACGGCGAATATGGTAAATCTAAGTCCGCCTCTAACGGCAAAAAAACCAAGAGCCACCATCGGCAAAGAGATCATCAAGAGAGGATATCTTATCAAAAGAAGAGCATATCCGATAACTCCGAAAATAACTCCGAGCCAACTTCCGCTAATCCTATGCACTAATGTATCGTAGCTGATGTGTCCTGCTTCTCTCACCGTATTTACGACACTAAAAAAATGAAGTCCGCTCTCATCACTCGTGACATCTCTTGTAATATATCCGCTAAGTAAAGTGCTTTTTATCCAAGGAAAGCCGATAGCCACTATATACACCCCCAGTATCGCCAAGAGTATATGTAGTGGCTTAATGTAGCCTATTTTTCTCTTCAATGCAACAAATAAAAGATACAACAATACAAGAGATACTATCTTATATGGTAGAGATATAGGTAAAATAGGTACTACTAAAAACACCAAAAACAAAATCGCTTCTTTTTCTCTATCAAATAGAGCAACATATAAAAAGCTCATTATAAAGATACCGTTTGCTACATTAAAAAGTCCGCCGTGCCACTGTATCATAAATATTTCTACGAGAGGCGCTAGTAAAAATAGTTTGAAATCTTTATTTTTCAAAGAGAGCATCATAAGCCATATGGCAAATGTCGGAAGCGTGATGACCAGCATATCCGTATCGTAGTATCCAAACATTGTCCTGTGGTAGTAACTCCATACCATGCCACTCATAAGACTTGCTAAAAATCCCAACCAAGTACTACCCAACAATCTTCCTATCATAAAAACCGGAACAACCACTAGAGCACCGAAAAACCCCGGCAAAAACTCTATGAGTTGATCAAAAGAGACAAATGACAAAATCTTGGCCAAATCAGCCGTTAAAATACTTGGTATAGTCCCTACAGGAGAGAGGTCGTTTTTTTGATGAAAACCTGCGATGATATCTCTAGCACCCTCAGCCCAATAATATCCGTCATTATTGTTTATCATCAAATGATGTTGCCATAAAAATTGGGGATTGTCTCCGATAATGGATATGTAGATATATCTAACTAGTATATTAAAAGTGTAAGAGACCAATATCAAAAATAGTACTATTTTCCAGTCTATTTTTTCCTCTTCAAGGCTTAGTAATTTTTTAAATTCATTCATCAAGTATTCTCTCCCACTTTTTTATAATTTTTTCCACTCTAAAGTCTAAAGCTCTTTGTTTTGCTATTTTTTTAAAATTATACCTTAAACTCTCATCTTCATACATTAACCCCATAGCCTTTTTCATATACTCTTTGCTGTTTGGCTTTACGAGAATTCCGTATCTGACAACTTCTAAGCTGTCGGTATGTTTTTTAAAATCACTCTCGGGGGCAAGTATCTCTCTAGGTCCACTCTTGCAATCGGTCGAAACAACGGGTAGTTCACACATCAAAGCTTCAAGCAAAACATTTGGAAAACCCTCATAGCTGCTACCAAAGACGAAACAATCAGCTTTAGACAAAAAGCTATAAACATCTTTTTGTTTTCCATAAAATTTTATCTTATCATCCATTGCCGCATTTTTAACTTTGGATTCCAATTCCCCCCTCAATCTTCCGTCACCGATAAGCCAAAGTTTCGCATTTATATCAAGTTCCATAAAAGAGTCTATCAAAAGTTTATGGTTTTTGCCCTCATCCATTCTCCCTATGGAGATAAAGATAAAAGCATTCTCTTTTTTTCTTTTACACTCTCTTTCTAAAATAGGGTTGTATATGGTTGCGACTTTGTTTAATCCGAAATTTTCCGTAAGATCCCATGCGTTTTCTCTAGAATTAGCCACGACTTTATCGGCTTTAGGGTAAAGCTTTTTTATGAGTAATTTTGAGATCTTGCCTTGAATGTCGTCTTTGTAGTAAAGAGAGGGGGTTCCTCTTTCCGAAACTATAACTTTTGCATTGCACCCAAAAAGCTTTGCCAGTATATTTATGTAGTTTGGTCTATTCATCAAAGAGAGAGATATATCGCAACTATACTTTTTGCAAATCTTTTTATATCTCCAGCCCAAGACAGGGAGTTTTAAAAGTTTTTTTATACCTTTTTCATTAGGCTTTGAGTTTTCAAGATAGACAACTTTTACCGATCTTGGAATATCATAAAAGATAGTCTCGTTCATCAATACAAGAGTTATATCAAATCTATCTTTTAACTCGTTTAGCAAAACAGACGCTACCCTTTCGGCTCCGCCATCCGCTAATGAGTATAAAAATATATTGATCTTTTTCATCTTTTTCCCATATATTTTTCATACCACATTTGAAATACCAAAACAAACCAAAGTTTGTTGATGTTTAATGCTTGATCGTTTTTTAGCTTTTCAAACTCTTTTTTGATATAGTTGCTATCTAAAAGATTGTGTTTTTTTAGCCTTTCATCTTTGAAGTATTCTTCAAAAAGAGTTCTCAAATCCCCGCCAAACCACTCGAACATCGGTATACCAAAGCCCATCTTCGGTCTATCTATCAACTCTTTTGGAATATATCTCTCCAATACTTTACGCAAAAGATATTTACTTGTACCGTCTTTGTATTTGTACTTAAATGGTACTTGAGCCATAAACTCCGCAATTCTATGATCTAAAAGAGGCTCTCTTCCTTCTATACTTACGCTCATAGTAGCTCTATCTACTTTAGTAAGAATATCATCGGGGAGATATCTATGATAATCCCAAAGCATCATTCCTTGCATAGGGTGCTCTTTTTCACCTACGGCAAAACTCTTTTCATCTATCTTTTTAACAACCCCCAATAGTTTTGCAATTTCATAATTTTTTGAGTTATGTACCATCTTTTCATAAATATTTTGCCAAGTATCATCTTTCAACATTTCAGATAGCTGATTGTATTTGTGTTCGAAATTTTTTATCTTAACCAGCCTAGAAGCTCTTTGGGTTCCGATCTTTTCCATCATAAAATATAGAAACTTTCTTGCAAACTTTGGTAAAGAGAGTATCTTTTTACCGATAGCGTAACTATACCAATACCTCTCATATCCACAAAACACCTCATCTCCTCCGTCCGCACTAAGCACCACCTTTACTCCCGCGTCTTTTGCCACTTTAGAAACAAGTGTTGTCGGTATACCGCTACTATCCCCGAAAGGTTCGTCGTATATATCTACAAAATTTTTGAGTATTTTTTTTGCCTCTTTGGCATCTAAATATTTTTCCGTATGGATCGTACCCAGATGGCTTGCTACTTGTTTGGCATAAGTGGCTTCATTATACTTAGCCTCTTTAAAACCTATGGTAAAAGTGTGGATATTGCCATAGTGTTTTTGAAGGATAGCCGCAACGACACTA
>Ga0256843_1003733_pt1 | contig 10431 bp, 6 predicted proteins | sample AlvinellametaG_FD_191572 | JGI IMG/M metagenome (GOLD analysis project Ga0256843, IMG submission 191572) | Pompeii worm associated microbial communities from hydrothermal vent at the East Pacific Rise, Pacific Ocean - Alvinella | ecosystem: Host-associated > Annelida > Integument > Unclassified ... | reverse complement strand
AATTTGACGGCACAAAGTGGTGTCGCAAAATCTTTCGAACGCTGTATTTGTGACTGGATAAATGCCTGATTAACAACATTGTTAATGATGATACTTTGGTTTGTCATATGCTCTCTTTCATGTTTGTATGGTTTGATTCGTCTGGTTATTTAGCTATAATTTCGACATTTCAGAGAAAAAATTTAGGGATAGGCCAAATGAAAGAGAAATTTTACGATGATTTGAAAGCGGTTTACACACTCATTAAAAAAAAGCAGGAGAGTCTGCACGGTTTTTATCAGGTGGTAGATGACGAAACAGCAAATAGCCAACAAACGTTTATCGATACGTTTTTAGAAAAAATAGGTTTGCCGGTAACCCCGGAAAACAGGATGTCTGCAGTGACGCGTTTGGTCTCTTTACGTGAAGATGCACTTATTCAGGCACTCAAAAAAGAGGGATTTGAGGAAGAAGAAGTGATACGCAAAAAAGAAGAGGCGTACCTTTGGGTAGCGGATTTTCACCTCAAAATGCATCAGGAGTTGATCAAAACGATCGAAGAGAAAAGACTTTTGACACCTTTTTACAGACAAATTTTCAAGGGTGTTCATGAAGTGGGAAAAGTGTTTAGCGGTTGGCAGTCAAGCTGGACGGCGCATATCGTAGATGGGGTAAACAGAGAACTGTACAGACTTTTTAACGGAGATGAAGAGAAGATCTTCGAGATGCTTCATGAAAAAGAGTTGTTTGACAGGGGACATGACGGGCAAAAGGGTGATCGTTCTTACTCCGTACTGGTAGAGCAAGAAGATGGCTCTTTCAAGTCCGTACCATATGCCGAAGCGTTTGCGCAGGAAGTGACACAGGCACTTTTGGCACTGGCGGATTTTAAAAATACGCTTTTAGAACTTGAAGATGAAGTGTTTGACCAAAAGCAGGAGCATATAGACTATTTACAGGCTATCATCGAAGCGCTTGCTGAAAAAGATACTGCAAAACTCATCCCCAAATGGGCGGATGTCGATCGCAAATGGATGAAAATCACCGTACCTTTACAGATAGGGCATCCTCTGGAGTACTATGAAGATCACTATAAAAAGGCGGTGGCTTTGGAGTGGGATCTTCGCATCGTCAATCCTGAAAATTCGGCGGGAGATGTCAAAGAGAAGATCCAGTCTATGTATAAAACGGTTTTTGAAAGTTTGAAAGATGAAGTAGAAGGAAGTGAAAAGATTTATGAAAGTTCACTGCAGAGTGCGCAAAAAGTACAACTCTATCTTGGAAGACCGGCTCTTTATTATGGGGCGGAGTTTTGTGGACTTTTTTCCGCACAGGTGGTGCCAAACGATGAAGTGGTGACGCTGGAAGCGGGTAAGAAGATTTTTGCATTTGCGGATAATGTACTCGAATCGACCCGTGCGAAACCTTTCATGAAGATCCAAAAAGAGGTATTCCCCCAATCCTTTTTGGATCAGAGCAGAGAAGTGATCTTTAAAAAGCCGGAAATTTGGTATGAGATTTACAATATCACTACAATCGGGCATGAATACGGACATATTTTGTGGATAGACAACGATACCGAGACGATCATGAATAAAACGGGGAATTTTAAAAATATCGAAGAGTTCAAAGCGACTACGGGAGGGTTGTGTGCCTTTTTTATGCATGACGATCCTGCTCTTCGTGCGCACGTGCTAAACGATACGATCAGACGTGCGGTAGGGTTGATTGCCTGGAAAGAGACGGGAGAAGTGGAGCCGTACTACTGTGAAGGGTTGATACACTTAAGCGGACTTTTTGAAACAGGTGTGCTAAAGTTTGGCAAAAAACTTGAAATCGATATGAGCGATACGGCATATGAACGTATCAAAACGTGGTATCTGGATACCTACAAATCTTTGGCACTGCACTATCTGAAAAAAGAGGATGCCAGTGACTTTTTACATCGCTATGCGCAAAAAGAGGGAAAATACTTTATGCCGGTGGATGATGAGATCAAATATTTTGTCAATTACTACTGGAATTTGCATCAGAGTATCGGACAAATCCTCGACGATCAGAGTGAAAAAACACAATGGCTGGAGGGAGAGTAAATATATTCTCCCGTTGGTCGATTTAATTTAAAGATATTATTTACTTAAATGTAAAGGGAGAAGTTCATGAAGTATTTGACCGGTCTGTTTTATTCGCTTGTTTTGGTGTTGTTTACGGCTTGTGGAGATGAAGAGAGTGTCCCAAAATACATTCCTGCGCCTAATCAGCAGGTAGATATACAAAAACCGGGTGACAATAATGATGACAATACTTCCGTCCAGCCTGAGCCGGAAGAGCCGACTCCATCTACTGCACCACATCAGGCACAGATCCAAAGAGATACCGCGATCGATCCGAATAGCCGGGGTGCGTCTACGGAACTTCGTGCCTGTTACGATACGAAAAAAGCGAAGTTGACACTTGAAGCATATATCCCTGCGGGAGTTTCTGACAATACCGTGCACTATCAATTTTTTCTCGATCTTGACCAAAATGCACAGACAGGGTACACATCAGCCGTACAAAACGACTACTTCTCTTTAACGGGCATCGACTTCATGATCGAAGACGGATCGGTTTATCGTGCATTGTCCACTACCGAGTGGCAGTGGGAAAAGGTGGATGAGTATGATTTTGCCGTGATCAAAATGACAACAGGTGAATATCTGGTGCAAAACTGTGGTTCTTTGGCAGCTTTTGGCAGTATGCTCGATATCAATACTACAGAAAGTATCAACATGGCAATGGAGCCGTTAGATGCCGACTGGAATGACATAGACAACTTTGTGCGTGTGCAAAATGTCTCTTTATTGTGTCAATAGTTTGTAAAACCCCTCTTTTTGGATATAGTCGATAAATGCTTTAAAAAGAGGGGCATTTGTCAGTGTCCCGGCGTGACCGATGCAAATCAGTTTACGTTTGGCTCTGGTAACGGCAACGTTAAGACGCCTCTCATCTTTTAAAAATCCGATCTCTCCCCTGTCATTTGCCCGCACGAAAGAGATGAGTATCGCCTCTTTCTCCTGTCCCTGAAAACCGTCTACCGTTTTTACTTCGATGTGAATATCTTCCGCTTCCAGTGCTTTTTTGATTAGCTTGATTTGTGCGGTATAGGGAGTGATGATACCTATATTTTCGGGAAGAAGTCCCATCTCCAGTAAGGCTTTGGTATAGTTGATACACAGCGTTGCTTCGGTTTGGTTGTAGTAACTTTTGGAGCGTTGGTTTTGTCTTTCCTCTGTTTCTTCTTCACCGGTATCGACAAAAACGAGTGGCTGTTCTGGGTCGAGGATATCCGGATATGTCGGGCTTGGTTTTACTCTCAAATCAGCGAGTGTATGGTTTTTGACACTCTCGTGTGCGATTAATTTGTTTGCATAAAAGTGTTGGTTGGAAAACTGCATGATCTTTTCGTGCATACGGTACTGCACGTTTAAGATGTGAGAAAGTTCAGGATGTTGGTCGATAAGGTTTTCAAAGAGTGTCTCTTTTAGTTCCGGATGGTTGCTGATGACAGTCGGCGGCAATTGCTTGTGATCTCCGGCGATGATAAAGCGATCCGCTTTTACGATGGGGATAAGCGTGGAGGGGATCATTTGCTGACTTCCCTCGTCGATGATGGCAACATCGAAATAACTCTGTTTGAGCAAGTCGGATTTGACCATCGAGTTGGTGGCAAGTACGACATCTGCTTCGTCGATGATTTTTTGGTAGATTTTCGCTTCCTGTTCTTGCAGTTTTGCAACTAGTTGGTTTATTTTCCTATTCTCTTTGATCCATGATGCCATGGACTGGAGTGTCTCTTTGGAAATACCGCGTTGGGTTTTACCTTTTTGTACGAGTGAGAGGATACGCTCAGGACTCATCCCTCTGCTTCTGGCTGCGGTCGGTTTTGCGTGTCGGTCTCTTTTTTGTGCCATCTGGCTGATTTCCTGCCACTGTGCTTTGATGTCCGCGCTTTGGCTGTGTTGCTCGTAAAGGTAGTGGATGGAGTGCTTTTGTAAGTCACTTGCAATTCGTACCGGATGACCGATACGTACGATATTGAGCCCCTTTTTTGCAAGACGTTCGAGCATATTGTCCACGGCGGTGTTGGAGTCTGCGGTTGCGATGATCTTTTGCTGTCGCTTGCTTTCTTGTGCGATCAATTCAATCAGTGTGCTGGTTTTTCCGGTTCCCGGAGGTCCGTGAATCAAAAAGAGATCTTTACTCCCCAGTGCCGGAGAGATAGCCTTTTGTTGCGAAGGGTTTAGGCGCGTATCAGTCGGTGTGAAGGATATAGGTGCCGTTTTTTGCGGTTGATGGATGCCAAGGATGATTTGCAACAGAGTACGGGTTCTGCCTTTTGCGTGTAAAAGAGAAAGGAGATTTTCTTCCATTCTTTTAAAAGTGATATCGTTGATATAAAGATCGATACGAATATCACGTGAAAGTGCCCATTTTGGCGGTGCATTTTCAAAAGCGACGGTGATGAAACGGCGTTTGATCTCAAAAACGGTACCTGTTAAATCACTTTGAAGAGGATTTCCCTGCGAAACCAGGACGATATCGCCGTTTGCGATCTCCGTTTCGATGACTTGATCTCTTGAAAAACGTACCAGATGGTAATAAAACTCACTGCCCAGATATTTGCCTTTGAGGTGCAGTATAGCCCGTCCGAAAAGCTCCCTCTCTTGAGCCGAAAGGGTTTTGATTTCATGTAACTGTGCCTCTATTTCCGCTCTGCGCTCCTCTTCGATGAGGTAGCGGTAACGGTTGATAAAGGCTTCTGTTTTTAAGATCTCCTCTTCTGCTTTTTTGGATGGGATGAACTCTTTTTTGGGTTTTTGTTTGACGCGTTTTTTTAAAAAGATGAGTGTCGATCCCGCTCCGTAGTGAACGGACTTGATATCGCTTGGTTTGAGTTTGAGTTGTCTGAGTTTTTGTTTGAGTGTTTTCTCATCGAGGATACGGGGAAAGTACAGTGGCGGCAAAAAAGCTCCTATTTGGGTATGTGCATCGTCGAGCAGTGGATGGAACCACCCTCTTCAATGAGTCTGGTAGACTTGATGGGGATGATCTCTTTTTGTGGAAAGAGTGTTTGAAAAAGTGCGACCATCTCTTTGTCAAGCGGGTCTTCATAGGTAGGTACCAAAACGACATGGTTTGCGATGAGAAAATTAGCATAGGTGGCGGGTAGGCGTTGGTTGTTTTTGTATTTGGGTGAAGGAAGGGAAAGGGGGATTAATTTGTAAGAATTTCCATCAAGTGTGCGGAAACTTTCAAGTTCCTCTTTCATCTTTTGCAAATCTTCGTAATGTGGATCTTTTGGATCGTCACATGAAACGTAGGCAATGGTTTTGGGATCTATAAAACGAGCGAGGGTATCTATATGTGCGTCGGTATCGTCTCCGATAAGTTCTCCGTGGTGTAACCAGAGGATGCGTTTAAGTCCGAACAGTTCCGTCAGTTTTTGTTCGATCTCTTCTTTGTTCATGTTCGGGTTTCTGTTAGGGTTTAAAAGACATTTGCTTGTGGTTAAAAGCGTACCTGCTCCGTCACTTTCGATAGAACCACCTTCCAGTACCATCTCTTCATGAAGTAGGGGTGAAAGTCCAAAGTGCCAGTTTTTGTGTAAATACGTCGTAACTTGATCATCCTTGTCGGCTTCAAATTTTCCACCCCATCCGTTGAAACGAAAGTCGATGAGTTCGCGTTGGTCGTCGTGGTAGATAGTGATGGGACCAAAGTCTCTGATCCAGGTATCGTTGGTGTCAAATTCGACAAACGAGATTTTGTCATGATAACAAAACATCTCCTTGACGCGTTCTTTGTTATCACAGACCAGTATCAGTTTTTGTTTGAAACAGATCGAACTGGCGATGCGTAAAAAAACCGATTCCGCACTTTGCAGATCCTTTGCCCAGTCGCTGTTTTTATGGGGAAAAACCATCAAAATACTATCTTGAGGTTCCCACTCTGCCGGTAGTCGTTTCATATGTCGTTTAACTCCATCGTAACATCTATCAATGCGAAAATATCTTTGATCCTTTCGCCTTGGTATTGCAGCACTTCACTCTCCTGTACGATCTTTTTATGAAAAGTCTCTATCGCCTCGGCACTTGGGCAGTGATTTGCCCCGCCGTAAGACATACAGGCGTATACCGCCCAGCTTCTGGCGATTTGCATCGCCTCTTTAAATTCATCGGCACTAAATTGTTTTTTCCCGTTGAGTGCGGAGATCATCCCTGCGCAAAAGGCATCTCCTGCACCGGTAGAGTCGATGAACTTTTCCCCAAGATCGACAGGTCGTGCCAGAAACAGGGTATCGGGGGCTTCTTTCATGATACCCACCGCACCAAATTTATCGAGTGTGATGATAGCGGAAATGTGCAGAGTTTGTAAAGTCTCTACGATACATTGCAGTGTCGGGTAGCGGTTTCCCTGCTGGAAAAACTTTTTGATTTCGTAGATGTTGAGTTGGAGTATATCGATAAGGTGGAGATAACTTTTCCAGAAGCCAAAACCGTGATCGAGTTGTGATGCGCCGAAGTTGGCATAGATGAGTGCTTCTTTATCCTGAAAATACTTCATGACAAAAAGGGTACTGAGGTTTTCAGGAGTGCTGGTGATGGCAGGTTTGTCGTTGTGAATATGTCCGATGATGACAGAACCGACCTCTTCGACCATTTTCAAGCGCTGTGAAACGAAGGTGCGGAATGTGTTTTTACTGTTTTTGTCATGGGTGAGGATGGTTCTTCTGCTCCCCTCGACAATGATGGTTGATTTTGGCGTATCGACACCATTAATGAGAAAAGATTTCTCTTCTATAAAGTAACGGACTTTGGGATTGTCTACGGTAAATGCCGATGTGATTTCCGATTGAATTTGATGCCCTGCATGATCGTTTCCTGCAAAGAGTACAGGGTAGACGGACTCACCTGTGTGCAGAAGTCGCAGGGTGTAGTTGACACCGCTTCCTCCGTAAAGTTCTTCGATATTGACACTGTTTTTACTACCGGGAATGATCTCTTTTTCACTGGTAATGATATATTCAAGATTGGCGCCGCCTACCACGACGATGTTTTTTCTGTTCATGAAGTTATTATACCTCTGTTTGCATTATAGGTAATATCGACAATATTCAAAAATTATATGTTAAAATTAAGGAAACTAAAGGAGTTTTTCTATGGAAGCGAAGATTTTTTTCGGCGACGTCGAAGTTACCAAAACCAAAACGGAAGAGATTAAAAACCCCTACAATGGTAAAACCGTCTCTACTTTTCCCGTATGTGACGCAAGTGATGCCAAAGAGGCACTAAAAATTGCCAAAGAGGCTTTTTACAAAAACAGGGAAATTCCTTTAAGTCAGCGTGTGGCTTGGCTGGAAGATGTGATCGAAGGACTTCGTGAAAATAAAGAAGATATTGCAAGAACCATTACCGATGAAGTCGGCAAGCCGATAGCTTCTGCGCGTGTGGAAGTGGAGCGTTGTATCGAGACACTTCGCCTTAGTATCTCCGCGGCTATCGAACAGCACGGGGAAACTTTTAACACCGACGCGATGCCAAGTGGTCGTAAAACCCTCGCTTTTTACAAGCGTGTGCCTGTCGGTGTTGCGGCGTTGATTACACCGTTTAACTTTCCGCTGAATTTGATTGCGCATAAACTGGGACCCGCACTCATCAGCGGTAATGCGGTCGTGCTCAAACCTACACCCGAAGCACCTTTAACGGCGTATAAGTTTGCCAAACTCTTTATCCAAAGCCCAAACCGCGTGCCAAACGCGTTAAGTGTAGTTTACGGTGATGCAGAAGTGGGTAGTACGCTGGTGAAAAGCCCTATCCCAAGAGTTATCAGTTTTACCGGAAGCGTACCGGTTGGGAAAATCATCATGTCTCAGGCAGGTATCAAAAAAGTTTCTCTCGAACTTGGAGGTAATGCCGCGACATTTATCGACGAGAGTGCCGACTTGGATACAGCGGCTAAAAAGTGTGCGGTAGGGGCTTTTGCCAACTCCGGACAAGTTTGTATCTCTTTGCAGAGAATTTACGTTCATGAAAAGGTAGCAGATACTTTTGCCGCACTTCTTGCGCAGGAAGCCAATCAACTTGTGGTTGGAGATCCGTATGATGAAGCGACTTTTATGGGACCGCTCATCAACGAAGAAGCGGCACAACGTGCCGAGAAGTGGGTACAAAGTGCCGTAGATGAGGGTGCCGAACTGTTAAGCGGCGGTAAAAGGGATGGTAATGTATTTCCTCCGACTGTCATGAACAAAGTCAGGGATGATATGAATATCGTCTGTGAAGAGGTTTTTGCGCCGATTGTAAGCATCGTACAGGTGAAAGATTTTGACGAGGCACTGGGAAAAATCAACGACTCTCCGTACGGATTGCAGTACTCTATCTTTACGAATGATTTGAAAAATACCCAAAAAGCGATTGAAGAGTATGAGTGCGGCGGTGTTGTTGTGAATGATATTCCAACTGTGCGTTTTGACATTCAGCCTTATGGAGGCAGCAAACTCAGCGGTATCGGCAAAGAAGGACCAAAGTATGCATTGGAAGAGTTCACGGAAATCAAGAGCATCGTGATTTGCTGAACCTTCCATCTTGCCGAAGGCAAAGCTTCAGTGATTGAGACGGAAACGGGCTTTGCTCGTTGCCGGCGAGAAATAAAGATAGCAGGAGTTCACGGAAATCAAGAGCATCGTGATTTGCTGAACCTTCCATCTTGCCGAAGGCAAAGCTTTAGTGATTGAGACGGAAACGGGCTTTGCCTAGTGTGCGTTAACATGAATTGGTTAAAACGAGTTTTGATTTTTTGATAGTCGAGAGAATGACGCAGTTCCTGCCTTTGGCTTTTGCTTTATAAAGTGCTATATCGACACGTTTGAGTACCGATTCGGGCGTATCGTTGGCAACGATTTCGGTGACTCCGAAACTAGCAGTGATTTTAGGAATATCCGTTCCGGAAATATCCTCGATAACTTGTCGTAACTGTTCCGCCTTTTTAAAACTGTTTTCCTCAGATGCGTGTCTTAGGATGATGATAAACTCTTCACCTCCCCAGCGTCCGAAAATATCATCTTCACGAATATGTTTTTTGATAGTCTGCGCCAGTGTTTTAAGTACTTTGTCTCCCGTAGCGTGACCGTAGGTATCGTTGATGGTTTTAAAATGGTCGATATCGAACATGATGACGCCGATCTGCTCTTTTCTGCGACGGGTATAACCACATGTTTTTTCTAGGATTTCGTCGATTTTCTGACGGTTGTATATATCTGTGAGGCGATCATGTTGAGCTTTGTACTGCAGAATTTTTTCACGAATGATCATCTCCGTAATATCCGTAAATGTGATGATAGCATTGCCTTCATTGTCGTATTGACTGATATTGACTTGAAAGGCTTTAGGCTCCATATCAACCCCTACCATAGTAACAATTTTCTGTTTTTGAGGCAGGTTCAGAAAGTATTCTATCCAGTTTCTCTGCTTGGGAACTTTCCCCATATGAAAATACTCTTCATGACGGAGAAAAAAGTCACAGATACATTGATGATCCCGCAAGAGATGATCCAGCGTGGAATATCCGAAAAAGTGAAGTACCTTGCTATTAACATCCGTGATATGGTCGTTATTTGTAATGACAATCATATTGTCTTGGACATTGATGATAGTTTTAAGTTTTTGGTTGTTTTTTAAAAGATTTTGATTTTGTTGTTCTATTTTATGTTGTAGTTTTTTCTCTCTGAGGATGTAGAAAAAAAGCAAGAAAACGATAGAAGAGAGAACACTGAACACAATTCGGAAGTTTTCGTCAAGTTGATCCAGATATTTATTTTTGGAAAATATGATCATATAGGCATCTGTTTTTTCCGTCAGGGTATGAATAACCGGGATAAATGTTGCGATAAAACGTTGGTTGTCTATTTTACTTTCTATAGAAAAAGATTTTTTATTATTTTTTAAAAATGTTTCGTTTAAGAAAGTTTTATCGGGAAAGTATGCCTGTAACGTATCATAATCTTTTTGTGTCACAAATCCCGGAGCGATAATACTTGGAATGTAAGCTGAGAGGTTATTTGGCAGCAGGGCATCTTTGGAAATGATAAATTTTGTATGCATGAACTCTTTGTTTAAAAAATTTGCCAGTGCTAAAGTAGGAAAAGAGAGTTCTACGCTTCCGAGATATTTCGACTGGAAAAAGAGTGGAAAAACAAATCGATATCCGTCGTATGCCAGTCCCTCTTCAAAGCTACTGGTTTTTTGCATGGTATCGTTTACGTATACGACAGTATGTCGGAACCGACTCAAGTCGTCACCGAATTTATCCGGTGCGTGCATACGCAGGAGGCTGTGGTTGTCGGGTGTGTGAAACTGTACCTGTTTAAATCCATACTGTTTGAGTTCTTCGTATTTTGGAAGGAGGCTTTGA
>Ga0256843_1003732_pt1 | contig 10433 bp, 7 predicted proteins | sample AlvinellametaG_FD_191572 | JGI IMG/M metagenome (GOLD analysis project Ga0256843, IMG submission 191572) | Pompeii worm associated microbial communities from hydrothermal vent at the East Pacific Rise, Pacific Ocean - Alvinella | ecosystem: Host-associated > Annelida > Integument > Unclassified ... | reverse complement strand
AGATAGCTTCTTTCTTTCCTTTGAACATTTTGCTTTTGTTTTAATCATAGGCTTCCCAGCATATGCCGGAACTAAACCAAAATCATTAATTATCTCTCAACGTATTATTTTGTTACAAAGATACCGCCTCTAGCGAGGCTTTTCTTAACAAAATTCTTTCAGAATATCAATCATTTTACTACAAAGATGACGCCTCTAGCGAGGCTGTTTTAACTAAAATGTTTTCAACATATCAACCTCTACAAAGATTTTGCCTCCCAACTTAAAGTCAGGACAAGCTCTAACGATGCTTTTTCTTGCTTCAAAACCCTCCGATTTTTTCAAGACAACACCCAAAAACTTCCTCCTCCCGCTATTTGCGTTTTCTCAAATTCAGTTCTTCGGCAAAATCCATTTCAAAAAATTCGTGAGTTCCGCGAGCTCCTTTTTCCTTTAACTCTTGATCATAACGGCGTAAATCCTTCCGCATGACTTTGGCACTAATGGTTTTAGGAAAGGCTTCCATAAATTCGATAGAACGCGGACGTTTATAAGGTGCCATGTGATCTCTGATAAACCTAAACAATTGTAAAGCCATTTGTTCGTTAGGCACAAAATCGGGTTTTAAAACGATAAATGCTTTCGGCACAATGCGATCCCGGTGATCAACCGTCGGCACTACGCCTACTTCCATAACAGCGTGGTGTTCCATAATTTCACTTTCCACCTCAAACGGACTGATCCGGTAATCCAAACTTTTAAATACGTCATCAACCCGGCCTACAAAAAACACAAAACCGTCTTTATCCATATAAGCCGTGTCGCCGGTGAGATACCACCCGCCTTTGAAAATTTCCTTGTTTTTTTGTTCGTCATCATAACCGTCCAACAAGCCTAAAGGTTTAACCGGATATATCTCCACCGCTATTTGTCCGTCTTGTCCGTAAGGCACTTCGTCTAATTTTTCATCTAAAATTTTAATGTTATAACCCGGCGATGCCTTGCCCATGGAACCTTCGGGAACCCGCATGCCTTTTGGCGTAAAAATCAAAGCGGTGGTTTCTGTCTGCCCGTAACCTTCTCGCAATTGTAAACCGGTTAAGCTTTCCACTTTTTTGGTTACCTCCGGATTTAAAGGTTCGCCGGCACTGACAATTTTTTTCAAATTGAAATGGTATTTCGAAAAGTCACGGAGAATAAACAGTTTCCACACACTCAATGGTGCACATAAACTCGTAATTTTATATTTTTCAATATAATCCAAAGTTTTATCCGGATCAAAAGCTTCATATTTAAAGGTAAAAATGGTAGAACCGGCATTCCAAGGTGTCATAAAACTACTCCATGCAAATTTGGCCCAACCGGGAGAACTGATATTGTAATGCACATCATCTTCTTGTAAATCAAGCCAATACATAGTCGTTAAATGTCCAAACGGATAATGATACGGATGCATAACCAGTTTGGGTTTGGAAGTTGTTCCCGACGTAAAAAATAAGAAAAGCGTATCGGTAGAATAAGTAATAAATGCCGGTGTATAAGATTCGGCATAAGCAAAAGTTTCATCATAATTGCTCCATACCGGCATACCGGGCTCTTGATGCAATTCGCAATCTTGTCCGATTTCCTTTACACAGATCAAAGCTTTTAAGCGTTGCAAAACATCGCCGGCCTGATCGATTCGTTCTTTGAACTTTTGATGAGCAATCACAAATTTAACATCACCGCGAACAATCCGGTCATGAATATCGGAAGGCGATAAAAGGGTGGACGCGGGAATAATAGAACCGCCCATCTTCATAATGCCTAAAAACAACTCGTATATTTCAACCGACGTATCCATCATAATCAATACGCGATCTCCTTTTTCCATGCCCAAGTCAGCCAGATAATTAGCCACTTGATTGGAACGGATTCGCATTTTTTCAAAACTTACCCGCCGTTCGTTGCCGGCAGTATCGGCATAAATCAAAGCATCTTTCATGTTACCTTGAGCCATCTGATCAAAATAATCGGTAGCCCAATTAAATTTAGTTACGTGCGGCCAATGGAATAATTTATTGGCGGTTTCATAATCGGGTGCATTTTGAATGGCATTGCGCAAATCAAAAAATTTTTGTGCTCCGGGAGTTAAAGATGATGATTTCATAATAATTTATTTTTTTGATGAATGTTTTTCAGAAGATATATTTTTTTGCGTATTAAAAATTGATATTCCACAACATTTTGTCATGATTTTTACAAAAAATCACGCCAAAATTTTTGTTATTTATCAATGTTATTTTGTTACAAAGATCTACCTCTAACGAGGCTGTTTTAACTAAAATGTTTTCAACATATCAACCTCTACAAAGATTTCGCTTCCCAACTTAAAGTCGGGACACAAGCTTCTAACGGAGCTTTCTTTAACACAACTCCTTTAAAATTTCAATATTTTCACTACAAAAATGACAGTTCTACAAGACTTCACAGAACAACAATATTTTAATTTTTCAATAATAGCACCTCCCTAATTTTTCGGAACAGTTCTAGAAAATTAAGCCGTAATCAATATTTATCCTGTAAGTAAAGATGCAATGCCTTATCATTCAAACAAACGTAAAAAATTTACGTTATTTAGATAAAATTATAAAACTATTTTGAAAAGTCAAGTGATAAATTATTGTTTTTACAAGAAAATATAAGTAGTATTATTGAATTATTAAGTTATTGAAATATTTTTTACACTTTAGCTTTTTTGCTCATCCAAAAAAATTATAAAAAGGACACCTTAAGAGAACCTTGCTAAATTTATAGGTTTTCTCCATTAACATCTCGATACAATTTTTCTCGCAAGCTCGAAAAATCACTCGATGTGACAATAAATGCAAATGTCAGTTCGAGTGTTGCTTTGAGGCACGAAAAGCAATGTGTCGAGAACACATTTCAAAAACCTTAAATTTCACGCAAGAACCTATTAGGGGAAACTCTGCTTCTTTGGATCTTCTGATTTATTTTGGGAGTTTACATTTATTCGGAAGTAATCTCGAGTAATTTACGTCTATAGACACTCAAAAGTTTGGATTTGGAAATAAAGCCTAGATAAATTCCGTTTTTAATCACCGGCAAATTCCACGCACCGGTTTCGGTAAATTTGCGCATAATATCAGGAAAGTGATCTTTTTCATACAAAATCACATCGGGTGCTTTGTGCATCAAATCGCGGACAAATGTGGTATCGTAAACATTGCGATTAAACATAATTTGACGGATATCGTCCAAGGTTACCACCGCCAGAAAATGATTTTCATCGTCTAACACCGGAAACAAATTACGATGCGAACGGGTAACGACATTATACACCATATGTCCCAAGCTCATATTGGGTTTGACCGGTAAAAAATCGTTTTCGATGATCTCTTTCCACTCGATTAATTGTCCGGCAAACTTGTCTTTATTATGCGTAGGAAGGGCGTCAATTTCAGCCAACTGCATGGTGTAAATACTGTATTTCAAGACTTTTTTACTGATCATATACGACAAAGCCGATACCAACATAATGGGCACAATCAACTCGTAACCACCGGTGATTTCCACAATCAAGAAAACCGCCGTCAATGGTGCTTGTAACACACCTGCTATGGTTCCGGCCATACCGGCCAAGGCGTAGTTTTCGGTGGCTAAATCGTGTGTGAAAATACCTGTGGTGTTGATCAACATGGCAAAAATATATCCCGATACACCTCCGGTAAACAAGGTGGGTGCAAATACACCTCCTATTCCTCCGGCGCTGAAAGTCAACGACATGGCAATGACTTTAAAACTAACCAAAAGAACAAAAAAAGCGATTATCATCCAAATGTCATTGTGATTGATAGAAATAGCCGCCGTGTTTACCACATAGTGGTAATTGTCCAGCAAAATATGATTGAGCACATCATAACCTTCACCGTATAAAGTAGGAAACAAAAAAATGGTCAATCCCAATAACGAACCGGCAAATGCCCAGCGAACCCACACATTTTTATACCTTTCAAAAAAGTTCATGATTTTGTAATAAACCTTGACAAAATAAATGGAAGTCGTAGCAGACGTTATACCTAACAGCAAAAAGAAAGGCATATCATTGAGCAAAAACTTGTGTTGCAGGGTGTAATGCAACAAAATGTCTTTTCCCATAAAAAAATAAGAGGTCAAAATAGCCGATACCGAGGCCAATATCAAAGGAATCAGCGACGTCATGGTTAAATCGAAGCCAAAAATTTCGACGGCAAACAAAATTCCGGCAATGGGTGCTTTAAAAATAGATGCAAAGGTGCCGGCGGCAGCGGCTCCCAACAACAGATTGCGTTGTTTCAGGTTCAGATGCAACAATCGTGACAAATTGGAACTAATGGCTGCACCCGTCAAAGTGGAAGGCCCTTCCAAACCCACCGAACCACCAAAACCTACGGTAATAGGCGCCGTCATCAATGATGCCCATGTGTGATATGACGGAATCATACTCTTGAGTTTGGTAATGGCATACAACACCAAGGGCACTCCGTCCTCTACCGGCTTGCGAATGATATACTTGATGATAATCAACACCAATCCGATACCGATAATCGGAAAAATAAAATATAAAGCGCGGTGAATTTCATGGATAAAATCGGCTTCTAAAAAATGCTGAATCAGGTGGGTTAAGTTTTTTATGGTAACAGCAGCCAAGCCTGTCAGCAAACCGATAATAACGCTGATCAGGTTGAGAAACTGCTCGTTACTAATGTGTTTGTAACGCCAGCGAAAGAATTTATAAATCAATTTTTTGGTTCGAAAAATTCTTCTCAGGTATCTAAAATAAACCGTGAATTTCCGCATTGACTTTTTCTATTATAGTTCCTAAATCTTCCGGATTTTTGACAAAATTCAAATCGTCTACTTCAATTACCAAGAGTTTGCCTTTATCATACGATTCTATCCACTTGTTATACCTGTCATTCAAATTGCTCAAATAATCGATATTGATAGATTTTTCGTAATCACGACCGCGCGAATGGATATTGCGCACCAACGTAGGAATGGAAGCTTTTAGATAAATCAATAAATCCGGAGGCGTAACAATCAACTCCATCAAATCAAAAAGCGATGAATAATTGGTAAAATCACGCTCACTCATCAAACCCATTGCATGCAAATTGGCGGCAAATATAAAGCGATCTTCATAAATAGTCCGGTCTTGGATAATATCTTTATTGTCTTTTTTAATCTCCAAAATCTGACGAAACCGGCTGTTTAAAAAATACACTTGCAAATGAAACGACCAGCGCTCCATATCCTGATAAAAGTCTTCCAAATACGGATTTTCATCTACCGACTCGTAGTGCGGTTCCATCTTAAAATGTTGTGACAAAAGTGTCGTTAAAGTCGTTTTTCCGGCGCCTATATTGCCAGCAATAGCTATGTGCATACAGTTAAGTTTTTTTGGTTTATGCAAACTTACGGAAATATTTTTTTTATCGACTTGATATTTGGCATAAATTATTTGATCCCGACATAAAGTCGGAATTAACTTTTCATATTATTAAATCAATAATTATTTTACTATATTCGTAACACCAAAAATTAATTTTAAGCACATGAAAAAAGAACTGATTATAGTAGCTTTAGGCGGTAATGCCTTGCTCAAAAGCGGGCAAAAAGGAAGTATAGATGAGCAGAATTTGAACGTTAGAAATACGCTTCGGGGTTTGTTTTCGCTGATCAATTCCGGACATAATTTGATTATTACCCACGGCAATGGGCCGCAAGTGGGTTTTATATTGCTGAAAAACGATGCCGGCGAACAGGTATATAACATTCCACAAGTGCCTTTAGACGTAGCTGTGGCCGATACGCAGAGTGAAATCGGATATTTGATACAAAGTGAATTGTTCAGTTTGTTGCGTCAAAACGGGATAGAACGTGAAATTCTTTCTACCAATACCATGGTTCGGATTTCACCCGATGATCCGGCTTTTCAAAATCCTACCAAGCGGATTGGTAAGACATATTACGACGAGGCAGAAGTTAAAAAGCTGGCCGGTGAAAAAGGCTGGACTTTTAAACAGGAAACCAAAAACGGCAAAACAGGTTGGAGAAGAGTAGTGCCATCTCCCAAACCTTTAGATATTATCAGCAAAGATACACTTAAAGTTTTGGCCGAAAGCGGAGCCATAGTTGTAGCTGTGGGAGGCGGTGGAATTTCGGTTTCTATTGAAGGCGATACTATGTATGGACAAGAAGCGGTGATTGATAAGGATTTAGCTTCGGCACTACTCGCCGAGCAAATAGGAGCTGACAGATTTATTATTTTAACCGACGTGCCTTACGTATATTTAAATTATGGCACTGAACAACAAAAGGCTTTGGAAAGCATTAGTTTGTCAGAAGCAGAAAAATTAATGAAACAAGGAGCTTTTGGTGAAGGCAATATGGCTCCTAAAATACAAGCCGCTATGAATTTTGTCAAAAATGGTGGCAAGGAAGTTTTAATCACCGATTTGGAAGGAATTAAAAACGGAAAAGGAACCAAGATTATAGCTTGATGATTTCAAATAAAGAGGCTGTCTCAAAAGCCATTATCTCGATGAGAAATCCGAATCCTTAACAATATTTTCTGCTGAAAATCAACAGATTGCCAATTCGTTCCTCATCGCAATGACAGCTAAATTTACTTTTGAGACAGCCTCTTTATTTTTATATGTTAGTTGATAATCATAAATTCTGTTCGCCGGTTCATTTGGTGTTCTTTTTCAGAACACTTAACGCCGTCTACACAATGATTCACCGGACGGCTTTCTCCGAAACCTTTAGCTTGCAAACGTTCGGGATCTATTCCGTGATCAATCAAATATTGCATGGTAGCTTTGGCACGCCGTTCTGACAAATCCATATTGTATTCGTCGGTGTTTCTACTGTCGGTATGAGATTCCATACTCAATTTGATATTCGGATATTTGTTGAGTAATTCAACAATTTTATCCAGCTCTTTGGCAGCATCGGGCCTGATGTCCGCTTTATCCAAATCAAAATAAATAGGTTCCAATTTCAGTTTAATCATGTAAATTCTCTCTTTGTTGGGTTTGAGCCAGTTGATAGAATCTTTTCCCAAAGTATTTTTGTAATTAAATCTTTTGGGTAAATACAGAGGTTTTCTAAACTCAAATTCGTAATAAACTTCTTGATGGCGACTCGGAGCAGGGACTTCAAAGTCAAAACAACCTTTTTTATTGGTGTAAATAACAAATTTTTGTTCTACGTCGGCATTGTGTCCGTAAATTTTTACTTCAACACTGTCAAGCGCTTTACGGGTATCAAAATCGGCTACACAACCCTTTATTTTTTGTTTTTGTTTGAGGACAATTGTTTCTTTAATTGTTGCTTTTTCTATGTTATGCGTGTTGAATACCAATTCGGTATCATCATAATTGTTTTTAGTAGCTTTTAAATGATATTCCATCTCCGGATCGAGTAAGAAAGTAAAACGTCCGGTATACATTGAAAGTGTTTTGGCAACGGGTTTGCCGGTTGAATCATAGAGGGTAATTCTGGCATTGGGAACAACAAAATCGTTTTCATCTTTTGTAAAACCTATGAAATAAATAAGAGGTTTAAATTTTTGATCGGTTCTAAACAGATAAATATCGTCCGATCCGTTTCCACCCATTCTGTTTGACGATATAAAACCTTCTTTTTCATTATCATGCAGAACAAAAGCAAAATCGTCTTTAGAACTGTTATAAGGAAGTCCCAGATTTTTTAACATTAAAAATTTTCCGTTGACATAAAAGGCTACAAAAATATCCAGTCCGCCCAGTCCTGCATGTCCGTCGGACGAAAAGAATAAATTATTTTTTTGATCGACAAACGGAAAAGTTTCAACACCTTCCGTATTGATATGTTTTCCCATGTTTTCCGGTTCGCCCAAAGTCCAATCCGGATTCACAGATACTTTATAAATATCTGATTTTCCGTATGTTCCCGGCATATCGGAAACAAAATACAGAGTTTTATTGTCTTTGCTCAATACCGGATGGGCACAGTTATATTCATTGCTGTCAAAATGCACTTCTTCCGGCTGACTCCATTGCCCGTTTTCAAAAAACGAACGGTAAATTTTTAAGTTGTAATCACGTATACTTTTTTTCTTTTTAGGATCCAGATTATTGCGGGTAAAAAACATCACGCTGTAATCGGAGTTAAAAGTAGGAGAACTCTCATGAAAATTGGTATTGATTTTTGGAAAATCTTCTTTGGTAACTTCAAAATAATCATCTTGATGTAGAGCCACCTTCAAATCGGTAAAAGGCAAATTGTCCCATGACGAAACCCTTTTGATATTCGATTTGATATTATTTGTCGTATATACTATTTGATTGTCTTTATAGTATGTGCCTCCGTATTCAGTATATTCGCTGTTGATGTTGATGTTAAAAAGATGTGCTTGCAGTCCGTCTTTTTTTATTTTTTCTACGATATCCAGCTCTTTAAAAAATTCTTGTAAACGGCGATCACTCATGCCCGAATTGAGCCGGTATTTTCTCATCCATTCAATAGATTCTTCATATTTTTTATTTTGTCGTAAAGCCATGGCATATCTAAAATAATATACCGGATCTATATTTTTTTGTTCGACTACTTTAGCATACCATTTTTCAGCTTCGGTAGCATTACTGATGGTTGAGTAAGCATCACCTAATCGTTGATAGATATAAGTTCTGTCTTTTCTATCACTTTTGACTAATTTTTTATAGGCTTTTATAGCTTCTTGAAATTTGAAACGGTCGTAGAGTTTGTCCGCTTTTAAGGTTCTTTTTGATTGTCCGAAATTAAAAATCGGAATCAAAATAATTATTAAGATAATAAATATTTTTTTCATTTTAAGATAAAATGTTGATATTGCACCCGCAAAGATACAAAAATGTTGACATTATTTTTAATAGTCCTTTTAACTTATATTTTATTTCATTTTATCTTTATTTTTAATTGCTTTTTAATGATTTTTTTTAAATCTTATAAACAATAAATATTTATTAAAAATAGTTCTAATATTTTTGTTGCTTTAATATATTTGTTTACTTTTACAACATGTTATACAATATTTAATAAACAAACTTTTATGAAAGACTTTGAAAGATACTGGCAAAAAGTGCTCGATTTTTTTAAACAAAAATTCACCACCGGTGAAACCCCCGAATTAGATACGATTTTATTTTTAATAGGGGTGCAGGAGTTGGGAATGATTAAGCCTGAATTCAGTAAAGAAGAAAAACTCAATCTGATGCATATTGCCATATGTAAGTTGCTTGAACCATACGGATATTATCAATTTCATTATAGAGATTCGGAAGGTTGGCCTCATTTTAAGAAATTAAAAGAGTTGGACAGCCTAAATGATCAAGAACGTTTTATCAAAGAGGCTGTTATTAATTATTTTATAAACAATGCTTTAATATAATGGTATAATTTATGTTTTAAAGAGGCTATGAAGTATTATTTGGTTATATTTTCAGTTTTATTTTCTTCGCTTGTTTTTTCGCAAAGTGCAAAAAAAAGAATAGCACGCGGAAAACAATTTTTTAAAATGATTAGAGTCAGAGAAGTTCTTGATACGATGCTTTGGAAAGAAGAAGCCAAGATTTTTAATAACACGGAACTTTTTTTTAAAAAAAATAATCTGGATTCGTATAATAGTAATGATTACAGATTTTTTCAGTCTACCGTGATGCAACAATTTCTTTTTTCAAAAAGACACATTTTAGATCGTATCAAATATAAGTATGAGCATTTTTCGTATGAAAAATTAGGCAACTACATCAAAGAAATAAAGCAAGGCCGTCGCACACAGGTTATATATTCGTCGGGGCTTTATGACGATTTAAAAAAATTGTTAACCGAAGAGGTACAAGCCATTAATACTCAAATGGTTCCCAAATATTTGGAAATTATTGTCAAACGTCACCGTCCAGTTGATTTAAATCTCTCTTATAACGGAAAAAACGTAAAAGCTTCGGATTTGGACTTGGACGTGCTTGTCAAAACAATAAATGCCGATTATAAAAAGATTAGTATTTTAGACAGAGAAAATAACCAATTAAAAAAACCGGAAGGATATACCTACGACCAAATACAAAAGATTATTGTTGTTTTTAAAGGACAAGAATTTGAATTTAAACCTGATTCCAGAGTTTTTTTGCTTCCTCATAACTTGATGCAAGTCAATAATCCTCTTTCGCGTTACAGTTTTGAAGAAATACCGCAATGGGATATCGATATTAAAGAAACAAGCGGAACAATTGGAGTTCGTTTAACCAATGTGGTAGAAGCCAATGTCATAAAAATAAAACTAGCTTCAGATACGATACAAATAAAAAAAACAATAGATAAGTAAATTTTTATAAAAAAAGACTGTCTTTTGAGACAGCCTCCTTTTTTAGTAGCGGGAGCAGGACTCG
>Ga0256843_1003731_pt1 | contig 10434 bp, 12 predicted proteins | sample AlvinellametaG_FD_191572 | JGI IMG/M metagenome (GOLD analysis project Ga0256843, IMG submission 191572) | Pompeii worm associated microbial communities from hydrothermal vent at the East Pacific Rise, Pacific Ocean - Alvinella | ecosystem: Host-associated > Annelida > Integument > Unclassified ... | reverse complement strand
TGGTTTCTCTTCAAGTGCTGCTTCGGGTTTCATTGCAGGGAAGAGAATGACATCACGGATGGAGTGGTTGTTGGTCAGCATCATCACCAGACGGTCGATACCGATCCCTTCTCCGGCTGTCGGTGTCATACCGTGACCAAGAGCTCTGACGAAGTCCAGATCCATATGCATCGCCTCTTCATCTCCTGTTGCTTCTTTGGCATCGGCCTGTGCTTTGAAACGCTCGAACTGGTCCATTGGATCATTGAGCTCATTAAAGCCGTTAGCGATCTCTTTTCCTGCCATGAAGAGCTCAAAACGCTCGGCAATGTCAGGATTGTCGTCACTTCTTCTTGAAAGCGGAGAGATGTCAATAGGATAGTCTGTAATGAAGGTCGGATCGATCAGTTTGCCCTCAACGAACTCGTCAAAGAGTTCTGCCTGAAGATACCCCAGTGTCAGGTTCGGATTGACTTCGACACCATGCTCTTTAAGGTAGGCAATGGCTTTTTCTTTATCGTTTGCAACGTCAGCAGGTACCTCTCCGATACTGGTAAGTGCTTCTACAAACGGTACTTTTGCAAACGGTGTGGTGAAGTTGATGGTATGTTCGCCATAGGTAATGCTTTTGTCAAGCTGGAGCTGTGCAAAGATATAGTCAAAAAGATCTTCCGTCAGCTTCATCAGGTCATGGTAGTTATGGTAAGCCCAGTAGAATTCAATGGAGGTGAACTCAGGGTTGTGTGTCTGATCCATCCCTTCGTTTCTAAAGTTACGGTTGATCTCAAAGACCGCTTCCATACCGCCTACGGTAAGACGTTTGAGGTAAAGCTCCGGTGCAATACGCAGGTATCTGTCTACACCGAGTGCATTATGATGTGTGACGAACGGTTTGGCATTGGCTCCCCCGGGAATAGGGTGCATCATTGGTGTTTCTACTTCCAGAAAACCATGGTCCTCAAAGAAACGGCGAATGAGAGATACGATACGTGAACGCATCATGAAGGTCTTTTTAACTTCGGGGTTCATGATCATATCAAGGTAGCGCTGACGGTAGCGGATCTCATGGTCTGTCAGTCCGTGAAATTTCTCCGGAAGCGGCATAATGGCTTTGGAGACGATCTTGAGGTCTTTACAGTGCAGGGTCAGTTCTCCTGTCTGTGTAACAAAAGGGTATCCTGTTGCTTCAATGAGGTCCCCCACTTCAAAAAGTTTCTTTGCTACATTGTTATAGTACCCTTCCGGTAAGTCGTCACGGTTATAGTAAAGCTGTACAAGCCCGTCACTGTCTTCGATCTTGGCAAAGGCAGCTTTCCCCATAATACGTACAAACTTGATACGTCCTGTCAGTGTAACGATCTGGCTTTCGTCTTTTTTCTCCTGGGCATCCTGCTCTTTTACATAGCTGTAATGCTCAAAAAATTCTGATGAAGGCATTCCTTTGGTGATGTTCGCCGGGTAGGGGTTGATGCCTTCTTCTCTCAGCTTTTCAGCTTTCTTAATACGTTCCTGAATATATTGGTTGTCAAATATCAAGGTCTCTCCTAAAATTGGTTGTCACGTTGGACTTGAGTTAAGATCTGCCGTTTCTGCTTGAAAAGGAGATCCTGAATCAAATTCAGTATGATGTCTGTGGGGTAGCGTTTTTTTGGCAACTTTCACACAGACCAATGATTTTCATCGTATGGTCAGTCATTTTAAAATTGAATTTTAAAGCTATTTTCTTCTGTTGGTCTTCTATGGTCTCATCATAAAATTCGATGATCTTTCCACATACGCTACAGATAAGATGATCATGGTGCTTTTTCAGTCCGAGTTCATATTTTTTTCCCTGTGTACCAAAGGAGATAGAGCTTGCCATACCCTCATTTTCCAGCAGTGTAAGTGTTCTGTATACGGTTGCAATACCTATATTGACATCAGGGTATGCCTTTTTGATGAGAATATAGATATCTTCGGGTGTAAAGTGTCCGTTATTTTCATACAGAAATTTCAGTATCAGTTCTCTTTGCTTGGTAAACTTTAAGGTATTGTTTTTTAAAAGAGTTTTAAATTTGTCCAAAAGAAGCGGATAGGTGATCATTTGGTACTCTTTTGTTATTTGGTATCTACAGAGCTGTTTGTCTCTGCTGTTTTATTATGCTCTTTAATGTTTGCTACATTTTTAAGGATTTGTGTTTTAGATGTGTTAGCAAGTCCGAGTGTAGCAGGATCAAGATTGATGATAGCTGATCCTGTCTTGAGAAGGTAGGGATAGAGCATCGAGTTTTTAACATATTTCCCAAGATTCTCTTTGACAAGTGTGACATTGGAAAGTGCTGTAACGATCAGTGCAAAGATAATAAAATATTTTCCGCCTCCTGCAACAAATCCCAAAAAACGGTTAATAAAACCCAAACCACTGACGCTAGTGAGTTTTGACAGAATAGAACCTAACAGAGTCGCACCCAGCCATACAATAATAAGTACAGCAAGAAAACCGAGCAGTTTAAGCAGTGCAGGATTTTGCATTTTCAGGAAATTGTCATTGATAAACGTGGCTGCCGTATCGGCAAAACGTGAGCCGAAATAGACTCCTGCGACCAGACCTGCCAGTCCGAAGATCTCTTTGATAAAGCCGTTCATAAAACCTTTGATGCCCAGAAGGATCACAATAGCACTTATTGTAATATCAAAGTAGTTAAAATCGATCATCGTAAAATTTCCCATTCTTGTTTCCCCGTTGCTGTAGTAAAATGTCCGTATTGTATCCAGTCAAGCTGTGTTTTAATTTACAGTGCTTTTGTAAGCTCTTCAGGTTTATTGGCAAACTGAAGTGCTGTTTCACGACTGACCTTCCCGTCTCTGACAAATTTAAGCAGTGCCTGTGTCTGTGTCTGCATTCCCGTACCTTCCTGTCCCAGTTGCATTTGTGAATAGATCTGGTGTACTTTGTCTTCACGGATCAGGTTGGCAATGGCATGGTTGGTCATCAGTATTTCAAAACTTGCAACCCTCCCGCCACCCAGTTTGGGAAGAAGCGCCTGTGCAATAACAGAAACAAGAGAAGTCGAGATCATCGCTCGAATCTGCGGCTGTTCGTCACCGGTAAAGACATCGATGATACGGTTGATAGTCCCGGCAGCCGAAGAGGTGTGCAGCGTACCAAATACCAGGTGTCCTGTTTCTGCTGCGGTCAATGCGGCTTCAATTGTCTCTTTGTCCCTCATCTCCCCGATCAGGATGATATCGGGATCCTGACGCATGGCAAATTTAAGTGCGGTAGCAAAACTTTTGGTATCTTCACCGACCCCCCTATGTGAGAAGACACACTTTTTATTGGTATGAATGAATTCCACAGGGTCTTCTACTGTGACAATATGTTTTTGTTCCGAAAGGTTGATTTCATTGAGCAGGGCAGCCAATGTGGTTGATTTACCCGAACCTGTTGGTCCGGTAACAAGGATGAGCCCTTTTTCCCGCTTGATCATTTTTTTGAAAATCGGTGGAGTACCAAGATCATCAAGTGAAGGAATTTCTATGGGAATAACCCTGAAAGCTGCTGCAACATTACCCAGTGTCCGATAGTAATTCGCCCTAAAACGCCCTATACCGGGAAGAAAGAGAGCAAAATCCAATTCATCTTCTTCTTCAAAATGCTGTTTTTGCTTTTCTGTGATCATGGAGTAGCACATCTCTTCAATATCTTCTCCTGTCAGTTTGGGAAGATTGACCGGTTTAAGTGCACCGTCTAGTCTTATTTGCGGTTCTGCACCATTGACAAGGTGAAGGTCGGAAGCACCGTGTTTTACCACACTCTGTAGGAGTTTTTTGATATCGAAATCGGCCATAAGAATCCTTTTTTAATGTTTTAATTGGTATTGCTGTAGTATATTTTGATACTTTGATTCATTATATCCAATTATAACCTGCTTTTCAAAGGTGATAACAGGTCTTTTGATCAGCATATTTTCTTTTGCAAGCCATTGACGTTTTTCATCATCGGAGAGATTTTTTTCTTTGAGTTTCAGTGTTCTGTAGGTAGTTCCCCGGGTGTTGAAAAGGGTTTTGATATCACTTTTTTCAAGCCACTCATCAATGGTTTCCTGTCTGACAGGTGTTTCCCGAAAATCAATGAATTCGAAGGGAATTTCATGGGCTTTCAGGAATTTAAGTGCTTTTCTGACACTGTCACAGTTTTTGATACCGTAGATTTTAAGCATGACTATTCAATAATTGCCGGTACGATGAAGAAATCGTCTCTGCTTTCCGGTGCGCGTGAGAGTATCTCCCCGGCAATACTGTTTTCTTCTCTGGGAGTATCTTCTCTGAGAGGAGTACCTCCCTCAAGTGTTGAAAAAGAGGCATCAAGTGTTTCGGTATCGAGTTCATTGAGGTTTTCTATATATCCCAGAATTTCCGTGAGCTGTCCCATTACTTCTTCTTTTTTGGAGTCATCAATACGAAGATGGGAGAGTTTTTCCAGTTTTTCCAAAACGGTGTTATCAATCTGCACAGTTTGCCTTTTTATTTTTAGAGTTTATGAATGTATCATTATATATTAATTTGGTTTAAGATATAACTACTCTAAAGAATACGTGAAATATAGCAAAAGGAATACGATATGATGCAGCAATTGGATATGAGCTCTGAAGAGTTTTTGGAAGAGTTGGAAAAGACTAAAAAGTTTACAGACAAAGTATGTAAGCAGTTCGGATGGGAGTATCATCCGATGGAAGATGTCAATGAAGGGGTACAGCTTGGTCTGGCCAGGCATAAAATACTTTACGGAAAACGTTTCTGTCCTTGCTATATGGTTGAGCCAGATGAGTCAAAACCGGGAAAATTCAAAAGTTCCGACAACCGTGTCTGCCCCTGTCCTCAGGCGATTAATGATGAAGTCCCCAATGAGGGAAAGTGTCATTGCGGTATCTTCTGTACACCGGAGTACGTTGCCCAAAATAAATAATACTCTGATATAATACGCGATTATTTTAAAATACCACAGAGAACAGGAACATAATAATACTGTTCTCTCGGCAGGAAGGCGTAAAATGCAACAGATATTGGAAAAAGACTATATCAGTTCAGGTGAACTGGAAACTGTTTTGAAGGCAAGAGAAGCGGGAGAAGTAGAATTTCTCCTTGTAGATGTGCGTGAAGACATGGAATACAATATGGGGCACATCAAAGGTGTGGATCTTCTAAAACCTACCTCAATGTTTCAGCAGTGGGGGCAGGAACTTTTTGAATCAAATAAAGATAAATATATCATATTTACCTGTCGTACAGGCAGCAGAAGCGGTCAGGTACAACAGGTTTTTGCCCAGAACGGCCACAGTAAAACACTTAACCATATTGGTGGTATCATGTCTTACCGGGGTGAAGTAAAAAAATAAAATCTATATGCAAATATACTTAAAAGAGTAGAGATGAATGTTGTTGACCTTTTAATGAAACTGTTGAGTTTTGAATCTATTACTCCTGACGATGCCGGTTCCCTGGCTTTTATAGAAAACTATATGGAAGGCTATGAAGCAACCTATGTCAATGAGGGAGGCGTAAAAAATCTTTTTCTGAGCAGGCAGTTCTCCGAAGGACCGCATCTCTGTTTTGCCGGACATGTCGATGTGGTTCCTCCCGGAAATGATTGGCAGAGCAACCCTTTTGTCCCTCTCATTAAAGAGGGAAATATCTATGCACGGGGTGCACAGGATATGAAAAGCGGTGTCGCGGCATTTTTGCAGACACTTAAAGAGTGCAGGCATTTTAAAGGCCGTCTTTCCATTCTTTTGACTTCCGATGAAGAGGGTGAAGCGACATACGGTACCGTCATTATGCTGGAACATTTGAAAAAAACAGGTCAGCTTCCCGATTATTGTATTGTGGCTGAACCCACCTGTGAGACAGTTTTTGGCGATGCTATCAAAATAGGAAGAAGAGGTTCTATCAACGGCTACTTGACGATTCATGGCCGACAGGGACATGCCGCCTATCCTGAAAAAGCAATTAATCCAATACATCAGATCGCTCCGCTTCTGGAAAAGCTTGCAGGAGTACATCTGGATGAAGGTGATGAGAATTTTGCACCCAGCCAGATGGTCATTACAGATATACGCGGCGGTATGGAAGTGACGAATGTGACTCCTGGAGAACTCAAGATTATGTTTAATGTGCGTAATTCTACAAAAACAACGCAGGAAGATGTAAAGCAGCATATAGAGAGTGTACTCAAGAACCTGGATTATACCTTGAAGTTGACACAGGGATCCTATCCGTTTGTAACCAGACGTGATTCCAAAATAGTCAGACAAATCAGACAGAGTATCCGGAAAGTCACAGGAGTGGAAACAAAACTTTCAACCGCAGGTGGTACGAGCGATGCCCGTTTTATGGGAGCGTTTGGTATTGATGTGGTTGAATTTGGTGTGATCAACGATACGATACATGCCCCCAATGAGAGAACTTCTATTGCCGAGGTTGAAGCGCTCTATCATGTTTTCAAAGATCTTGTTACGCATTTTGGCAATGAGGGGTAGCAACTGTGCCAGGCATAAAAAGAGTTGTAATTACTTTTATATTGCTGACAGTAACCGTACTCTTTGCGGATATACACTGGCAAAAAGATCTCAGCAGTGCGTTTAAAAAGGCAAAGCAAGAGCAAAAAACAGTTATGGTACTGGTTACAGGAAAGCATTGCAGATGGTGTAAAAAAATGAAATACCGTACCCTGAGAAATAAAAAAGTAAAAAAAAGGCTTGCTCCCTATATCGTAGTGGAAGTCAAAAATGAAGACAGCAGGGCACTGAAAACACTGCCAAAAGTCGAAAGTGTACCAAGAATCTTTTTTCTGACAGCTGACAAAAAGCTGATTGCCTCTGTCAGAGGATATTATAATACTGATGATTTCATTGCTTTTATTGACAGTCTGGAACAGAATGTTCCATTGCAAAAGCTGTAGGGTTTAAAGACCTGATCCTGACAGAAAGGAGTATTGTAATATGTTCGCCAAACCGAAATTTACAGAATATGTAATGGCAAGACTGGTTACACTAGGTGTTTTTGTATTTATTCTTTTTTCCGTACTGATCGTGATTGTGATGAAAGCAGAAGGTGATGCGATATTGGCTATCTCTTTACTGGGACTGGCATTTGCATTGTTTGTATTTTCCATCTATCGTGGTGCAAAACGTATGCAGAATGAATTGGAAGTGATCAATAAATATCTCAAAAATCTTGAAGAGATAGAACAGATAGATTATGAGACACGTTTTTTCACCCGTGAATTTGAAGAGATAAACGAGAATCTGATTCGTGTACTTAAAAGTGCAAAGAAACGTGAAGATATCAAGCAGCGCTACAATGCCAAACTAAAATTAAAGAACCGTCAGCGTGCCGATATGCTCTCTGCGATTGCCCATGAATTCAGAAACCCCATTGCGTCTATTATGGGATATTCCCAAACACTACAGGAAGATCCTGATATTCCCAAAGCATTGCAGGAAAAATTTCTCGGAAAAGTCTATAATAACGGCCAGAAGATTGAATCACTGCTTTCCAGACTTATCTTGTGGAATAAATTTGAGAGCGGTGAAGCAACACTTCATAAAAGCACTTTCAATATCCTCTCCCTGGCAAAAGAGGTGAAAAGCTCACTTCAAGAGTCTTATAAAGAGCGTAAAATAGAGATTATTGGTGAAGATAGGATGGTTGAAGCCGATAGAACACTCACAGAGCTGGTGATGAAAAATTTGATAGAGAATGCTTTAAAATACTCCAAAGATACAGTGATCTTAAAGATTGATACAGATCAGATATCCGTTATCGATAAAGGAAGCGGTATCAGTGAAAAAGATTTGGGAAAAGTAACAAGGAAATTTTACCGTTCAGGTACACATAACTGGGATAACTCTATGGGATTGGGTCTTGCTATCGTCAAAACTATTTTGTCTCTGCACGGAAGTGAACTAAATATTGAAAGTGAGTTGGGAAAAGGATCGATATTTTCCTTTAAGATATAAAATCTATTTATAACACTTCTTTTGACGTATTTATTTGCTAATATCTATGGATATTAAGTCAATCTATTTTTTTTCTAAAAAAAACAATATACATTATTTTTGATGTTCCCTGTCACGACAATTGATTAAAAGCATTCAATTTGATACATCAACCCTAAAACCCCCTCCTTATTGAAGATAATCAAGCATTTTTAATGCAAACTTTTATAGACTTAATCTATGCGTTAACCCGTAAAAATACTCTTTAACGGGTGCTTATAATAGTTATAAGCTTAGCTAAAATTCAAGGAGGAAGTATGAAACTAGGTTTCTTAGTTGACCTTAACCTGTGTATGGGTTGTAAAGGTTGTGAAGTTGCTTGTAAAGTGGAAAATGAAGTTCCACTCAGTTCTTGGCGTTTACGTGTAAAATATATTGATATCGGGACATTCCCGGATACATCGAGATCTTTTACACCACTTCGTTGTAATCACTGTGAATCTGCGCCGTGTGAGCGTATCTGTCCTGTCTCTGCACTGCACTATCTGGAAAATGGAATAGTCAATATTGACAGCAGCAGATGTATCGGCTGTGCCGGTTGTATGATGGCTTGCCCTTACGGTGCGATCTATATGGACCCTGAAACCAATACGGCAGATAAATGTACCTACTGTGCACACCGTATTGAAAGCGGTATGATGCCGGCATGTGTGGTCATTTGTCCGGTTCAGGCAAATATTTTTGGTGATATTGATGACGATACCAGCCATATTTCCCAGTATATTATGGAGCATCAAGGTGCTGTTCAGGTACGTAAACCGGAGAAACATACAGATCCCAAGCATTTCTATGTCGGTGGTGGAAACCAAACACTCAATCCTCTTGCTCAGCAGAGACTTGAAGGATACAATCTCTTCAATAACATTACACATCTTGATGCCATCGGTGACAAGAATCATGGTGTTATTGACAGATTCCTCGCACCGTTTGTAGGACATAAGCATTTGGACAATAAGAGTTTCATGGACTTTGACAATGACAGCAAAGCACATGAGTCTCATGAAGAAGAGGGAGGTCACTAATGGTAGAACATGGAATTCACGCAACACAGGCTGTTGTAACATTGGACGTTGCGCTTCCGGGCATTATCTGGGGCTGGATGATCACATTGAACATGTGGGCGAAAAGTATCGGTACAGGTGTTATTCTTGTAGGTGCTTTCCTTCTTTACAGACACAAAAAAGAAGAAATGCCTAATTTAAGATGGTTGATGCCGCTTATTTCTTTTATTGCATTGAATGTTTTTCTGCTTTTCACACTGACAGACCTTCACCAGCCTTATAGAATGATCAATATTTTCCTTCATCCTCACTGGACATCTGCCATTACGGTAGGGGCATGGATGGCATCTCTCTTTACAGGGCTGATTACGCTTTTGATGGTCATTGGTTTCTTTGATGCCCATCCGGATGTAAGAAGACAGGGACCTTGTGCCAAAGCTGCCAGAGAAAACAGTGCACTTTATGAAAAGCTTTTCCCTTTTGTTGTATTTCTTGCGGTCCCCGTAACACTCTATACAGCAATTATTATGGCGGAATCATCTGCCAGAGAGTTATGGCAGGCACCGGCAGAGGTTATGCAAATGATGTGGGCAGCGTTACTGGCAGGTTCGGCAGGGCTTATCTTTATTTCAGATTCATGGAGTAAAGAGAGCAGAAAAGACCTTGCGCTTGTTTTGGCTATTGCAACGTTCTTCTCCTTTATGATGTATATGGGTGAATACTTCTTCTCTTTCAAATCAGCAGAAGCAGAAGCGACACTCGCATTTGTTCACTCAGGCGGATCGTATAATGCTGAATTCTGGTTTGCAATGGTCCTTGGATTTATCATTCCATTCTTCCTTGCGGTAAGTAACATGAAGAGTGACAACAAAACGCTGTTAAGATTTGCAGCTATCCTGGCATTGATCGGATTATACATGGCAAAAGATGTATGGCTTAAAATCCCACAAATGCTGAATTTAAGTTAAGGAGGACAGGTATGACAAAATCAATGAAAAATGAACAACCTACCTTTGTAGAGAGTAGAAGAAACTTTCTTAAAGGAACAGCGTACACTGTAGCAGGTGCTTCACTTGCTACAGGAGTATTTGAAGCAATCGTAGAGACACCGGCAGCTGCAGAAGACAAAACATTCACTGCAACACCGACAAGCCTTTCTTTCTATCCGCCACTGGAACAGTGGGACAGTTTTAAAGAACTGGACGGCAACGATTGGAAACGGGGCGGTGTCGGCAGAAACGGCGTACGTGGCGAAGACAACAAAGACGGTATCAAAGTCAACGAGTTTATGCTGGTACCGACTGTCTGTTCCAACTGTGAAGCACAATGTGGTTTGACGGCATGGGTTGAAATAGGTGATTATAAAAGAACCAAGAATCCTAAAGACCTTTTTGTCAGAAAATATATGGGTAACC
>Ga0256843_1003730_pt1 | contig 10434 bp, 9 predicted proteins | sample AlvinellametaG_FD_191572 | JGI IMG/M metagenome (GOLD analysis project Ga0256843, IMG submission 191572) | Pompeii worm associated microbial communities from hydrothermal vent at the East Pacific Rise, Pacific Ocean - Alvinella | ecosystem: Host-associated > Annelida > Integument > Unclassified ... | reverse complement strand
CCACAGCTGATTTTGCAGTTGTATTTTTAGCTATAGAGTTATGTAGTTTATAAAGTATATCATCAAAATCATCTATATCCATACCTATAATAGAGTTTTTGATATAGTTAAATGCACTATACATAGATTCGAATGTTTCACCTGTGATAGCAGGAGTAGGTACACCCTCTCCATATCCTATAGTGCCATCATCACACTCTATGATAACTATGATATCTTCTAAGTTTTCAACTCGCCTTAGTGATGTTACAAATGGTGTTTTTAGTGGAGCTTTAAATATGGTTGTTGTTAGGTTTTTTATTTTCATAATGATATTATATCTTAATTATTACTCCTTAAACAAACCTCTCTTTATAAATCTGCTCGAAACTCTTTGGTGCTACTTCTGGCATCTCTCTGGTTTTACCCCAAATGTTGTATCTGTTGTAGATGAGTTTTCTTGGTAGTTTTGGGGCTATAAAACGGTATATTCTCATCACAGTTTTATATAGTTTGGGTCTTGATAGGATGTAGGCTACTAGGCTTAGGGTTTGTTTTTTGGCTTTGTACTCTGGGTGTTTGATAGCTTGGACTCTGTTGGTGTAGAGTTGGGTGTGTAGATCTATCTTGACAGGGCATACATTGTCACACGAAGCACACAACGAACAGGCAAATGGCAATGATGCGTAGTTTGTTATATCTTTGCTTGAAGCCAAAAGTGAGCCGATAGGTCCTGGGATGGTGGATTGGTAGCTGTGTCCTCCACTGCGTCTATAGACAGGGCAAGTGTTCATACAAGCCCCACATCTGATGCACTTTAGAGCATCTTTGTTTTGTGAAGATATCAGATCACTTCTTTGGTTATCTACCAAGATGATGTATATCTTTTTGTTTGGGTGTGGTTTGATAAAGTGTGTTGTGTAGGTAGTGATGGCTTGTCCTGTGGCACTTCTAGCGAGTATAGAGGTAAAGACACTCAACTCTTTTGCTGATGGGATGAGCTTCTCTATCCCCATAGATGCGATATGCACAGGGGCTAGGGATGTACCCATATCTGCATTGCCCTCGTTGGTACATACTACAAATCCTCCCTCTTTTGCCAAAGCAAAGTTCACACCACTTATGGCTACATCAGCTTCTAAAAACTTGGCTCTTAAATCTTTTCTGGCTACTTGTGTGAGGTAAGTTGGGTCTGTGTTGTTTGGCTCAGAGTTTAAGTGTTTGGCAAATATATCGCTGACATCTTCTTTGCTAAGGTGTATCGCAGGTAGTACAATATGGCTTGGGTGTTGTGATGCTAGTTGTACTATCCTCTCTCCTAAGTCTGTATCGCTGATGTTGTATCCTCTTTGCTCTAAATATGGGTTGAGTCCACACTCTTCTGTGAGCATAGATTTGCTTTTGACTATGTTTCTGGCATTGTGTTGTTTGAGTATCTGCTCTACCAAAGCGTTGTGTTCTTTGGCATCTTTTGCCCATAGTACCTCTATGCCGTTGGCTTTGGCATTTTTTTCAAACTCTTTGAGGTAGTAGCCTAGATGTTTGAGTGTATGCTCCTTGATATGACTTGCACTCTCTCTTAATGCTTCAAACTCATCTATCTCTTTGGTGGCTTTGTCTCTTTTGGCTCTAACATACCACAACGCTTGGTTGTGCCACTGCATTTTTTTTGTATCTGATATAAAGGCTTTGGCTTTTTGTGGGTGGTTATACATCTGTATCTCCATTGAGTATCTGTGCTATGTGTATAAATGTTATATCTTCTTTGTCTCTTTTGGCTATGGAGTCCATATGCATCAAACAAGACATATCAACTCCCGTGATAAACTCCACATCATTGCTCTTGTGATCTGCTATCCTGTCCTTGCCCATTATCGTAGAGATCTCAGGCTCTTGGATACTAAAAGTCCCACCAAACCCACAACACTCATCACGAGACGGCTCTAAGACTTCTATATCTTTGACTTTTTGTAGTATCTCTTTGATTTTGCTAAAGTGTGGTATATTTAACTCACTAGCACTACCCAAAGACAACTCCCTGATAGAGTGACAACTGTTATGCAACCCGACCCTATAGGCAAATGCACTATCAATCTTGAGCTTATCTATCCCCACAACATCATACAAAAACTCACAAAGCTCATACACCTTTGGCGTGATGTCGTCAGCTTTCTCTTTAGGCAGTATATCGTGATAGTGATGCTTTACTGTACTGATACAGCTACTACTTGGAGCTACAACATAATCAAACGAAGCAAACTTATCATAAAAACGCTTAGCTAGAGAAACTACTTCATCTCTAAGCCCATTGTTTAGCAGTGGTTGCCCACAACAGGTTTGATTGGGTGGATAGACCACTTCAAACCCCTGTTTTTGGAGCAGTTGCAGTGTAGAGAGTGCCACTTGTGGGTAAAAGTCGTTGATATAACACGGAACAAATAGTGCTACTTTTGGCATAAAAATCCTTTGGACGCAATGATACAAAAGCATAACAAATGTAAACAAAAAAATAGTTTAGAGATATATATCAAAGGAGCGATAAAGCAAAGCTTATATCCTTTTTTTGAGTTCTATTTATACTCAGTAGGTTTAAACCCAAAATATGCATTAGAAATTCATAAATTAGCACAAATCATTTGCATAGGAACTTTCACTAAGTTTTTTGCATCACCAATAAGGTGTAGCCACAAAATTTATTAAAATTCCTATTACAAAGCATTAGCACTACTTCATAAAAGTCTAATGCATAATTTGGGTTAAAAGTTTGTACTATAGTGAAAACTTTTGCTTAAATTATTTCACTATAGTACAATAATTATGCTATAATAGTGTCATCGAACTACAAGGAATGGATATGTCACTTATAACAAGTCTATACTACTATTCTGCTCTTTTTCAGTCTGGAAAAGTACAGAACTATAAACGCTCTATCTATGATAAGATCAATTTTGACCAAAAGCTCATAGGATTGCGTGGAGCAAAAGGGGTAGGGAAAACAACCTTACTTCAACAGTATCTACATAGTTTGAAGCTTGAAATCAAAGAAAAAGTATATATCTCTATGGACAATCCTCTTATAGGTGATACTCGTTTGCTAAAACTTGCAGAGGAGTTTCAACAAAGAGGAGTGAAAGTTTTGGTTGTAGATGAGATACACTACCAAAAAGATTTTGAACAAGACTTGAAAACTATCTATGACTTTTTTGATATACAGGTTGTTTTTTCTGGTTCAAGTGCTATTGCACTATCGGGGGCTGATTTAAGTCGTAGGGCATTGGTGTATGATGTACCTATACTCTCTTTTCGTGAGTATCTGGAGTTAAAACTTGGTATCACACTAAAACCTATCTCTTTAGAGAGTATTTTAAAATCACATGAACAAGAAGCCTTTGAAGTTATATCTCAGCTCAAACCCTTGGCATACTTTGATGAGTATCTGGATTTTGGAGTTTACCCTTTCTTTTTAGAAGGAGGAGAACAAGAGTATGTGATGAAGCTTACATCAGCTCTAAACAAAACTATAGAGAGTGATCTGTTACAACTTTTTAACATAGACCCACAAAATATAGCACTACTCAAAAAACTACTGCTTATCATGTGTCAAAGTAGCCCAGGAGGTATCAACATCACCTCTTTGGCACGAGAGATGCAACTCAATGTCAAAACACTTTATGGGTATCTAAATGCATTGCAAAAAGGTAGTCTGATACATATGCTTTACTATAACAAAAAAGGCAATGCTCTTTTTCAAAAACCAGATAAAGTGTTACTAAACAATACAAGCCTTTTTAGAATCCTATGTCTTACACCCAATGAAGGAACACGAAGAGAAGCTTTTTTTGTTTCTATGTTACAGACTCACAGGATCACTTATGCCAAAGAGGGTGACTATACCATAGATGACAAATACCGTTTTGAAATAGGTGGAAAAAACAAAACCTTTAAACAGATCAAAAATATAGAGCAAAGTTATCTTGCTTTAGATAGCATAGAAGTAGGTAATGGTGCTAAGATACCACTGTGGATGTTTGGATTTGTATATTAGCATATATTAACTATCAGCAACAACGGATGGTTCTACCCATCCACTGAACCAACACTACAAAAGCTACTTCTAAAATACTATGTGACCATATATCACACTATCAATATGTCAGAGTCTGATGTGCTTACGCAATGATACAAAAGCATAACAAATGTAAACAAAAAAATAGTTTAGAGATTTTATGTAAATTAGTTTAATGCATTAGACTTATTGAGTCATTTATGGTATAATGCATTATTATTTATCTAAGGTGCTTTAATATTATGAAAAATAGATTAGAAAACGCAAAAAGACTCTATGCTCTAAAACTTCAACAACCTTTGCCAAAATTTAAAAGATATATCTATAATGATATTTCAAACTCTACTGCAAGGCTAACAGCAATCTATGGTAGTCGTGGGGTTGGTAAAACAACTCTACTTATGCAGATAATCAAAGATAGCTCTTTAGAAGATAGCAAAAAGCTATATATCTCTTGTGATTATAGCTATATGCAAGGGGTAAGTCTGTTTGAGTTTGCTAATGAGTTTAGTAAATATGGCGGAGAGTTACTCTGTATAGATGAAGTGCATGAAGCCAAAGATTTTGAGTTGGAGTTAAAACAAATTTATGACTTTTTGGATATTAAAGTTTATTTTACAGGCTCTAGTGCGATAGCACTTAAAAGTCCTGATTTTGCAAGAAGATACTCTATGTATCATCTATCATATTTTAGTTTTAGAGAGTATCTAAACTTTGTATATGGGTTTGATTTAAAAAACTACTCTCTTGAAGATATTTTTAACAATCATGAAAATATAGCTTTAGGTATCTTGCAAAACATTCAAAAACAAAAGATTTTAAAAGAGTATAGCGATTTTTTAAAGGTTGGTATCTATCCGTTTTATTTTGAAGATAAACTAAGATATATAGATAGGATAAATGATACTATAGATAAAGTTTTATATATAGATATTGGTAAAATTTATTCGATACAACCAGATAAGATAGAAAATATCAAAAAGCTACTTAGTACGATTTGTGTATCTAAACCTTTTGAATTTACCATAGAGAATCTATCAAGAGAAGTTGGCATAACTAAAAGCACTCTGTATAAATATCTAAACTATTTAAACAAAGCCGAGCTTATATCTTTGGTTACAAATGAGGCTAAAAGATTTGCCAATATCAAAAAAGCAGACAAATTATATATGGCAAACAGTAACTTGCTTGATGCAATATGTTTAAATCAAGATAGTGGAACTATAAGAGAGACATTTTTTGTAAGTCAACTAAGAGTAAAACATAAACTACATTATGCAAATAGTGGAGATTTGTTAGTAGATGAAAAATACTTGGTAGAAATTGGGGGTAAAAAGAAAGGATTTAAACAGATAAAAGATATAGCAAACTCTTTTATAGTAGCAGATGATATAGAAGTAGGCTTTGGAGCTAAGGTACCTTTGTGGCTGTTTGGATTTTTGTATTAGGGTTATATCTCTTGGGTAGGTTATAATCGTTGATTACAACACTCAAAATATGGTAAAGATTATATTTTGAGTTTATATGGTTTTTAGGAGGGCTTAAAGTGTAAAAGTCTAAAATAAGTTAAAATATAAAAGATTGTTGAATTTTATGGATGGGAAGATGTGTAAAAATAATAGTTTTGATGGTGATAAAATAAAAGGTGATGCTATAAATGTATTTAAACAGTATGGTATTGATGATGTGAAGAGTTTTTAAAATGAAATTAGCTTTACCACAATTAGAAAAAGAACATTATAAAAAAACAGGATGTAAAAATACAGTAAAGCAACTTTTATCACCTAGTATAGAAGGTGAATATACATTTAGATCAAGTAATCGTGGATATTCAATTATTGAAATAAATTCAAAAAAAATATACCTAACAAAAGAATTGAAATTTTGCCCAAGTGAAGCAGAATATATTTTAAAAGTTAATAAAAAAGCTACCGAAGAAAATATAAATAGTGGTAATATAAAATTTCAAAAGTGGTTAAAACATCCTTTGGAAACAACTTTTGAAATAGATGATATTTTACAATCTTGGGAAAATAGTTTTCATTTTATAGAAGAAGATATTTCAAAAGGTATTAAAGGTCTTAGAGAACCACAAATTGCTGCACTATATTCTATTTTAAGTCATATGAAAGTTTCTGATGAAATGGGTATTGTCGTTATGCCAACAGGAACGGGTAAAACAGAGACTATGTTATCTACTTTAGTTGCAAATCGTTGTAAAAAAATATTAATAACTGTGCCATCAGATGCTTTAAGAGAGCAAATTTATAATAAATTTTTAACATTAGGATTGTTAAAACAGTTTAACATAGTTGATAATAAAGCTTTATGTCCTAAAGTAGGTATAATTAAAGAAAAATTCTCTGACATTGAAGAGTTAAAAGAGTTTTTAGATAAAAGTAATGTAGTAGTAACTACAATGAACTTGTTATCCAATTTTTCTAATGATAAACTACTTATAATTAAAAATTCTTTTGAATATGTATTTATAGATGAAGCTCATCATAGTGAAGCAAGTTCTTGGAATAGAGTAAGAAGTTCTTTTGATAAAAGTCAAATAATACAATTTACAGCAACACCCTTTAGAAACGATGGACAAAGATTAGATGGAAAAATAATTTTTAATTTTCCATTAAAAAAAGCTCAAAAACAAGGCTATTTTAAACCAATAAATTTTGTTGGTATTAGAGAATATGATTTAAAAAAAGGTGATAGATTAATTGTACAAAAAGCAGTTGAACAACTAAAAAGTGATATTGCTAATGGATATAATCATATTTTGATGGCGAGATGTGAAAATAAAAAAAGAGCTGAAAATATTTATGAAATATATAAAGATTATAGGGATTTAAATCCTATTCTTATACATTCTTCAATATCAAGAAAAAAAGAGATTATGGAATCTATTGTTAAAGGTGAACATAAAATTATAGTTGCTGTAGATATGTTAGGAGAGGGTTTTGATTTACCTCAATTAAAAATAGCAGCTTTTCATGATATAAGAAAAAGTTTACCAATTACACTACAATTTGCAGGAAGATTCACAAGAACATCTATTGATGAAAATCTTGGAGAAGCTACATTTATTGCAAATTTAGCTGATACCAAAGTAGAAGAAGAGTTATCAGAACTTTATGCAAGGGATGCTGACTGGAATAGCTTACTACCTAATTTAAGTGAAGGAAAAACACAAGAAAAGATAGAGCTTGATAAGTTTATTAAAGGATTTAATGGTGTAGATGAATCCCAAATACCTTTTCAAAATATCAATATGGCAATGAGTACAGTTGTATATAAAAATAATTCTAATTCATTTAATTTAGAAATGTTTAAACATGGATTAAATAATTATGATAAATTTGAATATAAATTTGAATATTTAAATTCTTCTGAAAATACTCTGGTGTCTATCTATGCTAATACAAATTATATAGATTGGGTTAATTATAAAGATATTTATGAGCTTGATTGGAATATGATGGTTTTATACTACGATAATGATAAAAAATTGCTATATATTCATAGTTCAGATAAGTCTAGTTTATATAAAGATGTGGCAAAGAGTGTATTGGGAGATGATATAGTATTATTAAATGAGCTAAATGTATTTAAAGTTTTTGATGGTATCTCAAGAATTTCTCTTCAAAATGTAGGATTAAAAGAGTTTTTAAATCGACATATAAGATTTAGGATGCTAACAGGAAATGATATTGAAGAAGTGATATCAAAAACTGCTCAGTCAAAAGCACAAAAAGCTTTTGTATTTGGTACAGGTTATCAAACAGGAACTAAAATATCTCTTGGTTGCTCCTATAAAGGAAGAATTTGGAGTTATTCAAGAGGTAATTTAAAAGAGTATATAAAATGGTGTAATACAATTGGTGCTAAAATGATAAATCCTGATATAGACCCTAATCAAATATTAAAAGATACTCTTATACCACAATTTATAGATACTATTCCAAATAAATACCCTATTCTTATAGATTGGGATGAAAGTTATTATGAGTTTTCAGATACAAGAAAATATATTAAAATTGATGGTATACAAACTAGTGCAATTGATTTGGAATTAGCAATAGATAGTTCAAAAGCAGGTAAAATATTATTTTCTCTTATAGCTCCTACTAAAATTATAAAGTTTGAACAAATTATAGTACAACAAACAAATCCAGAAACTGGCGAAGTATTTAGTGACTTTCAATATAAGCAGTTTTCATCTGAAAGTGTAAAAATTGTAATTGGTACAAAAGAACTTTCTTTTATTGATTATATTACAGCAAATCCTTTAACTATTTGGTTTGCAGATGGTTCATCTTTGGAAGGAATAAAGTATGTAGAATTAAAGCAACTTATAAAACCTTATCCAGATGAAAACTTAATAGATTGGAACTGGGATGAAGTTGATATAAAAAAAGAGGCTCAAGGAGTTGAACCTTTGATTACTGATTCTATTCAATATAAAACTATTGAGATTTTAAAAGGTCAAGATTTTGATATTATCTATGATGATGATGGAGCTGGAGAAATTGCAGATATTGTTACTATAAAAGAAACTGATAGTGAAATATTTATACAGTTTTATCATTTAAAATATGCACATGGAGAATCTGTAGGTAAAAGAGTGGCTGACTTTTATGAAGTTTGTGGACAAGCTCAAAAGTCAATTCATTGGAAACATAAAAGTGGATATGATTTTTTTGAAAGACTTTTAAGTAGAGAAATAAAAAAGAAAAATGGGAAACAAAGAAGCAGAATTGAAAAAGGTTCAAAAGAAGATTTAGAAAGATTATTACTTATTGCTAAAAATAAAAAACCTATGAAATTTGAAATATTTATAGTTCAGCCAGGTATGTCAAAACAAGATACAAGCCCAGAGATTTTAACTTTACTTGGTGTAACAGAAAGCTATTTAAAAGAGGTTGGTGGGGTTGATTTAAATGTTATTGTAAATGAATAAATTGAATTTTTTATATAAGGCTGAATAAATGAAAATTAAAAAACTCCCATTACCAATAGACATAGAAACAAAACAAATCCTCAAAAAAGCTATATCGGCAAATCGTGCTTTGGCAAATTTGAATGGGGTTGCTAGGACTATACCAAATCAAAATATTATCATAAACTCTTTGGTTTTACAAGAAGCAAAAGATAGTAGTGGGATAGAAAAAATCACACAACTGTGTGATGAAAATGATGTAAAGTTTGAACTAAAAGAAGAACCAAGTTTTATAAGCATCATCTTTTATAGAAAAACCGACAGAAAAGTATCTAATAGTGCCGAAAATATGCCGAATAATGCCGAATTATTGCCGAATAGTGCCAAAAAAGTATCGAATAGTATCGAATTAAATCTTTATGATCAAAAAATTTTAGAATATCTACAAAATCATAAACAAATAGTTTCAGAAGAAGTAGAACAACTATTGGATATAAAAGAAAGAAGAGCGAGAGAAATTTTAAGTAATATGGCTAAAAGAGGATTATTGCAAAAGATAGGCAAAACAAAAGGAAGTTACTATATCTTAAATTATTGAAAAATGCTGAAAATTTCAGTGTATCAGAATGATATGTTGAAAAAATCGGAAAATTTAGGTATATTTTTGTGATATGTTAAAAAAATGCAGAAATTTTAACATATATATGAGGTTTGATGGTAAAAGTATTCGAGTAAATTCAAATATTCAGACTATTTATTAGGGAGGAGTAATAAACTTAAAAGCAAAATTTTTTCACTATCTTATTTTATCCTAAGAATTATATAGTATAGTTTCACAAAAATATGTTATAAGGATACCATAATGGATGTAAATAAAATCAGAAAAATATGCAGACCGATTAGAATAGTTGTAGGATTGTCACTTATCACTACAGGTTTTGTGACAGGAAACAAATGGTTTTTTCTAGGTGTTGTGCCACTTATCGCTGGTATAGCTAACTTTTGTCCACTTTGTATTATCACAAAAAAATGTGATTTACCTGAAGCATAAGGATATATAACAACTTTGAATACTATACTATATATTACTATCGGATGTTTACATGGATAAGCTAAAAGCATATCTAAATGAACATACAAAAGAAGAGTTGCACCCCTCAGAGATAGCCAAGCTTCTTAAAGACTTGGATGACAAAAGCTTTGAAGAGGCGTTGCACTCTATCCCTACAGAACTTATCGCTGATGTTGCGTTGGAGCTTCCTGACAGATATTTTGAAGATATCGTAGAGAGTTTTTCTCCAAAAGAGATAGCCAAATCACTCGCAGAGATGGAGTCAGATGACCAGACAGACTTCATACAAGAGCTTGAAGAGGTGGATGAAGAGATAGCTCAAGAGGTTTTCAAACAGCTTGATGAAGAAGACCAACACGATATCTTGCAACTTAAACA
>Ga0256843_1003729_pt1 | contig 10436 bp, 10 predicted proteins | sample AlvinellametaG_FD_191572 | JGI IMG/M metagenome (GOLD analysis project Ga0256843, IMG submission 191572) | Pompeii worm associated microbial communities from hydrothermal vent at the East Pacific Rise, Pacific Ocean - Alvinella | ecosystem: Host-associated > Annelida > Integument > Unclassified ... | reverse complement strand
TCGGAAACGGCGGTTTTATGAGCCTCCAAGTGAACGGCGGAAACGGGAGAAAATTGCTATCCGGAAAAAGATTCTCCGGAAGTTGTGGTTACTCCGGCGGTTCGAATCCCGCCTCTAACCCCCTTTTCTCTTTTTTCTTTAGAATCTTTAAAGAATTGGATTTATAAATTTCCAACTTTAACCTTCCAATTATTTAGTCATATAATTGATCCAGTCATTCTCCAATCAAAAATCAAAGAGTGTGTCCAATGAAGTTTAATTGAATTTGTTTATTTAATTATCTAAATTAAATTATCTAAATTAATTGAATTAGAGAGATTAATTGAACCAGAGAGAGAAAATTATTTTTTAGATACGCACTCCCACAATCTTCCCATAATTTTCTCTATCTCCCACCTATCAGAAATTTCAATTTCCCTCTTATTTGGATTTAAACTCCCCCTCCAAGGCTATTTTTTTGGTATATAGGAGAGGAGAAAATGGGGGAAAGGGGAAAAAGGTTGAATCTGAAATTTCCAATTAAACAATAGGAGTTGAAAAATGGGAACCAATCGGGCAAAAAGTGAGATGATGGCTTTGGTGGGAGGGTGTGTCCAAGACCGCCCCAACTATCTGGTGCCCCCCAATTTGAAAGGGGAGTTTTCAAAAATTATTACCGGCTCTTTTCAGATAGAGACCCAACCGATGGAGGGGAAGAGGTATGATTTGATTATAGAGGAGAAACCTTCATCGGCGGAAAAGGTGAAAAAGCGGTTGTCGGAGGTGGGTATCTATATCACCTCCATCGATTCACTGGTGGAGAGGGAGATTTTCCGGGATTTTTCAAACCATTTTGAAATTGTAATGCCCTACTACTTTATTACCGACAATTTTTGGGTTACCCCTCTACTTTTTGCCAGTCTCAAATATCACCCCACTGCCGATATTATCCGCCATAGGAGTGATTTTGTGGAAGATGCCTACTACTACACCACCGATATTCACCTTGCCAGTTTCCAACTTCCCCGCCACATTTTCAATAAAATCCGCGATGTAATTAGAATTTAAAACTCCCCCTATTTTTGGGGAGTTTTCCAGTCAAACTCCATAGGAGTTTGATATACTTTTCAAAAAAGGGAGCCAATGTATATTCCCAAATCTATTTTTGATCCCGATGAAAAAGGACATTTTGGAAAATTTGGGGGACGCTTTGTTCCAGAAACTTTAATGCCAATTCTCCTTGAACTGGAGGAGGAGTATAAAAAAGTTCGATTTGACCAAGAGTTTTGGAAGGAGATGGACTACTACTATCGGGAGTATATCGGACGCCCAACCCCCCTCTATTTTGCCGAAAATATCTCCAAAGAGATTGGGGCAAAGGTCTATCTGAAACGGGAGGATTTGAACCATACCGGAGCCCACAAAGTCAATAACACCATTGGACAAGTTCTGTTGGCAAAAAGGTTGGGGAAAAGACGGGTGATTGCCGAAACTGGGGCGGGACAGCACGGGGTTGCCACCGCCACAGCTGCCGCCCTTTTTGGGTTGGAGTGTGAAATTTTTATGGGGGAGAAAGATGTAGAGCGACAGAAGTTGAATGTTTTCCGAATGGAGCTTTTGGGGGCAAAGGTGCACCCGGTCAAAAGTGGAAGTCGGACTTTGAAAGATGCAATGAATGAGGCTATCAGATTTTGGGTTACCAACGCCCGGGATACCTTCTATGTAATTGGCACCGTGGCGGGACCCCACCCCTATCCAATGATGGTGCGGGATTTCCAAGGGATTATCGGGTATGAGACCAAGGGGCAGATACTCCGGAAGGAGAATCGTCTCCCCGACTATCTTATCGCCTGTATCGGGGGAGGGAGTAACGCAATGGGACTCTTCTCCCAATTTTTGGAGGAGGAGGGAGTCCAGTGTATCGGAGTTGAAGCGGGGGGATTGGGGATAGAGACCGGAAAACACGGAGCCAGTCTCAACGCCGGCTCCCCCGGGGTTCTCCACGGACAGATGAGCTATCTCCTCCAAGATGAAGATGGACAGATTTTGGAGGCTTTCTCCATCAGTGCCGGACTGGATTACCCGGGGATTGGACCTGAGCACGCCTTCCACTTTGAAGAGGGACGGGTTAAGTATGGGTATTTGACCGATCGGGAGGCGTTGGAGGGATTTGTCTGGTTAACCCGGAAGGAGGGGATTATCCCCGCCTTTGAAAGTTCCCACGCCATCGGTTATTTGAAAAAGATAGCAGAGGAAGTTAAAGGGAAAATAGTGGTGGTAAATCTATCCGGTCGGGGGGATAAAGATATGAACCAAGCCCAAAAATATCTCCAAAATCGAAATGGGGAGATAATTATCAACTACCCCCTTTTGGGGGAGAGGGGTGAAAGGTGATTTTCCGCACCTTTCTCCTTTTTGGAATTGTGGGAAGTTCCCTCCTCCACGGGTTTAGCTTTTCCGATATTCTCAATTTTTTCAATGAAGATAACCTAATTCGGCTAATTAAAGAATATGGGTATATAATTCTATTTATCTGGTCTTTTTTTGAAGGGGAGACCGGACTAATAATGGCAGGTATCCTCTCCTATACTGGAGATATGAACCTTTGGCTCTCCATTCTGGTAGGGGCATTGGGGGGCTTTTTGGGAGACCAATTCTATTTCTATTTGGGGAGGCTCAATAAAGAGTGGGTTTTGAAGGAGTTCAAACCCTATCGACGGAAAATTGCCCAAGCCAGACTTTTACTCCAAAAATATGGGGGGTGGGTTATCTTCTTCCAGAGGTTTATTTATGGAATGAGGACAATAATTCCCCTGACCATTGGAGTAGTAGGGTATGACCCCAAAAAGTTTGCAATTATTAATCTCATTTCCGCCTTTGTATGGGCATCTATTTCCATAATTGGGGCTTACATTTTTGGGGAAGAGTTGCTAAATCTGCTAAAATGGCTAAAACACAACTGGTATATCGGTATAGGGGTTGCAATTTTATTATTTAGTGGTATTATTTACTTCTCCCATCGGGACGAATTGAGGCGAAAACAATTGAAGGAGGGACCAAATGGAAGTAGTATTAGGTGAAGGCAAAGGGGAACTTCGGGTAGAGATGATAGTCAATGAAGCCAAAAAACTTCCCAAATATGGTTTCCAAGGGAAAGAGGGGGAAGTTTTGGTTATCCCTGAACGGCGGAGAATGTATATTGGAATTGGAGAGACTGGAGCAGAAACTGTCCGAAACGCCTCCGCTCTAATGATTAGAAGCCTCCAGAAATATCAATTTGAAAGTTTGGAAATTGCCACCCCCAGAATCCACCGCCGGAACTATCTGGTAGCCTTTTTTGAAGGACTCTATTTGGGAGCCTACAAATTTGATAAATATAAAACCAAAAAAGAGCCCCACCCCCTCAAAAAGGTAATTGTAAAGAGTAAACGGGATTTGAGTGAAGAACTCCGGGAAGGGAAAATTAAAGCGGAAGCTATCAATTTTGTCCGCGATATTGTCAACTCTATGCCCGACGAATTTACCCCCCAAAAGATGGCGGAGACTGCCAAAGAGTTGGCAGATCAACTGGGACTGGAGGTAAAAATTTTTGATGAAAAATATTTGGAAAAGAATGGGTTTGGAGCAATTACCGCCGTGGGACGAGCCTCTGCCCACCCACCCCGATTAATCCACCTCACCTATCGTCCCAAACACTTCTCCCGACGGATTGTCCTAATTGGAAAGGGGCTCTGTTACGATAGTGGAGGATTGAGTCTGAAACCTTCCAACCATATGGTAACTATGAAACTGGATAAAGCGGGGGGAGCCACCGCAATGGGGGTAATTAAAGCAATTGCCCAATTGGGACTCCCCGTTGAGGTGCACGCAATTATCGGAGCGGTGGAAAATATGATTGGAGGAAACGCCTACAAACCCGACGATGTAATTACCGCCAAAAATGGCACCACCATTGAAGTCCGGAATACCGACGCCGAGGGGCGATTGGTATTGGCAGATTGCATCTCCTACGCCCAAGAGGAGATTCCCAATCTGGATAGATTGATAGATATTGCAACCCTAACCGGAGCCTGTGTAGTGGGATTGGGAGAATACACCGCCGGATTTATGGCACGGAACCCCCGAATTATCAGAAGATTTCTGGATAGTGCCGAGGAGATAGGGGAGCATTTTGCCCATCTACCTTTCAACCGCTACCTCCCCAAACTTTTGGAGAGCAAAGTTGCCGATATCTCCAATATCGCCTCCAGTAGTTACGGGGGAGCTTTGACCGCTGCCCTCTTTTTGGAACACTTTATCAATGAACGGAACCGGAACCGGTGGCTCCATCTGGATATCGCCGGACCTGCCTACACTGAAAAGGGTTGGGGACCCCACCCCTACGGCGGAACCGGGTTTGGAGTCTCCACACTGGTTGACTACATTCAAAACTATATTTCCTACTAATTTCCAACCCCTTTTTGGGGGTAAAAAGGGGGAAATGGAAAGGGATTGAAGTCGATTCTTTTCTATATTTTTAAGGGAAGGGTTTTAACTTTTGAACTTTTCCCACTTTTCTTTTTACTTCAATTTTTAAAGCTACGCTCTTTACCATCACTTCACCCAATACCCTCCAGATTTGCCGTCGGTTGAGAGTTGGGGAGTTTCAAATGGCGGAATAACTCTCCGGCGGAATAGGGGGCAATTTCTGAAAAAACTCCCCTTCTCCCTTGCTTCAACTTTGAGATTAAAGAGAAAAACCCGGGAAAAAGAGAGGATTGGAGAGAAGGGGAGAATTACCCCAACTCCTCCACATACTCCCCTTTTTTGGATTTGGGGATAGTTTTGGTCTCCGGAATTTTCAAAACCCGATACTTTTTTACTCCACTTAAATAGTGAATTTCGATAATATCCCCCACCTTTACCCTTTTTCCCCCTTTGGCGGGGCGTCCATTGAGATAGACAACCCCCTCTTTACACATCTCTTCGGCAATTGCCCGCCGTTTTACAATATTGGTGCTATTGAGAAATTTGTCAATTCTCACCGCCAACTCCTCTTTTTGGTCTCCTCTCTCCAGTGGAAAAATGAGGGTTTATATTATAATCGGTTCCAAAAAAGGGAGTTAAATGAAGGTAGTTTTGGCTTATAGTGGAGGTTTGGATACCAGTGTAATTTTAAAGTGGTTACAGGAGAAATATAACGCCGAAGTGGTTACCTTTACCGCCGATATTGGACAAGGGGAGGAGGTGGAGGAAGCCCGGGAAAAAGCCCTCCAATTGGGGATAAAACCGGAAAATATTTTTATTGAAGACCTCCGGGAGGAGTTTGTCCGGGATTATGTTTTTCCAATGTTCCGGGCAAACGCAATTTATGAAGGGGAGTATCTTTTGGGAACCTCCATCGCCCGACCTCTAATTGCCAAACGGCAGATTGAAATTGCGGAAAAAGTGGGGGCGGAGGCGGTTGCCCACGGAGCTACTGGGAAAGGAAATGACCAAGTCCGGTTTGAATTGGGGTATTACGCCCTTAAACCCGATATTAAAGTTATTGCCCCGTGGCGGGAGTGGGATTTGAATTCCCGGGAAAAACTCCTCCAATTTGCCGAAAAACACGGAATTCCCATCAATCGCCACGGAAAAAAATCCCCCTACTCTATGGACGCAAACCTCCTCCATATCTCCTATGAAGGGGGAATTTTGGAAGACCCGTGGGCGGAGCCGGAGGAGGAGATGTGGAGATGGACGACCTCTCCGGAAAAAGCCCCTGACAAACCGGAATATTTGGAGATTGAGTTTAAAAATGGAGACCCGATAGCCATCAACGGCTCCCGAATGAGTCCGGCTCAACTTTTGGAAACCCTCAACGAATATGGGAAACGGCACGGAATTGGGAGAATCGATATTGTGGAGAATCGATTTGTGGGAATGAAGTCCCGGGGGTGTTATGAAACTCCGGGGGGAACAATTCTCCTCAAAGCCCATCGGGCGATAGAGTCTATTACTTTAGACCGGGGGGAAGCCCATCTCAAAGATGAGATTATGCCCAAATATGCGGAGTTGATTTACAACGGATTCTGGTTTAGCCCCGAACGGGAAGCCCTCCAAAAACTGATTGACAATACCCAAAAAAATGTGGAGGGGGTGGTTCGATTGAAACTCTACAAAGGGAATGTGTTTGTGGTAGGGAGACGCTCTCCCAAATCCCTCTTTAGCCCCGAATTTGCAACCTTTGAGGAGGATAAAGTCTATAACCAAAAAGATGCCGAAGGGTTTATTAAACTCAACGCCCTCCGGTTTATTATTGAAGGGTATGTCCGGGGGAAAAAGTAGGTTTGAAAAAATTAAAAAAGAGTGGGGGAGAGGGTGCTTCCAAAAAGTTGGTGGGCTTTGGCGGTTGCCACCCGTCCCCGGGGGGTCTTTTCCACATATCCATTGGCAATTAAAAAGGGTTCAATAACCTCCTCTATGGTTCCTTCGTCTTCATTGAGGAGGGCGGAAAGGGTAGAGAGTCCAATCGGTTTCTTTGCTTCCACCAATAATTGGAGAAGTTTGATGTCTTGGGTATCAAATCCGTGGCGGTCGATACCCAACGCCTCCAACGCCCTCTTGGCTATCTGAAGGTCTATTTTTCCATCTCCCTCCACTTGGGCAAAATCCCGCACCCGACGGAGAAGTCGGAGGGCTATTCGGGGGGTTCCCCGGGAACGGCGGGCAATCTCTTGGGCTCCCTCTGGGGTCAATTCCACTCCCAATTTTTTGCCGGCTCTAAATAGAATCTTTTCCAACTCCCCAATTGTGTAAAACTGAAGGCGGAAGGTAATTCCAAACCTATCCCGGAGGGGGTTGCTCAACATTCCCGCCCGGGTAGTAGCCCCTATTAAAGTAAAAGGGGGTAAATCTATTTTTATGGTTTGGGCGGCGGGACCACTTCCCACCACAATATCCAGTCTAAAATCCTCCATTGCCGAGTAGAGGACCTCCTCTATAGCCGGTTTTAACCGATGAATTTCGTCGATAAAGAGTATATCTCCCGGTTCAAGGTTGGTCAAAATAGCCGCCAAATCTCCACTCTTTTCCAACATTGGGGAGGAGATTGTCCGGATATTGCTCTCCATTTCATTGGCGATAATAGTTGCAAGGGTTGTCTTTCCCAGTCCGGGAGGACCAAAGAAGAGGAGATGCTCCAAGGGCTCTCCCCGTTTTTTGGCGGCTTGAATAAAAATGTGGAGATTATTTTTTATATGCTCCTGTCCTATATACTCTTCCAACGAGGTGGGGCGGAGGGTTCTCTCAAATCTCTCCTCCCCACTTCTCTGCTCCAGTTCCACAATTCGCAACTATTTTCCTTTTTTCAGTTTTTGCCAAAAGCCTTTAATTTTTTCTGTAATATCTGCCAAAAAGGAGTGGTGGCTCTCCACCATCTCCTTTCCAAAGGAGTTATGTAACTCCTCCAAAAGCTCCCTCTGGCGGGGAGTCAATTTTTTGGGGTAAACTATCTTAATAATAGCTATCAAATCCCCTTTTTGTCCAGTGGTTGGAGATTTTACCCCTTCTCCCGGCAAAACTATCTTTTCCCCTTCCCGGGTAAAGGGTTTCAACTCCACTTCCTGCTCCCCATAGAGGGTAGGAATTTTAACTTTCCCCCCCAAAAGGGCATTGGTAAAAAAGATTGGAAGTTCCAAATAGAGGTTGAGCCCATCTCTTTTGAAAATTTTGGAGTCTTTAACCCGAAAGACCAGATAAAGGTCCCCCCGGTTTCCCTTTCTTCCCTCATTTCCCCTTCCCTTCACCCTCATTCTCATACCGGTATCTACCCCCGCCGGAATATCAACCTTCACTTTATCGCGGGCGATTAAATATCCGCTTCCTTTACATTTTTTACACTTTTCAACTACTTTGACCCCTTTTCCCCCACAATCGGGGCAAGTTTGAGCCATCTGGAAAAATCCCTGTTTAAAATAGACCTGTCCCCGTCCTCCGCAAGTGGGGCAAGGGGCGACTTTGGAGGCTCCAGTCCCTTTACATAGGGGACAAAGTTTGTAATAGGTTATCTCCACATCTCTACACACCCCATAAACCGCCTCTTCAAAATCGAGAATAACCTCTATCACCCTATCCAAGGGGTAGGGTAAATCTCCCTCCTCTTCTTCGAAACCTCCCCCGAAAAATTCATCAAAAAATCCCCCGAAAAAGTCACTGAAATCGAATCCTCCACCACTTCCCTTTTCTCCTCCCCCCATTCCTCCCCGTTCCAACCCTTCTTTTCCATAAATATCGTAAATTCTTCTTTTTTCTTCATCGATTAAGACTTGATAAGCTTCATTTATCTCTTTAAATTTTTCTTCACATTCAGGTTTTTTACAGATATCCGGGTGATATTTCCGAGCCAATCTCCGATAAGCCCGTTTTATCTCTTCCTTTGTAGCACTTCTCTCAACCCCCAGAATTTGATAATAGTCCACTGCCCTACCTCCTTTTTTTAGACTCTTCCTCCTCCCAAATAACGATTTGGATTTATTTGGATTTTGTTTAATAGATATCGGAAAATTTTTCTCTCCCTAAATTCTATTTTGTTGAGTTTCAAATCCAATTATTACACTCTCCCCTCTTTGGAATTTTACAAGAAGATTTTGTCTATACTGGAAAGATGACAAAGGGGATTTTTTTAGTAATTTTACCTTTTTCCTCTTCCAAATGCATTAATCGGGTTCAATGTTTTTTCTTTTATCCCCCCCAAAAAGTTATGAAAAGGTCAAACAATTTCCAAACTCCCCACTCCAACCAATCGGACAAGCCGGGAATCATAAAGAAAATTAAAAGAATTACTATCCCATAGGGTTCAATCTTCTCCAGTTGGAATGCCAACTGCTCCAATCTTGCCCATCGGAGAAGATAAACCAAAACCCTCCCCCCATCGATAGGGGGAATGGGAATCAAATTTACCAGAGCCAAAACCAGATTGACCAGAGCCAGATTGATAAAAAAGAGGGTTAAAATATCTCCCCAATCTCCTCCCAACATTACCACTGCTCCAGTTGAGAGAAATGCCAAAAGGAGATTATAGATAATTCCTGCCAATGCCACTACAATTGCACCAAAATATCCCCCGTTTTTCAATACTATTCTAATATCGATGGGAACCGGTTTCGCCCACCCAAAGAGGATAGGATTGGGAACCCCTGCCAACTTTTGGGTAACATATAGGAGAAAGGGAAGAATAATTGAACCCACCGGGTCAATGTGGACAAGGGGATTGGGGGAGAGACGCCCCATTATTTTGGCAGTTCTATCCCCAAATAGGAGTGCTCCCACTCCGTGCATAATTTCGTGTCCAATTATTGCTATCAAAAGGGCAACAATCTCTATTATCATTAATAATATTGGATTGGGGTGTTCCATTTTCTCCTCTTTCTACTTTTCCTTTTGGGGGGATATTTTACTATAAGGAAAACTCTTTGGGGACAATTTGCTCATATTTTTTGCTATCTCCTTCTATAAAGGCTTGGACGATGGGATTGGGGGAGTTTTTAAACTCTTCCACCGTTCCATACTCAATTATTTCCCCATTGAAAAGCATTGCAATATAATCGGCACTTTTAAAAGTCTCTTTCAAATCGTGGGAAATTACTACCGAAGTTATCCCCTGTTTTCTGGTTAAATCCACAATCATATTGGTAATTCTATCACTGATAATAGGGTCTAATCCACTGGTTGGCTCATCATAAAGGAGATATTTGGGGTGGAGAATTACCGCCCGGGCAGTAGCCGCCCGTTTTCTCATTCCTCCACTCAATTCGTGGGGATAGAGTTTGGAAACCCTTTCCGGCTCCAATCCCACCATCTCCAGAGTTTGATAAACCAATCGTTTCAATGGCTCCCCCTTCAATTTTTTATGCTCCCGCACCGGAAAAGCCACATTATCGAAAATTGTCATACTATCAAAGAGTGCCCCCTCTTGGAAAGTAAAGCCCACCTTTTTCCGAATTTCAAAAAGCCCCTCTTCATCTAACTGGGCGACATCGACCCCATCTACCAATACCTGTCCACTGGTAGGTTTCAGTAACCCGACAATGTGTTTAATAATGGTGGACTTTCCCTGCCCCGAAAGCCCCAAAATGTAAGTTATCTTTTTCTCTTCAATTTTCAGATTTATATCCCGCAAAACAACTTTTTTCCCAAAAACCTTCTTCAAATGGCGTAACTCTATCAACTTTACCCCTTTTTCCAACTCTTCCACCCCTTCCCCTCCAATACTCCAATCTATTTTACCCTACTTTGTGAATAGGAAGTAAAAAGGGAGTATAAAATTATCTCTTTGGCTATTTAAACTCTCCCTTTTGACTACTTAAACTCCACTTTGACCACTTTTCCGATAGGGAGACCTGCACCGGTCAACTCCACCCGGTAACTGGTAATATAGTTTTGGTCGGGAACTTTCCAAATTTTGGAAATTTTAAAGTTGGAGGGTTTGCCGTTGA
>Ga0256843_1003728_pt1 | contig 10437 bp, 9 predicted proteins | sample AlvinellametaG_FD_191572 | JGI IMG/M metagenome (GOLD analysis project Ga0256843, IMG submission 191572) | Pompeii worm associated microbial communities from hydrothermal vent at the East Pacific Rise, Pacific Ocean - Alvinella | ecosystem: Host-associated > Annelida > Integument > Unclassified ... | reverse complement strand
GGTCAAGCGGGCCTCTTCGTCCCCGTCGATAATCTCAAAGCGGATCCCGGTCTCCCCGGTGATGCGCTCAAGCACCTCGGCACCGTTGGCGGCCCGGCGGAGTGCTTCGGTGGTGACCGCCCGGGTGGTCGCCTCCCCAAAAGGGAGCGCTGCCCGCATCTGCCCCAGCCCCGCGACGATCCGCTCCACCGCCGCATCGGAGATCACCCCCGTCTGCGCCAGCCCGTCGGCGGTTTTGACGATCGCGCCGTACCGGGGGCCGAACGTATCGGTCACCGGATCGTACGTCGTCGCCCGCAGCGTATTGGACCCCAAATCGATGCCGATGGTCTTCCCGCCCGGTTCCTCATTCCTCATTCCTCATTCCTCATGTTTCATTTCATTGTCGGGATCGGGGGAACCCGACCTGCACCTTCTCATTCCTAACTCCTAACTCCTAACTCCTAATTCTTCTAATGTTCTTCCCGGAACGGAAAGCCGTGTTCGCGGAGTTTGGCCCGGATCGTCTCCTGATGCTCTTTCCCTTTGGTCTCGAGCGCGACGCTGACGTGCGCGTCGCCAAACTCCAGATCGGTCGATGTGCGATCATATCCGATCTGGACGATGTTGGCCTGAACCTCCTGCATCACTTCGGTGAAATGCTTCAGCGCGCCGGGCTTGTCGATGAGGGTGACTACCAGCTTCATCTTGCGGTACGATTTCATCAAACCTTTTTCGATGATGAGCGAGAGCATCGTCACGTCGATGTTGCCCCCGCTGAGGATGATCCCGACCCGGCTCCCTTTGGGCAAGTCCATCAGGTGGCGGTGCATCGCTGCGGCCACCCCGACCGATCCGGCCCCCTCCACCAGCAGCTTCTGCCGCTCGAGGAGAAAGAGGATCGCGTTGGCGATCTCATCCTCGCACACCGTATCGAAGATATCGACCTTCTCCAGAATGTGCTCCAGCGTCACCGGTGAAGTGTCCCGCACGGCGATCCCGTCGGCGATGGTGCGGACACTGGTGGTGTCGATGGGGCGGCGGGCATCGTAGGACTGTTTCATCGCCGGGGCCCCTTCGGCTGAGATTCCGATGATGGTGATGTCGGGCTTGATCGCTTTGGCCGCCGTGGCCACGCCGGAGATGAGTCCGCCGCCCCCTACCGGTACGACGATCGCATCGAGATCGGGGACCTGCTCAAGCATCTCCAGCGCGATCGTCCCCTGCCCCGCCATCACCTCCTCGTCGGCGAAGGGGTGGACGAAGTCTTTACCGTGTTCCTCGGCATAGGTCACCGCATGGGCATAAGCCTCATCGTAGTTGATCCCGTGAAGGATCACTTCCGCCCCAAGCTCCTTGACCCCCATCACCTTGGTCAGCGGGGTCGACTCGGGCATGACGATCGTCCCGTCGATCCCGAAGTGCCGCGCGGCAAAGGCCACCCCCTGGGCATGGTTGCCCGCACTGGCCGCCACGACACCGTTGCGGCGTCCGGCTTCGATGAGGGTCGCGATCTTGTTAAAAGCCCCCCGGAGCTTGAACGAACCGGTTCGCTGGAGGTTCTCCTTTTTGATGTAGATGTCGCACTGGGTCCGTTCGCTGAGGATCGGCGCGTGGGACATGGGGGTGTGGTGGACGACCCCTTCGAGCCGTCGGGCTGCCTGTTGGATGGTGTTTAAGTCGAGCATTATCATTCCTGTGTAAAATTAGACGCATTATATCAAAACCAAGGATAAACCGTTATGGAAAAAATCGAATGTGAGATCCCCACCGTCAACTCCAACCCCGATGAGATCCGCGAGATCCTCAAACAGGTCAAAACGATCGCCGTCATCGGCCTCTCCCCCAACCCCGAAAAAGACAGCCACCGGGTCGCGAAGTACCTCCAGGAGCACGGCTACACGATCATCCCCGTCTATCCCAAAGGGGACGAGATCCTGGGCCAGAAGGTCTACCGCTCGCTGGCCGAGATCCCCGGCAAGGTCGACATGGTCGATATCTTCCGCAAGCCCGCGGCCTTCGATGCGATCGCCGATGCGTGTATCGAGCGCGGGGACGTCGATGTCTTCTGGGGTCAGGTCGGTCTGGTCAACAACGACGCCGCCGAAAAAGCCCGCAACGCCGGAATGAAAGTGGTCCAGAACCTCTGCGCCATGGTCGAGCACCGGGAGCTCATCGGCGCATAATGCCGGACACAGACCATCACACCGATCATGCCACTTCGATCCGCCCCTGACGCAGCAGCGGGGCGATCGCTTCGGCACTCATCGGCCGACCGATGAGATACCCCTGCCCCTCCTGGCAACCTATCTTTTTGAGAAGCTCCAGCTGACCGGTCTCCTCGATCCCTTCGGCAACAACCCCGAGGTCCATCCCCTCAGCCATGGCCACAATGGCCCGTACCAACGCTTCATCCCGTTCGTCGATGAGGATGTCTTTGACAAAAGCCCGGTCGATCTTGAGCCGGTCGACCGGCAGATCTTTCAGGTGGGAGAGTGCCGAATAGCCTTTGCCGAAATCATCCACCGCCAGCCCTACTCCCAGTTCCCGGATCGCCTTCAGAAGCCCGATCGCTTCGCCGGGATCGTGGAACGTAAAGCTTTCCGTGATCTCCAGCTCCAGCCACCCGGACAAAGAACACCGCTCCAGCGCAAACCGGATCGCCGAAATAAGCGCCGGATCCTGCAGTTGCACCACCGAGACATTGACGGCCATACGGGAGGGGGCGATCCCCTGATCCTCCCATTGTGACATCTGCATGGCAGCGTGTTCGAGGATCACTTTTCCCAGCCGGTGGATCAAGATCCCCTCTTCGGCCGCAGGGATAAACGCATCGGGTTCGAGCAAGCCTTTCTGAGGGCTGTTCCAGCGTACCAATGCCTCAACACTCACGATCGCACCGGTCTCCAGAGAGATCTGCGGCTGATAATAAAGCTCGAACTGTTCGCGGTCGAGCCCCCGCTGAAGGCGGCTCTCCAGCGTCAGCCGTTCTATCGACTGACGGGTCAGTTCACGCGAATAAAACCGGAGCCGATCCGGACCGGTCTCTTTGGCGCTGTACATGGCAGCATCGGCGTATTTGAGAAGCTCCGATACCTGGGTTCCGTCCTCCGGATAGAGGGCGACTCCCATGCTGAAAGTGATGTGGATCTCCCGTTCCTGGATCACGACCGGCTGGTTCAGGCGTTCCGCCAGTTCTCGAACCGTCTCCTCCAGCATACGCCGTCCGGAAAAATGTTCAAAAAGAACGATAAACTCATCCCCGCCAAAACGGGCGAGCATCCTGACGCCTTTTAGCGGGTACTGGAGCCGTTCCCCGATCTGTCGCAGAACATCATCCCCGGCAGCATGCCCCAGAGAGTCGTTGATCTGCTTGAAGTTGTCCAGATCCATGAAGAGCAGCGCCAGCGGACGTCCCTCCCGATCGGCCCGCTCGACTGCCCGCGTACAATAGTCAAAAAAACGGGTACGGTTGGGCAGACCGGTCAGGGGATCATAATGGGCCAGTTTCTTGTAGTCGTTCTTCTGTTCGGCCAGTGCATCTGCCAGGTCCTTCAGCTCCTGGTTGGTCTGCGTCATAAGCGCCAGACGGCGGCGGATCTCATGTTGGACCTGGTTCTCCAACTCACGGTTGGTCATCTCCAGTGCTTTTTGTGCCTGCGCGACACGACGCTCATACATTTCGATCACAAAGATAAGCAAGCCGGTCAAGATCAGGATCAGCAGCACAGCATACAAATCCAGCGAGGGGTAGGAGAGCAGATACAAAGAGAGGATCATACCGGTACTGACCGCGGTCAGGACATAACCGGCCCGCCGCCCTTCAATAAAAAAAGCAAACGCTATGATCATCAGCAGCCACGTGATCCGCAGCGGTTCCTCCGGGTTCAACCACAAAGTGATGTAGAGCACCAGCAGACCAACCGTAACAATAGCGATCGAAACAGGTTTATGGTATTGTTTGCCGCGGCGCAACAGCCAAAAGGCCAGCAGGGCCATGGCGATATAGGCGACATTGAAAGAGAGATTGGCCGAGGGTACCGATACAAAGGAAGCGACGGTAAGCACTGCCACCAGACCCGCGCTCAGCAGGATGATGGAGTTCATCATAAAAAATTTGAATTTGAGGTCACCCTCTTCGGGCGTGAAATCGTGGCCGCTGAGCAGCACCGTCCGGTTCCATCGCATCAGTAACTCCCCTTTTTCTGTTGATGGATGCTTCTAAATGAGAGTACTTTATAGTATAGATAACCTTTTGTTTTGGCAAAAAAAGAGGGAAAGAGGGGAAATGCAGGTAAAAAAGTGTAAGAAAGCCGTTTTTTGGCGGCTTTCTTACTGTCGAGTGGCGGGATTTTACTCGACTTCGGCGTCGATGACATCGTCATCGGCCGGCTTCTGTTCGGCGCCGCCTCCGGCCTGCTGACCGGCGGCGGCTGCCTGAGCGACTTTCTGGGCGACGGCGTTGAGCTCGCCCACTTTGGCGTCGATCTGCTCTTTGGTGGCGTTGTCGTCTTTGACGAGCGCTTCGACCTCGCCGGTCACTTTGGCCACCTCGTCCTTGAGCGCAGCGTCGGCGTTGTCACCGAGCTCTTCGAGCGCTTTGCGGGTCTGGTGGACCAGCGCGTCGGCCTGGTTCTTGGCCTCGACAAGCTCTTTGCGTTTCTCGTCCTCGGCTTTGTGGGCCTCGGCCTCCTGGACCATCCGCTGGATCTCATCCTCGCTCAGCCCGCTTGAGCCGGTGATCTTGATCTCCTGTGACTTGCCGGTGGCTTTGTCCTCGGCGCTGACGGTGAGGATACCGTTGGCGTCGATGTCGAAGGTCACTTCGATCTGCGGCACACCGCGGGGTGCGGGGGCGATGCCGCTGAGCTCGAACATTCCGAGCGATTTGTTGTCCTTGGCGAACTCCCGCTCACCCTGGACGACGTGGATGCTCACCGCCGGCTGGTTGTCCTCAGCCGTCGAGAAGGTCTGCGACTTCTTCGCCGGGATGGTGGTCCCTTTCTCGATCAGCTTGGTGGTCACGCCGCCAAGGGTCTCGATCCCGAGGCTCAGCGGGGTAACATCCAGCAGCAGGACGTCTTTGACGTCACCGGTGAGGACCCCGCCCTGGATCGCCGCACCGATGGCGACGACCTCATCGGGGTTGACCGATTTGTTGAGCTCTTTACCGAAGTAGGCTTTGACCTTCTCCTGTACCAGCGGCACACGGGTCGATCCACCCACCATGACGATCTCTTTGATCTCGTTCTTGCTCAGGCCGGACTCTTTGAGGACCTCGTCGATCTTGGTGATGGTCTTCTGGACCAGATCTTCGATGAGCGACTCGAACTTGGCGCGGGTAAGCTTCATCACGAGGTGTTTCGGCCCGGTTGCGTCCGCGGTGATAAACGGAAGATTGATCTCCGTCTCGGTCGCGGTCGAGAGCTCTTTCTTGGCGTTCTCGGCTGCCTCTTTAAGGCGCTGGAGTGCCATGATATCGGCTTTGATATCGATCCCCTGGTCTTTTTTGAACTCTTCGGCGATATAGTCGACGACACGGTTGTCGAAGTCATCCCCACCGAGGAACGCATCCCCGCCGGTAGCCAGAACTTCGACGACGCCGTCCCCGGTCTCGAGGATGGTCACGTCGAAGGTTCCTCCACCGAGGTCATAGACCGCGATGTTCTCGCTCTCTTTTTTATCCAGCCCATATGCCAGCGCTGCGGAGGTGGGCTCGTTGATGATCCGCAGGACGTTCAGTCCGGCGATCGTTCCGGCCTCTTTGGTCGCTTTGCGCTGCGCATCGTTGAAGTAGGCCGGTACGGTGATGACCGCATCGGTCACGGTTCCGCCCATGTAGGCTTCGGCGTCTTCCTTGAGTTTCATCAGGATCTTGGCCGAGATCTCCTGGGGGGTATAGGTCTTGCCGTCGATCTCGATGGCACAGGCGCCGTTCTTGTCGGTGACATGGTACGGCAGGCGCTCTTTGGCCTCTTTGGCTTTCTCTTCGTCACACATCAGCCCCATGATCCGCTTGACCGAATAGACGGTCTTCTCGGGGTTGGTGACCATCTGGCGCTTGGCGGTCTCGCCGACGAGCACCTCACCTTTGTCGGTGAACGCTACCACTGAGGGGGTGGTGTTCTTCCCCTCTTTGTTGGCGATGATCTTCGCTTCGCCGTTCTCATAAACGGCCACCGCGGAGTTGGTGGTTCCGAGGTCGATTCCAATTGGCTTGCTCATGTTTGACTCCTCTTTTGTTTGATTTGTTGCCCGTATTGTACGGAAATTCTGAAAAACCGTTTGCAACACAGGTTGCAAACAGGGAAAAAAGTGCTTTTTGGGCGATTATTTTGACGTGCTGACCATCGCCGGGCGGAGGGTACGGTCTTTCATTTTATACCCTTTTTGCATCACCTGGACGATCTGCCCGCTGTCGTGCTCGTCACTCTCCACCTGCATGATCGCCTGATGGACCTCCGGATCGAATGCCCCTTCGTGGGGGACCTCCTCGACACCGTGTTTTTTGAGGACGTTGAGGGTCTGGTTGTAGGTCAGCTCCATCCCCTCCTTGATCTTCTCGATCGCCGCAGCGGCATCCTCTGGATCGATCTGCTCCATCGATTTGAACGCACTCTCGAACGAATCGAGGATGCTCAGCATGTCCGATGCGAACGATTCGTTGGCGAACGCCACGGCGTTGGCTTTGTCTTTTTCCAGCCGTTTTTTGCTGTTCTCGAAGTCCGCATGGAGCCGCAGGACCTTCTCCTCGGCCTCGGCCAGGGCCGCACGGGCCTCTTCAAGCTCCTGTGCGCAGGTCTCCTCCGTGCCGTTGTTCTCCGTCTGAGTTGTCTCTTCTGTTTGGGGGGCTTTCTCTTCTTTTGTATGGTGTTTTTTACTCATGGTTCTCTCCTGTTTCGATAATACTTGGGGGAATTATAGTATATTGAGTATGCTTTTGTCAAGCTATCTTTATATAAATTACAAAATATAGTTTAGTCGCGTAGACTAAATGTTAATGCATAAGATAGACTAAGACATCATTTTGTATCGATGAAAAGGTGAAGAGAAAGAGGGATAAAAGCGAAAAAACGGAAGGGAAGTAAGGAAAAACCGGCACGGAGAAGATCCGCACCGGGTGGGGCAACAAGACGCAACGATCAGTTACGGATACCGAGCGCTTCTTTGATCGCGGTGTAGCGACCGTAGTCTTTTTTCTGCAGGTAGCGCATCAGACGGCGGCGCTGACCGACGAGCTTGAGCAGTCCCAGACGGGAAGAGTGGTCTTTTTTGTTCGTTTTAAGGTGTTCAGTCAGGTACGCGATCCGCTCACTGAGCAGTGCGATCTGTACTTCCGGAGAACCGGTATCGTTCTCACCGTGTCCATACTGGGCGATAATCTCTTTTTTCTTCGCCGAATCCAAAGCCATAATGACCTCCTGATTGGTATAAATTTTGGTTCGACATTATACCCGCTGAAACTTCAGGGCAGATAAAGCAGACCAAACATCTCGCAGGGGAAGAAGCGCGGATCCCAAGGCGCATTTAATGATATTAGAGTAAAATACTCTTATTTAATAATGATTCGATACAGATTCGGTCTCACGCTCGGATATTCGGATAAAAGGTTTTCACCATGCTACTCACCCGCGCCAGCGAATACGCCCTCCTCTCTCTGGACAAGATCCGGCAGTCCGACACCCCCCTGGGTGCCGAATTTCTGGCCAAGGAGCTCTGCATCCCCAAAAGCTTCCTGGCCAAGATCCTCCAGAGCCTGGCCAAGGAAGGGATCATCGTCTCCCACCGGGGCGCCCACGGCGGCTTCGCGCTGGAGCAGGAACTGAGCAACATCTCGATCTACGACGTGATCGTCGCCTCCGAGGGACGCGCAGCCGCGGTCTTTGACTGCACCCAGTACAGCGACACCTGCCCCAACGGCCTGATCGGCACCTGCGCCATCTCTCCGTTCCTGACCACATTCCAGATGCGCATCGACCTTTTCCTCCGCGAACTCACGCTCGATCAGATCTTTAAAGAAGGGCCCACCCTGTCATGACCCACCTCTATCACCTCTCCCACATCGACCTCGACGGCTATGGCTGCCAGTACCTCACCCAAAAAGCCTACGAACAGATCCGCTGCTACAACGCCAACTACGGCCCGGAGGTTACCGCCCGCCTGCAGGAGATCATCGACCAGATCAAGCGGGACCGGTACCTCGGCAAGGATCCTGATGAGCGCCTCATCCTCATCACCGACCTCAACCTCACCACCAAAGAGGCCAACTGGATCGAAAAAGAGGCGATGGGTGTCGGCGCGAAGCTGCAGCTGCTCGATCACCACGCCACCGGGGAGAAAGCGGCCGAGCGGTTCGCCTGGTACTACCTCGACACCACCCGCAGCGCCACCCGCATCACCTACGACTGGCTGCGGGAGCACCGGGGGTTTGATCCGGACGGGGTCTATCTGCCCATCGTCGAAACGATCAACGCCATCGACATCTGGCTGAGCGACGATCCCCGCTTCGAGTACGGCAAAGTGGGGCTGGGGATGATCTCGGGCGCCCGGGAGATCAACCGGGTCCTCTTCCCCGACGAAGACCGCGCGTTCAAGCTCTCCCTCATCGAGGCAGCCCACCGCCGGGCTGACGCGCCCGACGCCCCCATCCTCCTCGATGACGACCTGCACGGGGTCAAAAAGAGCTTTTTCCGCGAGGAGCGCAACGACACCAAAGACAACCTTGTTGCCGACTACATCACCCGGCTGCTGACGCGCGACAAGGGCCGCATGACGATCCACTATGGTGATGCCAAAGGGATCCTCACCTATCAGGCGGGCAACACCTCGCTGATCGGCAACGCCTTCCTGCAGGCCAATCCCGACTACGCCTTCTACATGGATGTCAACAGCCGGGGCAACTTCTCCCTGCGCAGCGCCGACCGGATCGACGTGGCACAGATGGCCGCCCAGATCGGCAACGGCGGCGGCCACCCCAACGCCGCCGGCGGCAAGATCAAAGACTACAAAGACTCCTTCGTCTACTCTGAGATCAAAGCGTTCATCCAGAACTATCTCGATGAACGGCGCGGCGGAGAGAGCGAAGAAGAGGCAAAATAGCGCGTAGGTCGTATTCTCCGAATACGACAATCAGCCAAGATTACCGATCACGCACGCTCCATCACGAAATCCCATCGATTGGGGCAGCGATTTCAATCGCTGACATTCACGCGAATAAATTCGCGTCCCCAGCAAAACAAAGGGGCTCCTGCTAAACGTAGGGGCAACCCCTTGTGGTTGCCCTCCGGCTGCGAAAAAATTCGAAGATCGACAGGGGTACCCACAAGGGGCACCCCTACATATTTGTGATAACACCACCCTGTCTTAGCATGTCGCATTGAAACAATGCGACACACGAAACACATATATCGACATCCCGTCATGCCGGACTTGATCCGGAATCCCATCGATCGTTCTGCTTTGACCTTTTCGCAAGGGTGTTGTGCCTTCACAACACGCTGTCACAAACACCGGCGAACGGTGTTGTCGGGAGACAACACCCTACGGAATCTCAACGATCATGTATGTTTGGTCACGGAATCGTCGGGATCGGGGGAACCCGACCTGCACCAATAAAAGCTTTGCGACGCAAAGCATACCAAAATTCTTCACTCTTCTCTCTTCTCTCCCCTACACTCTCACCCGCGCCTCCAACGCGCGCCCCAGCGAGAGCATGTCGACGTTCTCCAGCTCCACGCCGGTGGGGACCCCCTGGGCGATGCGGGTGAAGAGCAGGTCTGCGTGGGAGAGTTTCTCCTCGATGTAGAGGATCATCGTATCGGTGGCGATGCTGGGGGGAAAAGCGAAGATCACCTCCCGCACCCCCGCCGTGGCCGCCCGCAGGTGGCCCTCGTCCATATCCTCCAGCCGGGAGACGACGTAGTAGACCCCGTCGTACTGACCGCTCTCCTCAATGCTGAGGATGTCCTTGGCGCTCTGGACGATGCAGAGCTTGGTACGGTCCCGCCCCGGATCGGCACAGACGGTGCAGAGCTCATCCTCACTCATGTTGTGACAGCGGGTGCAGGTACGGATCGCGCCGACCCCCTCTTCGATCGCGTGGGCAAGCTTGACCCCGGCGTAGTTGTTCTCCATCACCAGATGGTAGGCCAGCCGGATGGCGCTTTTGCGGCCCACTCCCGGCAGGGCGTTGAACGCCTCCACCAGATTCTCGAACGGCGCGATCTTAGGCTTCAAAGTCGACGACCTTGGTGTACTCCACCATCGGCTTGAGCGCATCGAGCACTTTTTGATGCTCCGGATGGGTGGCGTAAAAGTCAAGATCCTCCCGCCGATCGAACTGGGCGATCAGCACCAGGTCCATCGCCCGCTCCTCCTGGGCGAAATTGCGCCCGGTGGTGATGTTGCGCAGCCCCGGTACCAGATCCCCAAGGGCGGTGATCTCGGCGCGGATCGCCT
>Ga0256843_1003727_pt1 | contig 10437 bp, 8 predicted proteins | sample AlvinellametaG_FD_191572 | JGI IMG/M metagenome (GOLD analysis project Ga0256843, IMG submission 191572) | Pompeii worm associated microbial communities from hydrothermal vent at the East Pacific Rise, Pacific Ocean - Alvinella | ecosystem: Host-associated > Annelida > Integument > Unclassified ... | reverse complement strand
GCGTTCAATAATCTAAACTAGCCTATCACTATATTATATAAATCAGAATAAGCTTAAAACTAAAGGCTAGAGCGGATATACAGTAAACCTTACATAAATTTTACTTATTTATCTAAACTGATTATTTTTCATACAGAAAAAAGATTAGATAAATTGATTATATTTTATACAATTACTATCTTCAACTAGTATATTAAATTGTTAAACTGTGCAGATTAGTTTATTTTAGAAAACTAAATTTAAGGAGAAAATATATGGCTGATTCAGTTGATGTACTTGGTACACTTAAACTCGTTTATACTATTTATGCCTTAGCAGTTATCTCTATAATTGCTTGGTTCGCATATCGTATCACACAGGATGGAAAGAACTCTGGTCCTGCAAAACCTGTAATATTTTGGGCTTATGTAGCTACATTAATTACAATAGGTACAGGACTTCACTTCTTAACTTATAATGTTGTTCCATGGGTTCCTATGGATTTAGACCGTGCAAATATTAAAGCGGAAAAAACTTTTAAGATTCACTACAAAGAGCATAAAATTACTTTAGATGAGAAACAACTTCACGTTCCATGTAATAAATATGTTGTTTTTGATGCATACAGTGATGACTTAACTTATGGATTTGGAATTTTCAGACAAGACAACACTCTTGTTGCACAGATGCAAGTAGTTCCAGGAAATGGAAATGACTTAATGTGGATTTTTCATAAAAATGGAACTTATTATATTCGTTCAACTGAATATTCTGGTCCAAAAGGTGCACATATGATAGTTGATGATGCAATAGTAGTAAGCGGTTGTCAAGAGAATGACACTCGTTCTATGAAGTAAAGGGAGGATTAAAAATGAGTTTTATGAAAACGCTTATTGAAGGTAACGAGGGTGGACTACAACATAAAGCAATGACACCTATGCAAAAAATTGCTATGCGATTTGTAGTTATTGGTATTTTATACTATGGTCTTGCTGCATTAGAGGGTATGATAATGAGAATGTATGAGATTAAACCTCTTCCATTTATAGATGAGACACACTTTTTCTCTATTATGACTGTTCACCCTATGGTTGGAATATTTGGTTCATCTTATATGATAGTTTTTGGTGCATTTTTATTTTTAACACCTTACCTTATGAACAAACCTATATATAGTTTAAAACTAGCAAATATTTCATGGATGACTATTGGTGGTGGTACACTGATTATGTGGACAGCAGGATTTCTTTTTTCTTACGCACCTCTTTATACACTTTACTGGCCACTTCCAGCTGATATGGCACAATTTAGTGCAATTGGTGGAATTGTTTATATTGTTGGTGTTGTTGGTATTATGATTGGTACATTTGCTTATACTTATAATATTTTTAAAACTATTGTATATACTCCTGAGGGTTGGGAAAAACAACCATCTATGGCTCTTTTAAAATCAGCTCTTGGTATAACAGGTCTTACAAACTTTTTTAAACGCAAAAAAAATCAAGAAGAGCATTTAGTGCCTCTTCCTATTGCAGCTATTGCTCGTGGTACTATTGATGTTGGTTTAAATGCTGTTGTTATCTCAACTGCTGGTGTTTTAATTCTTATCTACCTTATTGGTAATGGTCTTTTTGGTGCAAACTTAGAGGGTTCTTGGGTAGATGCACTTTTATATAAAAATATTTTCTGGTGGGGTCTTGACCTTGTTGCTGATGGGCTTGTACTTGTTTTTGTTGCTGGTACTTGGTATCTTCTAGCTATGATGATTTCTGGAAAAGAGCTTTATATGCAAAATGTTGCTCGTGCTGCACTTTTCTTAGAGATGGTAGTTTCTTGGACTGTATGGTCACATCACCTTATGTCAGATCAAGGGCAATCAAACTTTTTAAAAGTACTCTCAGGTGAAGTAGTAACTGCATTTGAACTTGTAACACAAGGTATCGCTATATTTATCGTGCTTACTACACTATATAAAGCAAAACCTCTTAAAATGACAAATGAGTTAAAATTTTTACTTGGTGGTATTTTAGGATTTATGTTAGCAGTTCCTGCAGGAATTATTCAAGCTGACCTTGGAATGAACCGTATTTTACATAATACTCAGTGGATTATTGGTAACCATGTTCATGTTGCAATTTTGGTTGGTCTTACAATGACACTTTATAGTGCTATCTATGTACTTTTCCCAATCTTAACAAATGGTGTAAAACTTTACTCTCAAAAACTTGCAAATGCTCACTTCTGGTTACACCTTGTTGGTGGTATCGGTATGGGTGCATTTATGGGTATGGCAGGTATAGATGGTATGCTACGTCGTACAATTTACTATAATGGTGAATATAATACTTACATGATTTTAGCAGGTATTTGTGGAGCGATGATGCTTCTTGCATTTGCTCTTTTCCTCTTTAACATTATAATGAGTGTTGGTGTAAAAGGTCTTCTTGGAATCTATGCACCATCAGAAATAGACACAAATGAGTGTTTAGTTGAGAAAAAGGATTAATTATGAAATTTATATCTATCGTTTTAGTTCTCATAGCAGTTGCATTAGGTGCTCTATTCTATATAAAAGGGAGTGATGCACTTTTACTTTCTGCTATTGCAGCAGTTATTATAGGTTTTTGGTTCGCAGTATTCACTATACCTGGAGAAGCAGACTCTTAAACATAAAATAGAGAAGAGAGAAACTCTTCTCTATTAAAACTTATCTCCTCTATTTGCTATATCTGCTAAACTCGTATTTTCAAAAAAATCATATATACTCTTTTTTGGTTTTACCCATTTATCGTGCATAAAACATTTCTGCTTTTTATTGCACTTATCAATTCCCATAACACAGGCATCATTTTGAAAAGAATCATCAAAAAGTTCTATTACATCTATAATGAAAATTTTATGAGCTTCTTCTATCAACTTAAAGCCCCCATCCCTACCCCGTATAGAAGTAATAAAGTTGGCTTTTACAAGTTTTGTCATAATTGAGGTTAAAAATTTATAATTAATATCTAATCTATCTGACAAAACTCTTGCAGAAAAAAGTCTCTCTTTCCCTTCAACATTTATATAGTTGAGTATGCGAATTGCATACTGTGTAGTATTATTCAGTTGCATAGTAATTCTCACTTTGTCTTTTTCAATTATACACTATATTTAAAAGAAAGCTAAATTACAGTAATTGATTAATTTTTAATCAATTATTAAATTTTAATATGGTTATTTTTTAATCATAACTTTATACAATAAATTTATATTTTATATTATAATTTTAACATCAATTAATTAGGAGATTATATATGGCAGGATTTAAAGATTTAAAAGGGCAAGGACACGCACCGACGTTGTTTATGGCTTTTTTATACTTCGATATGAGTTTTATGGTTTGGACTATGCTTGGACCATTAGCAACAGAGATTGCTGATGCTCTTGCACTCAATGGACGTATATTAACAGAAGGTGAAATTGCGACACTAGTATCACTTCCTATCCTTTCAGGAGCTATTTTGAGAATAGTATTAGGTTTTGGTGTTGATAAACTCGGTGCAAAAATGACAGCATTGATTTCACAAATGGTAGTTATATTATCTTTAATTACTGCATTTATTATGGGTGATACTATCACTTATGAAGTTTTACTTGTCGTAGCACTAGGTCTTGGATTTGCAGGTGCTGCATTTGCCGTAGCTCTTCCACAAGCTGGTCAATGGTATCCACCAAAACTGCAAGGGGTTGTTTTAGGTATTGCGGGTGCTGGTAATATTGGTGTAGTTATTGACTTTATGTTTGCTCCAAAAATTGCTGAACTATGGGGTTGGTACTCTGTATTTGGTGTAGGTGCAGCAATGGCGATTATTGTATTTATTGCTTACTTATTCATCGCTAAAAATGCTCCTGCTGATGTTTATACATCTCGTCCTAAAAAAGTAAAAGATTATATCAAACTACTTGGAGATAAGGATACATGGTGGTTTTCACTCTTTTATGCTATCTCTTTTGGTGGGTTTGTTGGTTTTGCAGGATATATGAAAGTTTATCTAATGAACACATACCAAGCAGATATGTCAGCTTTTGGTATAGATATGTTTAATGAAGAGAATGTAAAAGTTATCGCTGGGTACTTTGGTGCTCTTTGTATCTTTGCAGGTGCTGTACTTCGTCCTATCGGTGGAAACACAGCAGATAAAGTTGGTGGTGTAAAATCACTTTACTTTTTCTACGGTATGGTTGCTCTTCTAGTAACACTTACTGCAACTGTTGATCTTCCATTTTATGTAGCGATTTTAGTGCTATTTCTTATCATGGCTAATCTTGGTATGGCAAATGGTGCAGTTTTTCAACTTGTACCTCAACGTTTTGGTAAAGATATCGGGATTATGACTGGTCTTGTTGGTTGTGCTGGTGGTCTTGGTGGTACTGCACTTATCAAAACTCTTGGTTGGTCAAAAGGTACTTTTGGTGGATATACTGAAGGTTTCTTAATCTTTGCAGCTGTTGTTCTTGTTGCTATTGTTGGTCTAAGTCTTGTAAAAACAAGATGGAGAACAACATGGGGCGTTCAAGCCGGCGGTAGAATCTAAAAAAATTATAATACTCCTCTTATAGACAACACTCTTTGTTGTCTATATAAACTTTTTCCTTCACTTCACTAAAAAATAGAGAGACCCGTCTTCGTTGTAAAAAGTTCCAAAGCCTTTGTGCCTACAAGTGAATTGCCCTGTGCATTTAAACCCGGTGACCAAACACAAAGACCCATTAGATTTGGAACAATAGCGACTATTCCCCCACCTACTCCACTCTTAGCAGGTAAACCTACTCTATATGCAAAATCTCCGGATGCGTCATAATGCCCACAAGTAAGCATCACTGCATTGATTCGTTTTGCTTGAGAGGGTGTTAAATGTGCCTCTTTCGTTATGGGATCGGTTCCATGGTTTGCAAGGTAAAGCATAGATCGAGAAAGCATTTGAGTATTCATTTCTACTGCACAATGGTTAAAGTAGGTTTGCACAACACCTTGAACATCATTATCTAAATTATGAAAACTCTTCATCAAGTTTGCAAGTGCTAAATTTCTATGTCCATTTTGCATTTCAGAGGAGGAAACAGTAGTGTTAGAGGTTATGGAGTTATCATTTGCAATCATTTGTATAAACTCTAAAACTTTAAGATAAGCTACTTCATCATTTTTAAAATAAGAGATTAAAGAGTCAGTAACAGCAATGGCTCCTGCATTTATAAAAGGATTTCGAGGTACTCCATTTTCATACTCTAACTGAACAAGGGAGTTAAAAGGGTTTCCTGATGGCTCTCTACCTATACGTTTATAGAGTGATTTTTTATAAATCTTTAAAGCCATTGTAAAACTAAAAACTTTCGAAATACTCTGGATAGAAAAAAGTTTTTGTGTATCTCCAACACTGAACTCACTACCATTAAAAAGTGTTAAACTCATAGCAAACTGATTCTTATCTACCTCCGCTAAAGCTGGAATATAGTCTGCAACCTTACCCTTTTGTAAATCCAACTTTATCTCTTTCTCTATCTCATCTAATACAGACTGATAATCCATTACACTCACCTCTCAGATATAATATACAAATTATAGCTGAACTCTTTTTTTCCTACAATGTATAAAAATTATGCAAAAAATCTTATATTTTCGTGATAATTTTGATAGAATCTTAAACAAATAGAAATAAGGCTCACTATGGCATCAACTAATATTAAATTTTCAGGTTTCTCCCTAGCAAAACGTAAAGAACTTACAGGAGATGACTTTTATGATGTTAGAACCATTGGTGATTTAACTATTGCTATTGTCTGTGATGGTGTTGGAAGTGCAACAGAGGGTGCAGCAGCAGCTAAACGTACAACGCAACACCTTATGAACAACTTTAAAATTCGTCCAAAATCTTGGAGTATTGAGAAGTCTATCAAAACCTTTATAGAGTCTATTAACTCTATTCTTTACCAAGAGTCTCAAGTAAATTATGAATCCTCTGAACTTGTAACCACTCTTACTATCGTTGTTATCCAAGGAAATAGACTCTATGGGGCGAATGTTGGAGATAGTAGAGTCTATCTCTATAGGGATGCAAAACTCAATCAACTCTCATATGATCATGCTATGGATGAAGAGGGTTTTGAAAATGTACTTACACAAGCTATTGGTATTGATACAACTGTTGACCCTTACTACTTTGAAAATATCATACAAAAAGATGACAAAATCTTACTATGTAGTGATGGTCTCTACAATGTATTAGATAACGAAGAACTAAATAAAGGTATCATTTTAGGTGCTCACGCCCTTGTTAAAAAAGCAAGTAAGCTTGAAGAGGACAACCTCCCTGATGATACAACAGCAGTAGTTATTAACATACTTAAAGCAGATGAACTCTCAACACTCAAACAACAGAAACTAGAGATACCAGAAACCCTTAAACAGGGTCAAACTATTGATGGGTATACACTCACAAAACCTCTTATACAGAATGAGCGGACATGGCTTGTACATAAAAAAACAAAAGATTATGTTCTTAAGTTTGCCCCGTATGACGCACTTGAAGATGAGTCTCTCCTTGATCTGTTTGTAAAAGAGGCTTGGAATGCAAAGCGTCTTAAAGCGGACTTCTTTCCAAAAGCTGTTATTCCAAAAAACAGAACACATCGTTACTATGTAATGCAGCTCTTTAAAGGTGAAGATTTAGACCAGTATTTGACACATAAACAACTGACTATAGATGATAGTATTGAACTTGCATCAACTCTCTTGAAAATGTCCCAATTTTTAGTGAAATATGACCTTGTTCATGGTGATATCAAGCCACCTAATATTATGATAGCAAAAGATGATGATGAGAATTTAGAATTTAAAATTATCGACTTTGGAAGTATTACAGAGATATTTTCAACAGACTCTCAAGCAGGAACACCTAGTTTTTTATCTCCAGAGAGATTTCAAGGTGATGCAATTAGCGAATCAACGGAAGTTTTTGCCATAGGTGTTACACTCTACTTAGCCTTAACAGGCAAGTACCCTTATGGAGAGATAGAACCCTTTCAAACACCAAGTTTTAAAGAGGCGAAAAGACCAAGTCACTACAATAAAAACATTCCCAATTGGCTTGATAGTGTTATACTTCGTTCAATTGCTATTGATAAAGAGCAGAGATACTCTCACTACTCAGAGATGAATTATGAACTGACACATCCAGAGAAAGTAAAACCTTACTTTATCAAAGATGCACCACTGATTGAAAAATCACCTTTAGTTTTTTATAAGCGTGCCTTTATGATCATGACTTTTATAAACTTTGGACTTATTTACCTACTACTTAAATAGTAAGTAATTATTTAAAATTGGAGTAACTATGAAACACCTATTAGATGTATTTCCTTTCATTAAAAAAACAATGTTGGAGCTAGAACAACAAAATAAATTTTTAAATAAAGTCACCCTGACAGGAAAGATTAATGCACTCAATGTTGCAGCCAATCTTTTTGAGTTCACTGATAAAACTGCCATAATATTTGATGAACTCAAAATAGAACTAGTTGATGCACTTTTAGAAGAAAATATAAATAAAGTTACAAATGAACTTACTTTTAAAGCTAAAACGACTATAGATATTCTTATACGAAACCTTTTTGAGAGAACTGCGGATGTTGGGTTTTTATCTACTGATAGTGTTATTATAGAGTTTTTAACATCAAATAAAATCTCAAAAAAAGAGGTGCAAACGCATTTAGATGAATATGTTAAAAAATATAGTGTTTATAATGAAATAGTTATTTTTGACACCAACGCAAATGCTATTGTCAACTTAAATCCTCAAAACAACATCATAAAAAGTAATGATACTATCATTCAAGATGCGTTAGACTCTGATGAGTATATAGAAAGATATGCACATAGTGATATATTTAAAGAGCAGAAAAAAACTTTAATATATGCACAAAAGATTACTCACAACTCCCAAAAAATAGGTGTTTTATGTCTATGTTTCAAATTTGAAGATGAGTTAAATAGCATATTTACGAATCTCTCTCAAAATGATGAAATATTGGCAGTTTCAGATAAATCAACTATTTTAGCAACAAATAATAGCACTATAAATAAACTCAAAAGTAGTTACACTGAAGAAAATTATAAAATAATAGATAAAAAATTTATCTATGTATCGAAAAAAACGACTGGTTACCAAGGCTATTTTGGAATAAAAGAGTGGTATGCGATTGCCATTAAGAATGCATCTACCATTAAAGAAAATGTATCCAATGATGAGGATAGAAACCATTCAAGTAATAATAAAAATTTACTCAATGAAAACCTCAATCAAATCATAGAAAAAGCGAATGATATTATCGAAGATATAGCAGATGTTATCATCAATGGTGAACTTATCGCTTCTAAGCAAAAAGTATATGTACTCACCCCAATTTTAGATAACTTAAGAAATATAAGTACAGAACTACTAAGCTCCATCAAAGACTCTATCAAAAACTTAGAGCACATAGTAAAAGAGGGGTTAATCCATGATGTAGAGATGGCGTCACATTTAGCAGTTGATATTATGGACAGAAACCTCTATGAGAGAGCAAATGATTCTCGATGGTGGGCACTTACTCCTGAGTTTAAGAATGAACTAACATTAGAGAATCCAGATACACATAAATTACACTCTACTCTTTTATATATCAATGAACTTTATACAGTATATACTAATATATTTATCTATAATAAAGAGCGAAAAATTATTGCTGCTTCTCATGATGAGTCTATTGTTGGTACTATTTTAAATGATGAGTATATTCATAAAACACTCTCAAATAGAGATTCACAAAACTACTATGTAAGTACTTTTAAAGAGTCTCCTCTTTATGATAATAACGCTACTTATATTTATAGTGCTTCTATTACAAATAATGAAAAAGTAGTTGGTGGGATAGGTGTTGTTTTTGATGCAAAACCTGAATTTCAAGCGATGCTTGATGATAGTTTTCCAGAATCAAAAAAAGGCTTTATGCTTTTTGTCGATGAGAATAGACAAATTATATCTTCGAATAATCCCTCTTTAAAAGTTTTAGAAAAATTAGAAATAGATGAAAAATTTGTAAACTTTAAAGATACTCACTCTATATATGACTTTATCACTCTTAACGAAGTGGACTATATAGTCTCTTCTGTTTTTTCACAAGGTTACAGAGAGTATAAAAAAGAGGATAACTATACAAATAGTATTTACTGTCTTACATTCATAGAAATCACTTCTCTTTAGAATTTTAAAAGAGGGTGCATTTCTAAACTTATGCTACTATACCAACCTTTAAAATTGCACATAAAGTAGGTTAATGAGCTGGTTAAATTTTTTTCAAACAACTTCAAAATGTAAAATATCTTTTGGTAGAGGTATTAATGCTTCCATCAATCCTGATGAGGAAGAACTTTTCAATAAATCGTATGAAGCATTTATGCAAAAAAAGACTCTTGATGCATATGAGTACTTCTTTACATCTTTAATAAACTTTACAAATGATGTCTCAAATGAAAATATACTCTTACAAAGAGATGAGAATGAACTCCATTTTAAAATCTATCAGGGAACTGCGAAGATAGAGGGTGTCATAACAAATGAGCATCTCAAAGCAGAAGTTACCCTTGTTGAGAACGAACATGCCTCAGTAGCACTTAAACGTTATGTATTAGAGAGAAACTATCAACTTACTTATGCTAACTATTTTAGTGATGCAAAGCACATCAAGCTCAAACTCTACCTTGATAACATTACAATGAGTCCACAAAAAATCTTTTTTCCTCTCCGTGAATTAGCACTAAATGCTGATTTTGATAAAGAGCATATTGTGAGTGAATTTTCCGATACACCACTCCAAGATATTGAGCATTTAAAACCACTTGATAAAGAGGAGTTAGAGATAAAATTTAACTTCTTAAAGAGACTCATACTTGAACTAGAAGAGAAGGTTTTAACCCTTCCTTCAAATGATAATGCAGGGATGCAAGCATTCTCTTATCTTAATATTTTACTAAAAATTGACTACCTTTTAGTTCCAAAGTATACAATCTATCAAAAACTCTCTAAAAAAGCACAAGAGTACTTTGGGGATGAGCATGCAACAATAGAGTCAAAAAATGAAGAGCTTAAAAAGTATGTATTGGAGTTACAAGAACTCTCTTTTGAGGAGTTTAGTAAAAACTTTTACAATGCAAAATATACTTTTAACCCTATTGAGAAATCCTCTTATGATGAGCTTATCATCTTTATAAATGAATCACTCAATAAGATAAAATGGTATAAAAACAACCGATATCCTCAAATCATTCCTACCATATATGAATATATTGCATTTTACTCTCTTTATAATTACGGGGTAAATAACGTTGTCAAAGAGCTACTCCATACACTTGTCATGATTCATCAGGCATCATACTTTGTA
>Ga0256843_1003726_pt1 | contig 10438 bp, 9 predicted proteins | sample AlvinellametaG_FD_191572 | JGI IMG/M metagenome (GOLD analysis project Ga0256843, IMG submission 191572) | Pompeii worm associated microbial communities from hydrothermal vent at the East Pacific Rise, Pacific Ocean - Alvinella | ecosystem: Host-associated > Annelida > Integument > Unclassified ... | reverse complement strand
TTTTGCGTTTTGGTAAGGATGTGCGATTTGATGAAAATCATTTTCAACAAGGCTAATATCTCCAAAAATTTGAGATAGTTTATCTACAATAAATTTAAAATCAACCTTACTTGGTTTTCCGTGATTTTCTGGATTTTCATAATCACTTTGTCCATTTACTACAAATGCGATTCTTTGAGATTCATTTCTTGCCTTATCATACACACTACCACTACTAAATAAATAAACTCTTTTATATCCGTTTGCTTTATTTCTTGCAATATCTTCAAGTAGTTGTAATAAAAGCGTGCTTCTTAAAGTATCAAGCTCTTTTACGATAGGGTTTACCAAATCTAAATGATCATCTACTACTTCAAATCCGTATTTTTGAAGTCTTTCTTTATCATCAAATACAAAATGAACTACTTCATAAAATCCGTTTGCAACCGCTTTTAGTTTTAATTCATTTAAAAAGTCAATGTTTTTCATTACATCATTTATTCTATTTGCCTCTTTAAATTCTAGCGGTTTGCTTGGGATCTCATCAATTCCATATACCCTTAAAACTTCTTCAGCCACATCTTGGATGTTTTCAATATCACTTCTAAATAAAGGAACTTTTACCTTTATGCTCTCTTCAGTAATGGCTTCAATAGAAAATCCAAGTTTTTTAAGTATTTCTACGACTTTTTTCTCATCAATATCTTCGCCGATAATTGAATTTAGCTCATCAATTTTTACGTTTATAATCTTTTCTGGCATATCTATAGATAAATCAATCTCACCACTAAATACCGGTAAATTAATCTCATTTAATAAATAATTTACACCAAATTCTAAATTAGGCTCACTTCCCCTACTTGCTCTAAAGAAATAATCATCAGTTTTTAATGCTTTTAAAAACACTATTTCACTTACGTATTTTGGATCGATATAGTTAGCGTTAATGATATATTTGCCAGTCTCTTCTACGTTTATTTCGTTTCTAATACCTACGTAATATTTTCCATAGCATTTAAATACATCCACTCCATCTTCATCTACTAGTTCAATACTTCCAACATTTCCGCCAACCAATAATACACCAGTTGCATGCATAGCGTATTTGATGTATTTATCAAATGTATTTTTTGCTTCTACTTCAACTAAAGCCAGTCTATAGTCAATTTTTAATTTTGAATTGATTTTTCCTTCAAATGCTTTAATTAAATGAGATGAGTGTTTTGCTTCGTTTTTTTCAACATTTACAATTCTGCCAATTCCCTCTTGTAGCTCTTCAATTTGATATTCAATTGTTTTTAAATCTTTATTTAATCCAGCACTTAATTCTCTTGCTATTCCGTAAATACTAAAGCAATCTCCCCTATTTGCCGTAACACCAAGTTCAATTACCTCATCATTTAAGTATTTACCAACATATTCGCCAATTTTTAGCTCACCCAAAGAGTTATCAAGTACCAAAATCCCCTCATGAAAATCCGGTAGCCCTATTTCTCTAGCGGCACAAATCATACCAAAGCTCTCAACACCTCTTAGTTTTGCTTTTTTGATTTTAAAATCTCCAGGTAGTACCGCTCCAATTTTTGCAACCGGTACCAGTTGTCCTGCAGCTACATTGCTAGCACCGCATACAATTTGTAGCTCTTCATCTCCCACATTTACTTTACATAAGTTTAATTTATCAGCGTTAGGATGTTTTACACACTCAATAACTTCCCCAACTACCACATTTTGAGGAACTTCGATTTTTTTATACCCCTCAACTTCCTGACCGATTCTATTTAGGGTATTTAAAATTTCTTCTGTTGAAATCCCATCTAAATCAATAAATTCTTCTAGCCATCTTCTTGTCACTATCATTTGAACTGCTCCATAAGTCTAATATCTCCCTCATACATACTTCTTAAGTCGTTAATTCTATTTAAAAGCATTGCAAATCTCTCTACACCAAGACCAAAAGCGTATCCGCTCACATCTTCATATCCTACGGCTTTAAATACATTTGGATCAACCACACCACATCCAAGTACTTCTAGCCATCCAGTTTGTGAACACACCCTACACCCTTTACCTTCACAGAATATACAGCTAATATCCACTTCTGCACTTGGCTCTGTAAATGGGAAAAAGCTTGGTCTAAATCTTACCTTTACATCCCCAAACATATGATGTAAAAACGCTTCAAGTATGAATTTAAGGTTTGCAAAGCTTACTTTTCCTTTTTCATCTACCACAAGCCCCTCTACCTGATGAAACATAGGCGTATGAGTTAAATCATAATCCCTTCTAAATACAGCACCTGGGCTTATGATTCTAATAGGTGGTTTTTGTTTTAGCATTGTTCTAATTTGAACTGGTGAAGTATGAGTTCTTAGCAAACTCCCGTCTTTAAAATAAAACGTATCTTGCATATCGCGTGCGGGATGGTATTTTGGAAGATTTAACGCTTCAAAGTTATGAAAGTCATCTTCAACTAGTGGTCCAACTTCCACAGCAAAATTCATCCTAGTAAAAAATTCTATAATCTTATTCATAGTATCTGTAATTGGATGAATTGCTCCAGTTGGTTTTGGGTTATATAATGTAACGTCAATTTTTTCAAGTTTTAGTTTTTCTTCTAGTAGTTTTTCTTCAAGTTCTTGTTTTTTTTGAGAAATAAGCTCAAGCGCTTTTTCTTTAAGTTCGTTAAGTTCTTTTGCTACTTTTTTCTTCTCTTCTGGAGCTAAATTTTTTAGCTCTTTGAATTTTTGAGTTATTATTCCGTTTTTGCCTAAAAGCTTGATTCTTATCTTTTCAAGCTCTTCTAAATTTAAAGCATTACTAATCTCGCTTAAATCCACCAAAACTCCTTAAAATTTTTGGATATAATACCAAAAAAATAGGAGGCTTTCAAATGGATTGTATTTTCTGTAAAATCGTAAATGGGGAGATTCCAAGCAAAAAAGTTTTGGAAAATGACAAATTTTTAGCTTTTCATGACATTAACCCAATTGCACCAATTCATGTATTAATCATTCCAAAAGCTCATTTTGAAAACTTTGCTTCAACTCCTGAAGAGTTATTCCCTGAAATGGCAAAATTTATAAAAGATGTTGCAAAAGAATTAGGAATAACTGATTATAGATTAATTACAAACAACGGCAAAGGTGCGGGACAGGAGGTATTTCACCTACACATTCATATGGTTGCAAATCCAGATGGCAAACTAAACTGGCCAAAATTAGCATAAAGGTAATTAATGAAATATGTTGGAGCACATGTAAGTGCAAGCGGTGGAGTTGAAAACGCGGTAAAAAACGCGGTTGAAATTGGGGCAAACGGCTTTGCTCTTTTTACAAAGAATCAAAGACAATGGGTTGCAAAGCCGCTTAGCGAAAAAAACATAAACAAATTTAAAGAATGGATGGATAAGCACGGCTTTTGCGCCGATGCCGTGCTTCCGCATGATAGTTATCTGATAAACTTAGGACACCCTGAAATCGAAAAAAGAGAAAAGTCCCTAAATGCATTCATAGATGAGGCAAGAAGGGTAGAACAACTTGGCCTAAAATACCTAAACTTCCATCCAGGAAGCCATCTTAAGAAGATGAGTGAAGAAGAGTGCCTTGAAATTATTAGCGAAAACGTAAACAAAGCAATAAAAGAGACCGAATCTTGTATTTTTGTAATTGAAACAACCGCGGGTCAAGGAAGCAACCTTGGATATAAATTTGAGCATTTAGCATATATAATTGATAGAATCGAAGATAAAGAAAGAATTGGGGTATGTATTGATACAGCGCATATTTTTGCAGCCGGATATGATATCCGCACAAAAGAAGCTTATGAAGAGACTATGAAAAAATTTGACGAAATTGTAGGCTTTAAATATCTAAAAGGCATGCATATAAATGACTCAAAAGCTAAATTTGCAAGCCGTGTAGATAGACATCATAGCCTTGGAAAAGGCGAAATTGGTCTTGATGCGTTTAAATTTATTATGCAAGATAAAAGAATTGATAATATCCCGCTTATTTTAGAAACAATCGAGCCTGAAATTTGGGCGGATGAAATAAAATTATTAAGAGGTTTTGAAAATGTATAAGTATCTTCATATTTACGAAACACCAAAGCTTAGTGGTTCTATAGAAATAAGCGGAGCAAAAAACTCAGCCCTACCGGCTATTGCTTCAACAATACTTGCACAAAACACTCCAGTACTTACAAATGTGCCAGAAGTAGCGGATGTAAAGACGCTTTTAAAACTACTAAAAATCCTTGGAGCAAGTTTTGAGTTTGAAAATAACAAATTAGAAATTGACACTTCTACTATCAACAATACAACAGCCGTATATGAGATTGTAAAAACAATGAGAGCTTCTATTTTGGTATTAGGTCCTCTTCTTGCAAGATTTGGAGAGTGTAAGGTAAGTTTGCCAGGCGGATGTGCTATTGGGGCTAGACCGGTAGACTTGCACCTAAAAGCCTTAGAGCAAATGGGAGCAAATATTACAATTGAGGGCGGATATATCCATGCAAAAGGTAAACTAACCGGTAGTGATATTATCTTTGATAAAATCACCGTAACAGGTACTGAAAATATCCTAATGGCCGCGGCTTTGGCAAAAGGAACGACAAGAATAATAAACGCGGCAAAAGAGCCAGAAGTGGTACAACTTTGTGAAATACTAAAAAATGCGGGTGTGGAGATTGAGGGCATAGGAAAAGATGAAATTATAATCCATGGAACTGATGGAGAGCTACTTGAATTTAAAGAGTGTGAGATTATTCCTGATAGAATTGAAGCCGGGACGTATTTATGCGCGGGGGCAATTACTAATTCAAAAATTACTCTTAATAAAGTTGAACCAAATCATTTAGAAAGTGTTTTATTAAAACTTCACCAAATGGGTTTTAAAACTGAAATAACAAACTCAAGCATTACAATTCTACCAGCAAAAGAAATAAGGCCTGTAAACATCACAACCACAGAATACCCTGGATTTCCTACAGATATGCAAGCCCAGTTTATGGCAATAGCAACTCAAGCAAATGGGGTTAGTATAATTGAAGAGAGACTATTTGAAAATAGATTTATGCATGTACCAGAGCTAAACAGACTTGGAGCGGATATTAGAATCCAAGGAAAAGTAGCCACAATCAACGGACCAACACCACTTTTAGGTGCGGATGTAATGGCAACAGACCTTAGAGCATCTTCAGCACTTGTACTAGCCGGACTCATAGCAAAAGGTGAAACAAAAGTTCATAGAATCTATCATCTTTTTAGAGGGTATGAAAAACTTCTAGAAAAGTTCCAAGCACTAGGTGCAAGAATGGAGCTAAAAGATGAGCCTAATCCTTAAGGATTTCAAAATAAAGCTTTGCTACTTCCTCTCTTGGAAGTTCTTTTCCTAAAAACAACTCCATTGCCAAAACTCCCTGATATACAAGCATGTCAATACCGCTTTTTGTTTTTAAATTATACTCTTTTGCTAGCTTTAAAAACGGAGTCTCTTTTCCATAAATTACATCTACCGCATACTTAGCGTTTTTAAAAAGTTTTTTTAGTATCTCTTTTGGAGCGGGTAAATTATCATCATTTAAACCAGCCGATGTTGTATTGATGATGAGGTCATAATCAAACTTATCTATCTCATCCCAGGTAAATGTAGTTTTGTTTTTTTCTTTAAAATATAAAAGCCTACTATTTGAGCGATTTAGAATATTAGCATCAGGCAATACCAAACTTAAAGCTTTTGCCGTACCTCCGGCTCCAATGATTAAAACATCCTTATAATCAAACTCTTTAATCGCTTCTAAAAACCCTGGAGCATCGGTATTGTATCCTATAACTTTATCACCCTCTTTTACCAGTGTGTTTACAGCTTTGATTTCTTTTGCAATTCCCCTTACCTCATCAGCTAATTTATAAGCCCACTCTTTGTGAGGAACTGTAACGTTTGCTCCATTAATATTTAGCTCTTTAAATTTATTAATTATTTTACTTCCATCTTCAAGCTTATATCGTGTATAGCACTCATCAATCCCCCATTTTTTAAAAAAATAGTTATGCATCAAAGGAGATTTTGAATGACTTACAGGATTTCCAAATATTAAAAACATCTTTTCACCTTATCAAATAAAAATAAAACTCTTCACCATCAAAATAAAACTTAACTTCAATTCCTTTTCTATTAACTACAATATTTTGCAAGTTTTCAATCTCATCAAATACTTTTGGCAATGTTAAATTTATCTCAACATCATGCTTTTTAAGCTCTCTTTTTACATTACCCACAATTATATTTGCAAACTCACCTACCATATCTACCAAATCTTCTTTGCTTTTATACTCTTCGCCAAGCAAAATTTTACTAACACGGCGTGAGAGTTTTTCAGTAAAAATCAAAATCATAACCCCATCAATCTCACCATAAAATCCAATAGAACTTGCAACATAGTCTTTTGAGGTATCAAGTGTTACTTCTTTAATATTTGGAGGCTCTTTTGTAGCCGTAACACCAGTCATTAATTCTACTGTAGAAATTGTTGCATTTACAAAATATGGTAAAACTTTTACAAAATCTTTTGTAATTTTTTTTGAACGTTTGTAGATTACATCATTTGAATTTATTGCTTCTTTGTATTCTTCTGAGTTTAAAAACTCCTCTTCATTTGCATAAAAAACAAATCCCACATCTTCTAAATCTTCAATTAAGTTTTTTTGAACGTTTTTGGCATTTAACCCTATAATTGCAAGCAAAGCTCCATATTCAGCCGCTTCAACTCCAAGCTTTGATAAAAATCTAACAGCATGAACATTTAAACCTTTTACATTATTCATATCAAATACAAATACCTTAAATCCTATAAGCAAATTTCTCCTAAAATACTCAATATCAAACATATTTGGCAAATTCGCATCTAAGAAATTATCAAAATAAAAATAAATTACGCCATTTTTAACAACAGCGCCAACTCTGTTTGATATTTTTGTAACAAAAGAGTTTTTAATAATTATTCCATCTCCACAATCACCCTCATTTACAATCTGAGGATTGTAGCCTTTTCTGATTAAATAATACATTAGCATGTTTTTATTTTGGTCATCTTCTATGTTGCATAAAATTATAGGCTTATCAACAACATACCCCTCTTCACAAAAAATCCTCTCAACCTCTTCATTTTCAAAATAGTGAAAAAAACAATTTTTTAAGTTTGAAATGATAGTTTGGATGTTTTTGTTTGCATTAAATATAGAGCCTTCTATGTTTTTTTTGTAAAGCATTTCAAAAATATCATTTAAAAATCTAATAGCATTCATATTTGCGCTAATAACTTTTGAAAAATCTATACTTACACACTTAATGCCGCGCTTTTCAAACATATTTATTTCACCTGGAGTTATAATCTCTCCTACCGCATCCGCATCCAAAAATCCTTGCGGTTTGTAATAAACTGTTTTTCCTTTAAATGTTCTAATTACCCCCATCAAGTTCCTTTAGAGTAGCTACAAGAGCCCCAAGTTTATTGTTTACTTCTTTGTATTCAAGCTCTGGCTTACTATCGGCAACCACACCAGCTCCGGCTTGGAAAATTATCTCATCATCTTTTATTAATGCGGTTCTAATAGTAATAGCGCTATCCATATTTCCATCAAATCCAAAATAACCTATACTTCCGGCATAATAGCCTCTTTTTAGACCTTCATATTTTGCAATTAATTCCATGGCTTTAATTTTTGGAGCACCTGTCATTGTTCCGGCGGTAAATGTAGCTTTAAATAGATCAAACATATCATATTTTGGATCAATCTCACCCACTACATCACTTACCATATGCATTACATGAGAATATCTCTCAACTCTCATAAGCTCTTCAACCCTTACACTTCCAGGCTTACTAACGCGCCCTACGTCGTTTCTTCCAAGATCTACTAGCATAATATGTTCAGCTACCTCTTTTGGGTCATTAATCATATCATGTTCCATTTCCAAGTCTTCTTTTAAAGTAGCACCTCTTTTTCTAGTCCCTGCAATTGGCCTAAGTAGTATTACATCATCAGTAAGTCTAACCATCACTTCAGGAGAGCTTCCAACAATTGCAAAGTCATCAATATCTAGATAATAAAGATAAGGAGATGGATTTTTGCTTCTTAATTTCCTATAAAAGCTAAATCTATCAACCAAAGCTTTTACTTTTAAGCGATTAGATAGTACGATTTGGAATATATCTCCGGCTTTTATGTTCTCTTTTGCACTCTTTACCATATCAAAAAACTTCTCTTTGCTAAATACAAACTTTGGTTCTTCTAAAATTTTTGCCGGTTTTAAAGGTAGATGTTTATAAGTTGAATTGATTAAATCCCTAATAACATAAAGATGTTTTTCATACTCTTTATCATTTATAATTACGGTCATTTCTGATGATTTGTGTGAATATCCTACTACAATTTTTGGTCTAATCATATACAAATCTGGAATGTTTGTCTCATCTACAAGTTTATCCATAACATCTTGTAAAACTGGCTCAAAAACTTTTACCATATCATAGCCGATATACCCCACGAATCCATCAACAAAGCCAATTTTAAGCTTGCGTGAGAGGTTTTTGTATTTCTCTTTGTCTATTTTTGAGTAGTACTCTTTAAAAAAAGTAAATGGGTCTTTTTCTAAAACTTCTTCTTTTTCACCATTAAAGTAGTGAGTTTTATAATCTTTATAAACAACTTTTTCTTTTTCTCCAATAAAAATAAAAGAATAATTTCCATCGCTATTGTTTATAACACTCTCAAACAAAAACTTTCTCTCCTTGGGAAAAAGAGAGCTAAGAGTGTTGTAGATTGCTATTGGAGAGAATTCATCAACTATAAACTTGTCATATACCATTATTTTGCCTTATAAATAAATGCGTTTTGAGTTACGTCTCTTTTAATTTTATAAAGAACTTTTTTTGCTTCAGTTTTAGTTGCATATGGCCCTACTAAAAGTTTTGTAACTTTTATTTTTTCTCCGTTTTTATTGATATATGTTGTAAGAGTTGTATATTTGTAACCATATTTATCAAGTAATGCTAAAAACTTTTTATTAGGTTTTGCATTTCTAAGAAGTGCTGCAACTTGGATGTAATATTTTCCATTTTTAGATACTTTTGGAGTTGATGGTTTTACATCAGGAATAGTAATAGTAACCTCTTTAGGTGCTACTTTAGTAGTAGTTTTTGGTTTTTGAGTAGCCACTTCTTTTACCTCAGGTTTTACTTCTGTTTTTTCAGGTTTAGTTTCTGTTGTAGTTATTGGCTTTTCTTCAGTTTTTGGTTTTGTTTGAGTCTCTTGTGTAGCTTCATTTGTTGTGTTTTCTTCTACAACCAATTTGTTTTCATTTGTTGCTTCTTCTACTGGTAAAGGCTTAAATTCTTCAGTATTTTGTGTAGTTTCTTGTTTTGGTGCCGGTGGTAATATTTCATCATTTTTTGAATTAGATAGGTTTTGAAAAATCGCTATAGCAATTACCAAAATTATAAATATCAAAAATCCTATTGCCGCATAAATTAAAGGTTTTTTGTTGTCTTTTTTTGGGTTTATATTTAGTAGATCTTCATTTTTCATTTTTTCTCCTTACATGTGTTTAGCCCAAGAAGCTCCTCTTTCTTTTTTAAATAATCCATAAGGTAAATTTAAAATATTAAATTCACTTGGCAATTCATCAGTTGGAAAAACTCTCCATTGTTTTGGAAGCTTTGTAGCTAGTTTCATCGAAAGAGCTTTTCCAAGCTGGATTGCTTCAGGTACTGTTGTATGACCTTTATGAATATATAAATGCAAATGGCCTCTTGTTTTTGAATGATAAGCCGTAAAATTCAAAAATCCCTCTTCTCTTAATAGCAAACTTGCTCTTTGCCAAAATCTCTCTGGATCAATACCATTATAGTCAAAAACAATATTTTCTACAATATTTCTTTGGCGATTTATTAAATCATGTGCAACAATTATTTTTCTATCCAAATGATCACTCATTATCTGATAGGTTAAAGGTTTTTGGATTTTTTCATATTTATCGAAGAAGGTTCTTCCTTTGTGGACTACTTTTGAGATGATTTTGCCTTTGTATTCATAATAGTAGCTTTTATTCATTTTAATCATTGCAATATCTACATTGTAAGCCAAAATATCTCCTTTTTTATTTAACCCCTAAAGGGGGAAAAATTAATAAGTTGGTTGGTTATAAATTACGAATTTGCTTGCTAATTCTTTAAGCTCTTTAGCAACTTTTTCTTGAAGTTCAAGGTTGTAAATGTCATCAAGAACGTCTGCAATTTTTGTTGCAATAAATCTAAACTCATCTTCTTTCATTCCTCTAGCTGTTAAAGCCGGGCTTCCGATTCTAATACCTGAAGTTACAAACGGACTTCTCTTTTCACCTGGTACAGTGTTTTTATTTACTGTAATTCCAGCTCTACCCAGTGCTTCTTCAGCTTC
>Ga0256843_1003725_pt1 | contig 10438 bp, 11 predicted proteins | sample AlvinellametaG_FD_191572 | JGI IMG/M metagenome (GOLD analysis project Ga0256843, IMG submission 191572) | Pompeii worm associated microbial communities from hydrothermal vent at the East Pacific Rise, Pacific Ocean - Alvinella | ecosystem: Host-associated > Annelida > Integument > Unclassified ... | reverse complement strand
GCATAGACTATCGGCCCGGTCACGCGGACCTGGTTGGCGAACTTGTGGAAGTTTACCTTCTCCGCCCTGACCCCAAGGTACACGGGGATGACTTCAACCTTCTCCGCCCTGAGGGAATCGGAGCGCTGCGCCTGCTTCCGGAGGGTCTTTGCGTAAACGATGTCGCCGGGATCTATGACATGGTAGAGGTGCCACAGGTCGTCGAGCGTCTCGGCCTTGACCTTTACGATGCCCTCCTTGGGCTTCTCCTCGAGTATCTGCACTCTCCCACCCCAGGGAGAATAGGTGGGGCGGTTTAAAAAGTTGCCAGGTCACATGAAGCCCTTCATCATCCGGAACGTGTCGAGCTTGTACTTGATCTCGATGTGCTTCATTCCAAAGGTGTTCATCAGAAAAGACTTCGCCTTCGCCCCCATGCGCATGACCTCGTTGCCCTTGTACTTTATTATCGCGGTCTTGCCCTGGGACGCGAGGTCTTCGGCATAGAGCTTCATTTCGTCCATCATTTTCTTCTTTTCTTTCAGGCCGCCATCGTCAGAGCCCATGAGGGGCGAAATCGCATCCATCAGTTTCTTCATCTTCTCCGGATCGTGGATGTCCATTATGATTTCATCCCGCGTTATAGTGAACGAGTCGTCGCCAACGTATATCGTAACCGAGCCACAGCATATGGCGTTCTGGAAGTTTAGGGCTATCCTGAAAAGGGAATGGAGGTCCATAGGACCACCGGCTCACTCCTTTTTAAGAGGCTCGAGTTTGAACCTCACTTCGCCGTCCATCTTGAAGTCCCTAAAGCTCATCCTGACCTCGTTTTCGCGCAGGATCTGTATAATCACTTCCACGAGGCCGAGCCCGGACTTGGAGACGTTGGATATAGCCGAGAGATCAATTCCAGCCTCGCTCATCTTCTCCATACCCTCTTCGATGCCGCTGACGGACATCTTACCACCCCCGTAACATTTTTTCTAACTTCACTTCAGATTAAACTACGCACAAGTGCTTTTAAAATTTACTGAAAGGATGTTAGAAAAAAGCTCAGATAAGCTCCCTTTCAGTACGGGTTAGACGCCTTGCACCGGTCTCGGTTATCACCACGGTGTCTTCTATCCTTACACCACCCATCTTGGGGATGTAGATACCCGGCTCTATTGTGATTACCATGCCCGGCTTCAGCTCCGTCTCATCCATCTGGCTGACGCGCGGCCACTCGTGTATCTCAAGGCCAACCCCGTGTCCGGTGGAGTGTATGAAGTACTCGCCGTAACCGTAGTCTTTTATCACGTCGCGGACTATCGTGTCAAGCTCTTTCGCCGTTATTCCGGGCCTTGCGGCTTCTACACCCCTCATCTGAGCCTCCAAGACGGCATGGTATATGTCCTTCTGTTTTTCGTTTGGACTTCCGAGGACGATAGTTCTCGTCGTATCGGAGTGGTAATGGCGGTAGAGGGCTCCCTCGTCAATTACAACCAGGTCGCCCTTCTCAATCCTCTTGTCGCTCGCGACGCCGTGGGGCAGGGCGGAGCGCCACCCACTGGCTATTATGGTGTCGAAAGCGGGCTTATCTGCCCCATTCATCTTCATGACGTACTCCATCCTCGCCGCTATCTCCCTCTCGCGCTTCCCCTCACTTATCTCCTCGAGCGCCGCCATCATCGCCATGTCCGCTATTTTGCACGCGGCTTCAATGACCTCTATTTCCTCCGGGGTTTTGATGATGCGGAGCTCCTTTATCGCATCGTCCAGAAGCTCGAACTCCTCAACCCCTGCCTTCTCCTTAAGCGTTCTGGTGGAAGAAAAGCTCGTCTTGCCCTCGATGCCGGCCCTCTTCAGGCCGAGGCTGGAGATGCGCTGATAGAGCTCCTTCCCGGCCTTGAATTTTTCAACCGGGATTTTGGAAGTTTCCTTCGCCTCCTCGTACTCAAGCTCAGGGACGAGGAGCATGGCATCGTCAGGGGTTATGATAAGATACCCGCCGAGAACGGGAGCACTTCCAGTGAAATAGTAGAGGTTTTCCCGTGAGGTTATCAGGGCCCCGTCAAGCTCTTTTTGAGATATGAACTCCTGGAGTTTTGCTATTCTCATAAGGCAATCACCAGCATCGGGTAACGGCTGCTAAAATAAAACCCTTTCGGGCGGGCTAAGATTTATAACTCCAGAGGAGTACACTGGAACATGGTTATATACCTCTTTGACTTTGATGGAACACTGGTGGACAGTACCAGGGCCGTCGAGAAGGCCCTCCAGATAGCCATAGAAAAGACCATGCCAGCCGTCATTGAGAGCGACCTTTACGAAGACTACTACAAGGCGCTTTTCCTGTTCATAAAGGGAAAGCTGACCTACCAGTACCTCGGCGTCATCCACGAGCTCGTTGCCCAGGGGACGATTCACGAGTACTACAAGCTCATGCCCAAGTACATCAAGGACTACCCCTTCGCCCGGGAGGTCATCCGGGAGCTGAGAAAGAGGGGACGATATGTCATCAGCTTCTCCGGGGAGCACACGTATCCCGGCGGCAAGGTCATATTCATGAAGCGCACGGGATGGTATGAGGAGTTCGACGAGGTGATAACCTTCAAGGGCACCAAGGACATGCTCCAGAAGTTCGAGACCCTGCGCGAGCTCTATCCCGACGAGCCCTTCGTGTGGGTCGACGACAGCCCGAGCCGCTTCACCTACGTCCTGGACGAGAACACGCTACTCGTTCAGAAGGCCTCGCCCTACAAGAGCGACGTGGCGCTTCTCTTCGAGCGCCAGAACTTCATGAAGATCAAATCCCTGCGGGAGGTTCTCGAGGTAGACGAGGGACTTGAGTGCCTCCTGAACGGGGATAAAGCTTAAAAAACCGTGGTGCAAAGAGAGGGCCGGTGGAGGTGAGGGCGATGAGGAAGGCCATCGTCCTTGCCTACGCCGGAACGAAGGAGCACCAAGACAACCACCACATGATTCTGAAGCCCCTTGACGTGAACGACCGCGCAACTGCTTCACGCCTCATCGGCAGGAAGGTCGTCTGGAGGACCCCAACGGGCAGGAAGATGTACGGCAGGATTCTCAAGCCCCACGGGAACAGGGGCGAGGTCAAGGCCTATTTCAGGCCGGGACTCCCGGGACAGGCCCTCGGGGACTACGTCGAAATCCTTTAAACGTCCCCACCTTTTCTTTCTCCGGTGAGAGAATGGAGTTAGTCGAGGTGAGGGAGGGACTTGCAAGGGTTCTCATCCCGAAAGCCGGGAGGATATACGACGCGCCCGTCTTCTACAACCCGTTGATGGCGCTCAACAGGGACATAAGCGTCCTCGTCCTCCGGGTTCTGAAGCCGGAAAAGGCGCTGGATGCCCTCTCCGCAACCGGAATCCGGGGCATCCGCTACCTCCTCGAGACCCCGGTGAAGGAGGTCTGGCTCAACGACATAAGCAGGGAAGCCTTCGAGCTGATGGTGAAGAACCTCTCCCTCAACCTCGGCTCCCCCAGGGAGGCCCTCAGCGATGGGAGGGTAGCATTCAGGGGTGAGAAGACTGCCTTCGCGAACCTCGACGACGCCAACAGGCTCATGGCCGAGAAGTTCCGGTATTTTGACTTTCTCGACCTGGACCCCTTCGGCTCGCCGGTGGAGTTCCTCGACACGGCGTTGAGGAGCGTGAAGAGGAGGGGAGTCCTGGCCCTTACCGCCACCGACACGGGGGTCCTCTGTGGCGCCTATAAACACGCCTGCCTGCGGAAATACCTCGCAGAGCCGATAAGGGGCGAGCTGTGCCACGAGGCAGGCTTGAGGATTCTCATCGGGACGGCAGTCAGATACGCGGCCAAGTACGACCTCGGCGTCGAAGTTCTTCTGGCATACTACCGCGACCACTACTTCCGGGCATTCCTGAAGCTCAGCAGCGGGGCGAGAAAGGCCGACAGAAGCCTTGCCCGGCTCGGCTATCTCTGGCAGGAGAGAAACGGAAGGTTCACCTACGAAGAAGGTTTTCTTCCGGAGAAACCGGGAGCAGCAGGCCCCATGTGGCTCGGCCCGCTGAAGGATGAAGGATTCTCAAAGGAGCTCGATAATGAGCTGAAGGAATTCGAACCCGCCCACAAAAAGACGGTGGAGTTCACGCGGACGCTCATAGAGGAGCTCGACGTTCCGTTCCACTACGACACCCACGCGCTCGCGAGGAGGAACGGGCTCGAGGTGAGGAAGGTCTCGGTGGTAATTGAGAGGCTGAGGGAGCGCGGCTACTCCGCCACGAGGACGCACTTCTCCCCGACCGCGATAAAGACGGACGCCCCCTTCGAGGAGGTTCTTGAAGCGCTGGGGGCTTAAACGGCCTTTCGCCCCCGTGGCCCAGGCTCAAAGGATTTCAAGGAGCTTTTCTTCCCCGCCCGGCAGCACCAGTGGCCGCGACAGGTGCTTCCTCGCGCCCGGCGGGACCTCGTAAACCTTCCTCTCCAGCTCGCGCGGGACTTCAACCGGAACCAGTTTCTTCGGCATTTTAAACCCGCAGCGCTTGCATTTCAGATGGTCGCCCTTGCTCTTCATCGTTCCACCACAGCGAGGGCACCTCGGCTTCCGGTACTCGATTTGGGGGACGAGCTTCACCGGGTAGAACTTTTCGAGGTTGAGGGTCAAGATTCCTTCGTGCTCCTTCACGCCGCCAGCGGCGATGATTTCGTCGCCCGGCAGGAGCTTCCTGACCCAGTTCCTGAACTTCTTCGTCGGCTCAAATGCCGCCACCCTGATTTTCCCGGTCTCGTCCTCAAGCTCGAAGAAGACATGTCTCCCGCGCTCCCAGTACGGCTTAGAAACCCTTCCCCTCACGACCGCGCTGTCGTAGGCCCTCAGCTCGCCGATTTTCCTTGGAGCAAGGTGGTCGTCGGTGTTCTGGTTCGTCCGGTAAAGCTGGTAGAATGCGACGGGCTCTCCGAACTCCACCATCTCGAATGTCTGGAGAACCTTTCCCCGGTCAATTCCCCTTATTCCGACGAGAACGGGGTCCTTGCCGTGCGGGGCTATCAGGACGGTCCGCTTGTGGGGGTCAACGTTGTCGTAGGTGAAGGGGTAGCTCCACTTATCGGCCAGAAAAACGCTCTCTGCATCGACTTTTCTTGGCTTTCCCCAGTTATCCGGCTCGCGGTAGGCTAAGAGTTCGTATGTGGAGCGCTCGAGGGGGTAGCCGATTGAGGCGAGCGCGCCGATTATCCCCCTCCCGAGCTTGAACTTGAAAATTTCGGCGTTGACTTCCCCCGCGACCCTCTCGGCATCCTCAATCGTTACGTGCTCACGCAGGGCCCGGAGGGAGAACTCGCGGAGTTTACTGGGGATTTCGCCCTCCACGAAGGCCACGCCGGGGTTGGTGTTCTCATGAGAGAAATCGGCGAGCTGGTTGACGTAGAACAGGACCAAGCTCTTAATCTCGGGGATGACCTCCTCGTCCGCCTCGAACGTCATCGAAACCGCCCCGTTCCCCCGCGTCTTGTAGGGGATGTTCGGGTTGAGGCGGATGAGCCTCGGGAGGTCGATGGGTTCCCCTAAGCGCGACAGCTCGCGATAGAGGAGCGCGCCGAGGTAGGTTGTGCACATTCCGTCCGGGGAGTCCGTGTCGTCGATTCCGATGTGGATGAGCATGGTTTTAGAAAAGAAGGAGGGCTTAAAAAGGAAACGCCGTCACCGGATCTCCAGGATTCCGTGGCCCTGGGACACAACGTAGTGCATCAGGTAGTGAACCGGCACGGACGAGCTTGTGCCCCAGTCCTGCGTTACCTCGATGTAGAGGAGCCCGCTGGGATCCCACGGGTTCTGTAGCACTTCGGCAAACATTGTGGGGCCGTGGTAGGCCTTTCCCGTCACCCTGCTGTGTACAGTGCTCCCATTGAACTCCACCGCGAGCTGGTTCTCTATGAGCTTGTAAAGGAGGTCGTCAGAGTCCACTATGAGGACGATATTGCCCCTCAGGTCGCTTGATGATACTTTGAGTATCGTGTGGAGGGTGTAGTTCCCAACGCCAAGGTACTGCATAAGGGAGGCAACCGTCCTGGCCTCATCCAGAGCCTTTGGATTGTAGAAGATCTTCATACCCGTTTTTCTTGCCTTTCGCGCGAAGTCCAGAACCGTGGGAGTCGGTATGACCCTGGAGAGATCTCTACCACCGTTCGTTTTAGCGTAGACCTTCCCTGTCGTCTGGACCAGTTCGCGCACGAGCATGTTGAAATCCCTGTTTGGAGCCTTCATGTAGCCGGAGGTTACCCTGGAGAACTCCGGAAGGAAGTAGAGCCCCCCGGTGGCGTACCACCACATATACCCCTCGGCCGTTTCGGGCCCGTAGGTGGAGTTCAGGTAGTACGTCACAAACGCCGCGGTTGACGTCGCCACAACCATCTCCTGGACATTGGAGATTCCCCACTCCTTCATTACCTCTTTAACGTTCTCATACAGTCCGCCGTACGCGGAAAGGTTAGAACTGTAGGGAGAGAATGCTCTGTTAAACAGCGGAAATGCCATGAGCCATGCTATCGCCGTTGGGGCATTCACACCCCCTAAACCCCTGCCCGTGCTGAAGAACGGCCTGCCCTTCACCACGCCCTCCATTCCCAGTCCGATGTAGAGCGCCACGCCCTCGTCTGCGTCGATGGCGAAAGCCTCATAGTAACCGACCATACTTGGCTCGAGCAGTATACGGACGGGGTTTAACCTGAGGCGGAAAAAGCCCTCGGCCCTGGGCAGGATCGACGCTATATCCGGGTTTTTCCGGCTGAAGTTCCCAACGACTTCCCGGTAGAACCTGCGGTGGCCCGTATAAAACGTCTTAAAATCGCTCTCCTTTGAGAACTCCAAAACAGCGCTGACGAACGCATTCACCTCTGCCTCGCTCACGTTGGTCTCCGATGTTATCTTTCGGAGCGCTTCCCTGCTGTGGGTGTCCATGTAGATTGCAAGCAGCAGCATCTCCTCCTGGCCGAACCCCCTGCTGGAGAGGTTCAACGCCATTCTCACGGCTTTGGAGTCCCTGTACCTGCCAAAATGGTCGTCTATGTCCTTCAGGTACGGATAACTCGGGTCACTGACCCCCTGGAAGTTGGGGTCGTGGTAGGAATACCACTGCGGTTTGGCGAGCCTGAAGACTATGGAAAGGAGCTCCAGATTGGGGTCGACCTCCACGTAGAGGCCGTCTGTTATGGGCGTCGAAACGGGCTCTAATGAAAGGCGGGCAGGAGTCGCTGACGTGCCTGTTGTGGCCGTTGACGATGTCCCGGTTGACGATGCCTGGGCTGTGTGGGAGGGGCTCACTTCCGGTGACGGTGACGAAGAGGTGCCCCCTTTTGCAGTCCCTGAGATACATCCTCCCGAGAGAACCACGAAGACCAGTAGGACCGCCAGAACCTTCCGCATTTTTAATCCCTCAGGGCGGTTTCACCGGGCTTTTATATAAGCATTGCCGCCCCTACGAAAACGGACTCAGTACTGCGGAAGGTTCTTGGAGAACTTTTCATAAAACAGGAGGTCCACAAAACCTTCTCCCGGTACGTACTGGTGCCTCCTAAGGCGGCCGGCGAGCCGGAAGCCGTTCTTCTCCAGGACACGGATAGAGGCCAGGTTCGTTTCAAAGACACGGGCGTAGAGTTTTCTGAGACGAAGCCAGGAAAAAGCGTAATCCGCCGCGAGGGAGACTGCCTCTGTGGCGTATCCCCTGCCCCAGTGCTCTGGACCGAGGAAATATCCAAGCTCGGCGGTCCCGTTGTAGTGGTCAATCCTGTGCAGGCCGATGAGCCCAACGAGGGATTTTAACGAGTTTTCCACGATGGAAAAAACTTTCTCACTCCTCTTCTGCTTTCTCAGAGCCTCGTACCACTCAAGTTCGTCCTCGTAGAAGAAGACCTCCTCTGGTGAGGTGAGGTATCTCCGGACGTTTCTGTCGTTCCACCATACCCATGCCTGCCTCACATCGTCTTTCGTGAGCACACAGAGGGAAACCCGGCTTCCCATCAGGACAACGGCCCGCATGGTAGCACCTTAACTTTATATAACTCGCCGCCGTATTTAAACGTGATGGAGAGGGAAAAACTCATCCGAACTGTCGAGGCTATACTCCGCAGCACGGGGTACAAGACCGCCCGTATGGAGTTCAAGGGTTCCTGTTTTGAGATAGTGGCGAGCAGGTTACTCCTTCTGCTCTTCATCAAGGTAACGACCAACATCGATTCGGTTACGGAGGAACAGGCAGAGGACCTGAAGCGCCTCGCCGCGTTCTTCAAGGCGTCGCCCCTCATCGTCGGGGTCCGGACAAAGAACGGCGAACTGGAGGAGGGGGTTGTCTACGAGAGGTTCGGTATATACGCCCTCAGCCCGGAGACCCTCTACGATATCCTGGTCGAGAACGAGCTTCCCGCGATCTTTGCGGAGAGGGGAGGTTTTTACGTCCGCATAAACGGCCGTCTTCTCAAGACCCTCCGGGAGAAGCACGGCTACTCAATCAACGAGCTGGCCCAGATCCTCGGGGTTTCCCGAAAGAGCCTCCTGAATTACGAGAGGGGGGAGCAGGCAGTCTCCCTCGACGTCGCCATACGGCTTGAGGAACTCTTCGATGAGCCCCTCGCCGAGCCCCTTGACGTTCTTCATTCCCGTGTGGAGGCCAACCTGGACATCATCCCCGAAACCCCGCTCGAAAGGGAGGTATTTGAACGCCTGAAGTACCTCGGGCTCGGTGTCGTCAAGGTCAAGAAAGCCCCGTTCAACGCGGTTTCCAGGGACGATGAATTCAAAATCCTCACCGGGATCGACGAGAGAAAAACCCGATCGACGGTAAAACGGGCCGAGATGGTGACGGAAGTAAGCAAAATCGTCAACAGCGATGGGGTGTTCATCCTCCAGAAAGCCAAGACCGAAGTGGTCGGGGAGGTGCCTCTGATTCCCAAGAAAAGCCTGGAGGAAGTGAAGGACGCTGACGAACTAATCGAGCTCATAGAGGAGCTGAAAAAAGAGATAAAGAAGCAGCTCTTCAGCTGAATATGACCTTTTTCCAGGTTTCCTTCAGCTTATCCACGTATTTCGGTGGTGACGCTATCAGAACCGCCCACCTCGGGGTCTGTCTACGCTTCAGGGCGTTCGCGAGCGGTGTGACCTTGGTAAGCGGCTGTACTTCACCGTTTCCGAGGAGAACATTGATTTCTGTGGCCTTTAGCCTGGGTTCGCTGAGCATGAGATCCGCTATGCTGAATTCGAGGATGACCTCGCCCTCACGTGCACCCACAGCATCAGCAAGGTTCCGCTCTATTTCCTGGCGCCGTTTCACGTTTCTGTACGCCGTCAGGAGCTCTTTCTTCTCCTCCGGCGTCATTTCATCAGCGCTGGCAAGGACCGCGGCCTTATAGAGTTCCCTGTATTTGATTCTCCTCACCATCTCCGCCGGCAGTCCCTCGAGGTCCTCAAGCTCCACAAGGACCCTGCAATCGGTCATCTTCCAGAAGTCCCACAGGTAGCCTTCCTCCATCGCAAACTCAAGGGCCCGCGCCAGCATCCCCTCGGCTATCTTCACGGTGTGGTGGAAGTAGACGCGGGAGTACATAAGCGATCTGGCGACCATCATCCCCTCCACAGCTTCTATTCCCTTCTCGTCGACCACCAGCTCGCCGTTATGAACTTTCAGGACTTTCAAAAGCCTTTCGAGGTCTATGATCCCGTGGGCAACGCCGGTGTAATGGGCATCCCTTATCAGGTAATCGATCTGGTCAACGTCAACGTCACCGTGGAGCATCTGCCCCAAGTACTTCTCCTTCGACTGCCCGAGTATAAGCCCAGCAACTTCTTCCGGCCCGAAGTCGTAGCCGTAACTCTCGATAATCTCCGGGATCTTGCCGCCGTTTTCGCTCTCGGTGATGTTTATCCTGCCGAGGACGATATCCTGGCCGAGGCGCATGTGGTCGTGCTCTTTTACGTAGTGCTTGTATATGCTCTCGAAGGTGTGGCTGAAGGGGCCGTGGCCGATGTCGTGGAGGAGCGCGCCCACCTGAAGAAGCATGCCCTCGTCCTCGCTGAGCTCGACCTCTTGGGACAGCCTCCTGGCAACGTTCCAGGCACCTAAAGAGTGCTCAAAGCGGCTGTGGTTGGCACCCGGATAAACGAGGTAAGCCAGTCCCAGCTGTCGTATACTCCTCAGCCTCTGGAATTCGGGCGTTTTCACGAGGTCAAGGATGATGCCGCTCAGTTTCATGCTTCCGTGGATTCCATCGTGGATTATCTTTCCCTTCATCCGCTTCACCTGTTGCACTTTTGGAGAAAGCGATAAATAAGTTTTGCCGTTTGTTCAACCGGACGGCGGTTTTGATTGTCTCCCGGCCCCCTCCCAAAGAGGCTTCGGAATAAACACTTTTATATAGCCGGGAGTCTCAGAATATAATGCCCCTGCGCGAGGACCCCGGGGAGAATGAACCGGGGGGCGATGCGGGGGCCACAGCCCGGTCT
>Ga0256843_1003724_pt1 | contig 10445 bp, 8 predicted proteins | sample AlvinellametaG_FD_191572 | JGI IMG/M metagenome (GOLD analysis project Ga0256843, IMG submission 191572) | Pompeii worm associated microbial communities from hydrothermal vent at the East Pacific Rise, Pacific Ocean - Alvinella | ecosystem: Host-associated > Annelida > Integument > Unclassified ... | reverse complement strand
TCCCAGTAGCTTAGCTCTGCATCAGCGGCAGGATCGGTCGTGGTGTTGTTGTCGCCTGTTGTGACAGTCGTGACACTGCAGAACTGGTCTTCGACACCGTTGGGAAAGGGATTGGCTTCGCAGGAGACAAAAGGGTAGTCACTCGAGAGGATGCTGCCCATGTTGATGATCTCTGGGGTCTCAAGACCCAGAGCGAGCGGTCCTTTGAATATCTTGTTGAAGAGTTGAAAACGAAGTTGGTGGCTCTCAAAGAGCTTGAGACCGTGTGTCTCATCGTTGACATAGCCGTAAAAGTGCGGTGTGGTGTCATCAAATCCGCTGAGACGGGGGTATGGCGGTGCCTGATGCATCCACTGGTGGTTACCGTCTATGGTCTTGATGGTATTGAAGAGCAGGTTGAATCCACTATCTTGTGAGAGAGGGTACTGATAGGTCGAAGCGACACCGGCACGGGCTATCAGTTCATTGATCTGATCTCTGGAGAGCAGACTCAACTTACTGAGGACAACAGCATTGTAGAGGACATGAAAGCGCTCTGGATCGAGTTGACCATTGTTGAGCAGCATCTCTGCTTCGACACGTTCTGCGATATCTGCTATGAGAAGAAGATGTTTCTCGCTCTGGTCCATACTGAACTGCTCATTGAGCGAGTCATGGCTGACATCTTGATCCTTGACAGCGATGATCTCGATCGCTGCGACACCGATAAGGCTGATGATCTCATTTCCCAGTGAGTTTGAGAGGGTGTTGACCTCACTTTTAAGTCCGGAGAGCTGGGTAAAGTCTACCTGCTCCTGGACATCGTTTAAGAAAGAGAGCTCTGATGCGATCTGGTTGGAGATGGTACAGCTTCCTTCTATTGCCTGGGCTCTCACAGTGGTCGGGTCTGTGAACGAGCTTCCGTAACAGCTGATCCAGTCAGTGAGTTGAGAGTAGGTCTCTCCGTTGACATACATGAACCCCTGGCTCATTCGAGAACTGGTCTTGATATACTCATCGATAGCATGGTCGATCTGTGCCAACCACGCTTTTTTGAAGCTGTAGGTCTCGATGCCGTAGTCTGCTTTGATCTGTACAAGTGTATCGACCTTGGTGCTGAGGAAACCCTTCTCGCTACAGGCTTCATCCTGAGACGAAAAGATGGAGAAGAGGTACTTCCCGGGATACCAGAAACCATCATCACACTCATCTGTGGCAGCAGTAAGGTCCGTGTCGACGGTGGTCTCTGTGTTGTCGTCATCGAGTGCAGCTATCTTCTGTCGGAACTCATACATCTTTGCGAGGTAGTTGGCTGTTGATGAGAGTGCATACTGTTCTGCGACATCACTGTTCATCAGCAGGGTCTCTTTGATGAAGGTGACAGGAAGTGCATCATCGATAGCGACAAGCTGGTAAGGCTCTCCGAGATAGTTCCCGTTACCGTCCATAAGGTCGGGAAGGCGGTCACTGATATACTTCTCCAGAAAGATGTGACGCTTTTCGACATCGGTCTCTCCGTCGTTCATGTCGAAGATGTCACCGGAGTACATGTTGACATAGGTATGTGCAAAGGTGTCAGAAGCTCCATGTCCTAAAAAACCGTAGGCAAAAGCCTTCTCTTGAGGTGTCTGTGCTTTGGAGAGTACCCATTGGAACCAGGTGTCGCTCTTCCATCCCTGTGTGAGTACGGTCGTCTCATCATCTATATATCCGTCTTCAAGCCCCGGATGTACCGTGACCTGCCCGCCGATGACATCGGGAAAACCGTCAGGACCGATATTACCCATACGGTAGACCTCACGATTGTCCAGGATGGCAGAGGTGATGGCGGGATCGACAGTGAAGTCACCAAAAGGTGCGATGGTCACCTGGCCGTCCTCGAGGTCGTTGATCACCTGTTGGGCGATCCAGACATGGGAGCGGGTATCAAAGGCTGAGAGTGAGGTGACGGCAAGGAGTGCCGGAAACAGTAGTTTTTTCAAAGGGTACCTCACAGTTTTAAAATAATAAATTATTATACATTAAGAATCTGATGTTTTGATAAAAATGTGATAAATATGTTCAAAACAGTTGTTTTTTGATCTATATTAAGCATCATCTCCCTATAATCTCTGCTATCAATGAAGTGTGAGGATGCGGATGAGAACACGATTTTTGCTTCTGCTCTTTTTGGGAACGCTCTGTTTTGCAGGAGAGGGAACCATAGGCTCTGCTGCTGTAGCTGTCGTCCTGAAGATGGAAGGCAAAGCGAAACTTCTACCTGCGAACAGTTTGAAAAAACATCGTCTTAAAGTGGGTGAACATGTGGCAGCGGGAGATCAGCTTTTCACTTATGCAGACAGCAGTGCAGTGCTTAAGTTCAATGATGCGTCGGTAGTCGTCCTTGATGAGAACGCACGTCTGTTACTGCATAGCGAGCTCTCTCTTCAACAGAAGAGCGGAGCGGTCTATTATCGTATAGAGAAACGTTCAAGAAGTGGCGGACTTAAGGTGGAGACACCTTTTTCCATCATAGGTATCAAGGGTACCGAGTTCATCGTCGACTTTAAAGGCTCAGGCCGTATCGCACTTAACGAAGGCGTTGTCGCAGTCACTTCTCCCCAGGAGCGGTTCGAGCTGTATCGTCAACGTGAGATGAGTGATTTTGAGAGGTATCAGCAGCAGCAGGATAGAGGGTTTAAGGCCTATAAGAGACGTATAGAAGAGCAGATCGCTGCCTATCTTGTCAGTTTTGATCTGCAGCGTCAGCAGATGTTGACCTTTCAGGATGCAGGACATTGTAAAGAGGCATGTGGCTCTCAGGTCTTTGAAGAGGGTTTTACCCCTGAGATCAAGGCCCGTTTTAAATATTATCAGCAGTTGGCGGAAGAGTAGTCTTGGGCAGTTATCGTTCCTATATACTGGGACTTTCGTTGAGCGCGATGGTCACTTTGCTGCTCTATATCACCGCATTGGAGCCTTTTCACAGTTTTGCCTTGCGTTTTGATGACATAGACCTTGATCTGCGGACCAGACTGCCTTCGGAGAAGGTGGTCTTTGTGGCAGTCGATGAAGCCAGTGTCAACCGTTTTGGACGCTGGCCCTGGTCCAGAGCTGTATTGGCCGAGGGCATATCGAAGATCGACAGCAGTACAGTACTGCTTCTTGATATGGTCTTCTCGGAACCGACGGAGCAAGACCATCTTCTGGCAAAGAGTATTGCAGAGCATGGCAATACCCTCTGTGGTTTCTTTCTGCGTCATCAGGCACTCGTACCTCTCAGTGAGAGACAACGTGATGTGATCGAAGAGACATCTCTTGAGCGCCTCTTGACGGAGGATGGTCATAGACCGCTTTTTGTAAAGGCCGCAGCGGCAGAGGTAGATGTCGAACCGATCTTGTCGGCATGTTCGATGTTGGGGACATTCTCGACACTGCGAGAGAGTGATCAGCTCTTGCGAAAGTACCCGATCGCCTTTGATCTTGAGGGGAGTATTGTCCCCTCTTTAGGGATTCAGTCACTCAGGATGCTCAATCAGGCAGATCTACTCTATCTGAACGGACGCTCTTTTCAGCTGGAGTCTCACCGTTTTTTTGCAGACGGTATGGGTTTTGGACGACTCGACTATTATCCAAAAGAGTACTACAAGGTCTACTCGTTCTCGGAACTTTATGATGGCAATCTGACGGAGCTTCTTAAAGAGAAGATCGTTATCTTGGGCTTGAGCGAGGTGGGGCTGGGTGATATCCGTATCACACCTGCAGGAGAGATCCCGGGAGCCTTGGTCCATTATACGTTTATCTCTAACATCCTTAATGACGAACTTTTAAGAGAGGTACCTTTGATTGACCTCTTGAGTATGCTTCTGTTTCTACTGCTGCCTCTGAGTTGGCTCTTTGTCAGAACGCTCTACAGGCGTATTGTTCTCTATACTCTGAGCTATCTACTCTTCTTTGCTCTTAGCAAGTGGCTCTATGCTTTCTTTCAGCTTTATATAGACACCTTCTATCCGCTGTTGGCACTGATGCTCTCAGCGATTGTGAGCGAGAGTATGCTCTACAGACGACAGGAGCGGCAGATCGGCTTTATCAAAGATGCATTCAGCTCATACCTCTCACCAGAACTGCTGGCGCGCCTGATCAGAGAGCCGGAGTATCTGAAGCTGGGTGGTGAGAACAAAGAGCTCACGATACTCTTTAGTGATATCCGTTCTTTCAGTACGATCTCAGAGCATCTGGATGCCGAACATCTGACCCATCTTCTCAAGCTCTATTTCACACCGATGAGCAGAGTCGTCACCAGATATAATGGAATGATCGACAAATATATTGGGGATGCCCTGATGGCTTTTTACAATGCACCTGTCGATGTCGAAGAACATGCTGCAGATGCTTGTCGCAGTGCACTTGAGATGCTTGAGGTCCTTAAAGAGGTCAATCATGAGTTGGCGCTGGAGGGACTGCCTCTGCTCGAGATCGGTATCGGTATCAATACGGCAGAGGTCGCTGTAGGCAATATGGGCTCTACCGAGCGTTTTAACTATACGGTCATCGGTGATGGTGTGAACCTGGCATCGAGGGTGGAGTCGTTGAACAAAGTGTATGGTTCAAAGATCATCATCACCGAGTTCACTGCAGACAGACTTGAGAACGCTTTCTTACTCCGTCCGCTTGAACCTGTCGCTGTCAAAGGTAAGAACGAGGTGGTCATGCTCTATGAACTGCTTCCCACGACAGCAGAGAACATCGCTTTGGTGGAGACGTTTAAAAAGGCACAGAGTGCACTTGCAGAGGCGAAGAGAGAAACGGCGCTGACGATACTGCAAGAGCTGTCAGCCCATGACCGGGTGAGCCGTTATTTCGTCAAACGGCTCAAGGGAGAGTAGTGGGTTCTCTGTAGTGGACTCCCTGCTCTTTCAGACGCTGCAGCCCTTTGGTAAGGGCACGTGATCTGAACTCATGCCACACCCTTCTTTCGGGTCGACTCCATGCGACTTCAGAGAGGGCGAGCATCCTTGGCCAGGCGAGATAGTCTGCGATGGCCTCCGTCGGCGCACGCTCGCTCCAGAGTGCGCCCTCTACTCCCTGAATGGCATCTCTCTGTATGGAAGTGAGGCTGTCATGCAGAGGCTCATAGCTGTAGACCTCTTTTGTATCGGTGGGTCCTGCCCAAGTATGGCCATGCTCTCTCTCTGATGCGACATACTGCTGGTCGAAGTAGAGGAACTGTGCGGGTGTCATCACTACAGGCTGACCTGCTTTAGCTGCTTTGAGACCTGTACCGTCTCCGCGCCATGCCATGATGATGGTCTCTTTGCGGAGGGTAGTGTTGTCTCGACGTATCTCCTGCCATGCGACAAGTGTGCGGTGGTACTTTTGCAATATCCGGTCGACCCGTTCGAAGAAGTAGGCTTGGACGGCTCTGTTGTCAGTGAGATGCTCTTTGTTCATCAAAGCTGCGACGGCGGGAGAACCCTTCCATGCACCCTTGGGGACTTCGTCACCACCAAGATGGATATAGCCAAAAGGAAAGATCGTCACCAACTCTTCGATGACTCCGTCGATAAAGGCATAGGTACTTTCGAGCCCAGGATCCATGGTGTTCTCATGTACTTTTTGTATGGAGCGGTAGTCACTGCTGTCTTGGGGGTCAAGCAGCAGTTCTGGATAGCTGACGATAGTTGCTTTGGCATGGGCGGGCATGTCGATCTCCGGTAAGACCCTGACGCTGCGTCTGGCAGCATAGGCTACGATCTCTCTGACCTGTGCTTGGGTATAGAACCCCTCTTGAACCTCTGTTTTGGGACCTCTCATAGCAGGGTAGCAGGTAAAGGGGAGTTTGGTCCCGGGACCGCGTCTGGCACCGACAGCAGTGAGCCGAGGATACTTCTTGATCTCGATACGCCACCCTTCATCATCACTAAGGTGCCAATGAAAGAGGTTGAGCTTATGTTGTGCCATACGGTCGATGAACTTCTTGACATAGGCTACGGAGAAGAAGTTCCTGGCACTGTCTAGCATCATCCCCCGCCATCTGAAGCGGGGCTGGTCTGAGACCTTGCAGGCAGGTATATGCCATATACTGTGAGGCTCTTTCTCTACACCTTCTCTCCATATGGCAGTCTCCATCAGCTGCATCAGTGTGACGGTAGCATAGAAGAAACCGGCGGGTTCAGAAGCCTGAAGTACGATCTCCTGTGGGGTGACCTCGAGCAGGTAGCCCTCTGTGACGAGCCCATCGACATGACGGTAGTTGAGTAGATGAGAACTGGTATGAGTGTGTTTGAGCCGATAATGGGCATTTCGCTCAAGGTGGCTCTGCAGGTAATCTATGGCATCATCAGCCATAGCTGTATCACTCTTGAATGCGGTATGTTCGTTCAGTTCAAAAACACCTGGAAGGGCGAGGAGACTTTGCGGTCTGGGGATGAGAGCGATCTCCTCTGCACTGACTGTGAAGAGCAGGGGTACCGTGATAAGAAGGAGGAGGTGTACAAAGGGTTTCATGATACGATTGTATCACAGAGAGAGGCTCTTTTTAATCATTGGGATCATATACTTAGAAGAGGAGGCAGTGATGGAGAGACTCTATATCGTACTCATACTTCTTGGCTCGTACCTTTTGGGTTCACTCTCCTCAGCTGTCATCACCTGTCGTCTGATGGGACTTCCCGATCCAAGAGGGGTCGGTTCAGGCAATCCAGGAGCGACCAACGTCTATCAGACAGCTGGAAGAAGAGCGGCACTCTTTACCCTCTCAGGTGACCTGCTCAAAGGGCTCTCTCCTGTGCTCTTTGCCAAACTCTTCGCTTTTGAACCTTCTGTGTTGGCTCTGGTCGCGCTCTTTTCGTTTATGGGACATCTCTATCCGATCTTCTTTGGCTTCAGAGGCGGCAAAGGAGTAGCGACAGCCTTTGGGGCTATCTTGGGGCTGGACCTTTGGGTGGCGCTGGCGATGCTGCTGAGCTGGCTCTTGGTCTACCTGCGCTTCAGGCTCTCTTCGCTCTCTGCACTGGTCACTGCACTGTTGACACCACTATACTTCTACCTTCTGAACGGTGAAGTGTGTTATCTCATACTGTCAGTGGTACTGGCACTTTTTGTCTTTTACAGACATCGCAGCAATATTAAAAAGATCATAGAGGGAACTGAGGATTAAAGAAGAGCGCAGGGGTGAAGGGAGACTCCGCCTGTTGGCAGAGCATAGGGTAGGTCAGATACCGTCGACCCTTAGGTTCTTGGTCTTTCCGACCATCAAGTCAGCAGTCATCTTGACACGTTTGAAGACATTCTCCTGACGATATTCGATGTTATACTTCTTGCAGAGCTCTTTGACGATAGGCTGCATCTTCTGGTACTGACTGAGCGGAAGGTTCGGGAAGAGGTGGTGTTCGACCTGGTAGTTCAAGAAGCCCTGTGAAGCGTCGATGACGTCAGAACCGGTACAGTAGTTGACGCTTCCCATGATCTGGCGCAGGTAGAACTCACCTTGAGACTTGTGCGGTTCATTGAAGCGGTAGATGTCATCAGCAGAGTGGTTGGGTACGATGACGAGGAACGAGTGCAGGTTGGCGATGACCTCTGCTAGCAGCAATACGATAAGTGCGGTCGTATAGGCCTCGATACCAAGCGGCAGAAAGAGCAGCGGGATGATGACGAACTTGACGATCGCATATGGCAGAAGAAAGTCTTTCCATAAGATGAAACCATTGTCGCTGTAGATGTCCCACTGGTAGGCATCAAGTTCGGGCTGTTTCTTCTTGCGACGCTCTTTGTTCTCCATGATCAGCAGTGTGTTGGGTGCATAGTAGGAGAACTTCCAGACACCTGCGAGGATAAAGACGACGATATATTTGACGAACATCGGGACCTTCATCTCGTGAAGCCACTGTGTGTTGAGCTCGACATTGTCAGGGTCTTCGTCTTCACCAAGGTGGTAGTGGTGCATGATGTTGTGCTCATACTCCCATGCTTCAGGCTTGATCCAGTCCAGCCAGTCGACATAGCGGCGCGCACCGCGAGCAAAACCTGCCTTTGTGTAACGGAACGGGACGTTAGGGACCTTGTCGTAAGCACCGTGCAAGATAGGGTGGGTCACATTGGCCCAGCGTGAGGTGTTGGCCAACCCGATGAAGGTCGCAGCGATGAGGGCAAAGACCCAGAAAGCGGCAGAAGGGAGGGTGTAGCCTGCAAAGGAGTAGAGTGCCATCGTCAGGATGATACCAAAACCGATATATGTCCCGGTACGGCCCCAGCGCTCCATCTTCAGGAGGTGTTGGAAATCCTCTTCATTGGGGGCACCTATGGTCTCTTTGATATCATCTATATCTTTTTGGAGGGCGTCTTTATCGATCTCTTCGTAGGGGGTATATGTGTGTTGTTCCAAAGTAGTCCTTGACCTAGTGGTTGTTAGGTGTTTTTAGCGCGTCAAGAGTGTTCACGGGAGCTAAGGGCTTCCCTATGGTAAATGTCATCTGAGTCCGCAGTGGCGCCATTGTACAAAAAAAATGTTGTGAAAAAGTTTGACATGTATCAAGTGGGTCAAAAAGAGAGGTGCTCTGACCCGATGGAGCGGGCCAAAGCGGGTCGAGAAAGATATGTCACTTCTGTATGAACTGTCCGCAGGCCTTATGCTCTTTACCGTTAAAGGTCTTGACGTTTCGGTCTCCGTTGAGAAAGGCCTCATACCGGGCGCACTCCTCATGTTTAAGACATATCTTGTTGTCACAGGCTTTATCTACCATAACTGCTCCTACTGTTTTTTAAGCTGGAAATATAGCATGATACAGACCGTCTCTTATTGACCTGTATCTATTTTTGAGAGTGCAGTACAGATCAACGACCGCCGTAGAGATCGTTGGTCGGGTGATTTGGTTTGGTCATCGTCGGCTTTTTGACATCTTTGGTGTCGTAGTGTACGACATCGCCTGCATGGAGGGTCGCTATCATCATGGCAGCAGCTAAGATCATCTTCTTCATTGTATATCCTTTTTTGTTTGGGTCTTAAATTACTACTATCTTTTAGTAGTAGTTTAAATCAGAGAAATATTATCCTATTTAAATTAAGACAATATTAGTCTGATTAAACTATTTAAATTCTATAAGCCTATATTAATTTAAAGAGGATCCGGACACTCTGTCTGTGTCGGCTTTATGTCCCTTGTGTCTTTGGTTGAAGTCGGTGTCATAGATATAGCCGGAGATGCTCTTGAGGGTCTCGAGATCGAAGGCCAGCTCAGGCATCAGCTCATACTTTTCGATCGCGTCATGCATCAGTGAGCTCTTTTCGTCAGGTACGAGTACCCAGTTGGCCATGTAGTCGACAAAGTCTGCTTTATTAGGAAATGCAGAGCGGTAGCGCTCTCTGACGATCATCATAGAGGGTGCAGAGACACTTTCTGTCTCAAAGTGACAGGTAGTACAGTTACCGTGAAAGAGCAGGGCATCGTAGTTCGTTGCCTGCAGCCCTGTGAAAAGAAGGGGTAAAAGTAGTAGTCTCTTTTTCATGACGATATGATACCTTATAAGTATCATAAAGTCATCAAATATTATTTAGTGCTGTCGGACTTGGACTGCTTGGGCAGTTTGATGACGCGTGAAGGACGCTTAGGGGCTGAAGCACTCTCCTCTTTCTTAGGTTTGTTTCTCCAGTCGCCGCTGCTGCGCTCCTTGTCAGAGTGGTTCTTCTCCCAAGGTTTCTTCCCACCTTTGTCCCATGACTTCTTCTCGTCACCTTTCTTCTCCCACGGCTTTTTGTCGCCACTCTTGTCCCATGGCTTGCTGCCACCCTGTTTCTTGGACTTGTATTTAGGGTTCTCACGTTTCTCATCGTCACTTCTTGGGGTGCCGTCGTAACGGTGGTTACGCTCACCTGTCTTGCCTGAGAAGATGGCGTTACCCTCTTCGTCCTTACCGAGGTACTTGGACTCTTTCTTCTGTTTTGCCCATGCTTTCTTACGCTTTTCGTCACGCTCTTCCTGATTCTTCTTGTTGTACTCCTGACGCTCTTTGAGGTCTCTTGCCGCTTCACGGTCTTTGATATAAGATGCCGGTTCGAAGTCGGTGATGATCTCTTTGGTGAGGGTACGTCTCATCAGGGTCTCGATCTTGTAGAGCTCCTGCTGGTCTTTGTCGTCTGCAAGGAGCAGGGCAAAGGTGTTGGTCTGGTTGAGGCGTTTTACATACTGTTCAGGGTCGGTAGAGAGGTCAAGGCTGATGACCATCTCGCATTTGACCTTTGGGTCTTCGAGCAGCTCGCTGTCTGAGACGAAGGTGACGTTGTCAGCATCGATCTTGTCGTCGAGCGCTGAGATGTCCTGAGCTGCGATGACCAGGATCTCTTTGTCAGCATGCAGTGCGATAAGGTGTTTGAGAAGGTCAAGTTTTTGTGTGCGGTCACAGGGGTGAACACGGTGGTTGTGGCGTTTGATGAGTATAGTGTCTACTGACATGGATGTCCTTGAAAGGGTGTACGATTTATAAAGCAG
>Ga0256843_1003723_pt1 | contig 10446 bp, 6 predicted proteins | sample AlvinellametaG_FD_191572 | JGI IMG/M metagenome (GOLD analysis project Ga0256843, IMG submission 191572) | Pompeii worm associated microbial communities from hydrothermal vent at the East Pacific Rise, Pacific Ocean - Alvinella | ecosystem: Host-associated > Annelida > Integument > Unclassified ... | reverse complement strand
TAGTAATACCACTATCAACTTCTATCATATCATCTTCTTCAAATATATCCACAGAACCATCACTATAAGATATTTTGATTTTATAATGATTTGGGGAGGTGTTTTGGAATATTTCGGTGCAAAGATTACTACTTCTAATAATCCCATTATGTCTATTTGGGTTTGCTCTATTGGCTGTATCTTTAAAAGTCAAAAATGGATTACCTGTTTCAAAATAACTTCTTAGAACCTCTTTCCAAAGCCCTTTTGCCGATACAACCTCTTTTGTAATATTTTCATCTTTTTCCAATTCAATGTATCTTTTGGTAAATTCATCTCCATATAAATTAGTAAGTTCACTTACTTGATAAGGGTCAAATAGTGTCCAAGTGCTATCTTCTTGTACTCTTTGCATAAATATATCATTGAGCCACAATGCAGGAAATAGGTCATGCGCTCTTCTTCTCTCTTCTCCTGAATTTTTCTTTAAATCCAAAAAGTCTCTAATATCTATATGCCAAGGCTCTATATATACGGCTATTGCACCTCTTCTGGTATTATGAGTTAAATAAAACATTTCTGACTTATCAGTTGAAGCAAAATAATTATTTGTCCCTTCAACTGTCAAATCCATATACTCTTCTGAAATATTTGGATTATTATCAATAGCAATAATCTTGGCACTATCTCCTTTATGATTTACTCCATAATCTCCAACTTTAACCTCATCACTTCTCTTATAAAAATATCCATTTTTACCTTTTATAGCCAAAGGATGCCATTTTGAAGTTATAATATAACCATTTTCAAAAGATATTTTTATCTGATTTTCTTTTTTTACTTGCAATTCATGAACTGCTTCTACCTTTTTATATTGAACTTTATTTAATTCAATATTAAAGCTCTCTACCAAATCGCCTATTCTAACTTCTGATATAGGAACTATTTTTGTAGAAATATTAATAATATTTATCTCATCAGTATCTCTTCTATCCCCTTTTAATCTAAAGTTATGAGAGAGATGTTTTCTAATTCTTGACATCTCTGTTCTTTTCTCTTTTGTTTTTAACCAACCCTTAGAAATGTTATCTTCATTTGATATAACTCTTAGATTATCTAATGAATTATTTAACTTATTATTATCTATATGGTCTATTGTAAAATTATCTTCTCTTGATATGTCAAAAAAAGTTTCCACCAAAAGTTTATGAAGAGGTTGAGATTTTTTACCTAAGCTCACTCTAACATAACCTTTTCTATCAATAGTATTGGATAAAGGTCTAAGAGAAATTAGATTTATAACTACTCCACTCTTATGAATAGCGTATTTATTATCTTTTTCTAACATAAAAAAGCCGTAAGGAATACCTTTATTTATCTTTTTATATTTTCCTATTATCCTTTTATACTGGTCTCTTGAAAGATTAAATTTATTACAAATATCAACCAGAGAAACTCCAGTAACATAATCTTTTAATAACTCATAAATATCATCTTTACTATATTTTCCATATTTAAAAGTAAAATTTTTAATATGATTAAAAAGAATTTCAAAAACCTCATCTTTGTTTAAAAAATATTCTTGATATTCTCTTCTAAAATTATGCTTGAATTTATCAGTCTCTACTGTATCCAAGACTCTAACAAAAGAGTTTTTAGCCACACATCCCAACTGGTCAACAGCAATAGCCACATCATTAGCAATTTTTAGAAATGGGATAATCCCACCAGCTGCGTGTTTATGTCCATCTATCGAAGAACCCATACCACGCACTTGAGACCAATCCCAACCAATACCACCTCCAAATTTAGATAAAAGTGCCATCTCTTTATAAGAATCAAAAATTCCCTCTATATTATCAGGAGTAGAGCCAATATAGCAGTTATGTACAGCTATATTATTAACCACATAGCTATGGTCTTCTTCAACTTCCAGATTATATACTTTCTCCTTAATAATTTCGGTTGTAACATTATTTACTTTTGCAAAGAAATTATTATTAAACCAAAATTGATTTATAGTTCTACCAACTAAAGAACCATCTTTTTTATGAGTTTTTACCTCTATTTTATGTAAATCTTTACCAACAAGCTCTATAAAATCTTTATCATTTAGATAATGTACTTCTAAAATATATGGCTGTGTTGTTGCTAAAACTGAAGCTTTTGGTACTCTAATCTTTGGAGTCAATCCCTCTCTTAGAGAAATATTGTATAATTGTTTAATTAGTTCTATATTAGATAGAGATAAAGCCATACCATTATCAATAGTACACCCATCTCCTCTAAAAGCTCCCACTAAAAGATGTTTCTGATTTGGTGCATAAAAAATAACTTCAGATAAATATTTTTTATCAAATCCACTACCTACTAAATTATATAAAAAATTTCCAAAAATCTTATTATGTACTGATATAGATGTTGAATTATCTCTATTTTCTTTGATATTTACCTTGACACCAAAAAGTGTTTTTAAAATATTTGAAGTATCTTCTATATACTCAACCTCTTTTGAGCCAAAAGTGAAATGAATAGAATTTAAATCTTTACTTATATATCCTTCTGCTAAATAGTAACCAATTAATCTCATAAAATCATTATTTAGAGGAATAATATTATTTATAGATGATATTTGATTGTTATAATAGCTTCTTGCATAGTATTCATATCCACAACTTTCTCTTTTGATAAATACTCTATCATCTACTATCTCAACTCCTTTTAAATTGATATAGTCACTTACCAAAATCTCTCTATCTTTGTGAGTATATGTAGGGAAAGATACTTGTACAAAATCATCTTTTTTTATATCTCTTGCCTCTACCCATTGAGGAATATCACTAAAATCTTTATCCAAAAGTTCACAATCTTCTCTATATTCACCCTCTAATTTAAAACACTGTTTATATTTACCTTGATTTAATATACACAACTTACCTTTTCTAATGCACTTAATATCATCAGATTTAATTGTTAAAATGGGATGTTCTTCTGTACATTTTAGGGTATCCTTTTCAAATCCAGCTATATCAAATTTATATAACTCTTGAGAATATTCTCTCTCTAATAACTCATAAACTTTTCTAAATCTATTTTTATGAGTCAATACAAAATCATCAACTTTTATATCTTCTATATTTTTAAATCCATTATAAGTTAATACTTTTTCCCCTTTTGGAAAACAACTACTAAGTTGATGCCGCGGTGTTCTTGCATTTGATAGAGTTGGGGTTGCTACCATTACCTCAAACTTACTGATAATATCATAAAACTTTTTTGCCCACTCTTGAGGATTTTTTTCATTTTGAGCCAAAAACATAGCAACACCCATAAATAACTGCTGTGGTAACTCTATGGGATTTCCCTCTTTATCTTTTAGTAAATATCTATCATATAATGTTCTAATTCCTAAATATGTAAACTGCAAGTCTCTTTGAGGTTGTATATAATCATTTAAATCATCAAGGTCATATTTCTCTTTTAATCCAAGTAAAATTCTTCCCTCGGCTTCTGCTCTCTCAAAGTAATCTCTGAGGTGTTTATATCCTGTAAATCTACTAACTTTGTGATATAAATCATATAAAAATAGTCTTGAAGCTACAAATGTCCAATTTGGTCTATCTATATCTATCTTATCAACTGCCGTTTTTATTAGAGTCTGCTGAATATCTTTTGTACTCATCATATCTCTAAAATGAAGATTTGCATCAACCTCAAGCTCACTCTGGCTTACACCTTTTAGACCCTCCACAGAAGCACTAGTATATTTTTGGATTTTTGTAATATCTAATTTCTCTATTCTTCCATCTCGTTTTATAACTCTTATCATCTTTACCCTTGAAATTTATTTGTAATAGTCGCTCTATTTTACATATTTTATCTTTAATAGCACTTTGATTTTTATTAAATAAAATGTTATTTTTTGTTATGTATTTTTATAATTTTATTTGATTTTTGAATATAAGGAATGGGGTTTTATCCCCATTAATTTATTTGAATACTCTATTAAATATTCTACCAACATTTTTGGTGTAGTAGTCGTAGTTAAAACACTCTCTAATCTGTTCTTCATTAAGTGATTTTCTAAGCTCTTCATCTGATAAAAGATATTGTAGATATAGAGATTCTCCATTTTCATTTGTCGAAGGTTTGCCTTGTTGTAAATCTTCCCATACTCTCATAGCATTTCTTTGGACTATTTTATAAGCATCTTCTCTACTAACTCCAGCTTTTGGAAGCTCCAAAAGAACTCTTTGAGAAAATACAAGCCCACCTGTTAGATTGAGATTTTTCATCATATTTTCAGGCATTACAGTTAGTTTTGAGATAACTCCATTAAATCTATGAAGCATAAAATCGGTAGTAATAAAACTATCAGGAAGCCAAAATCTCTCTGTTGAGCTATGGCTAATATCTCTTTGATGCCAAAGTGCCACATTTTCCATAGCAGGAGTAGCATAAGCTCGGATAATTCTTGCAAGTCCTGTAATATTTTCTGTCAAAATAGGATTTCTTTTGTGTGGCATAGCTGAACTTCCCTTTTGCCCTTTTGCAAAAAACTCTTCAGCTTCATATACTTCAGTTCTTTGAAGATGTCTAATCTCCACAGCAAATTTTTCGATAGAAGATGCCAAAAGAGCCAAAGCAGAAGCAAGTCTAGCATATCTATCTCTTTGAACAACTTGATTGGAGATTGGTGCTGGTTTTAGTCCAAGTTCTTCCATAGCCAACTCTTCAAGTTCTAATGGAGCATGAGCAAAATTCCCCATAGCACCACTAATTTTTCCAACTGATATAACCTCTAAAGTCTGCTCTAAATTTTCAAGATGTCTTCTCATCTCATCATACCAAATAGCCAATACCAAACCAAAAGTAATAGGCTCTCCATGAATCCCATGACTTCTACCAACCATTAGAGTATATTTATGCTCAAAAGCTCTTTCTCTAATCGATTCCATAACCATTTTGACATCATCTATAATAATTTTTAGAGAGTCTCTCATTTGTAGAGCGACAGCACTATCAACTGTATCAGAACTTGTCATTCCATAGTGAAACCATCTACTCTCTTCACCCAAACTTTCAGCTACCGAAGTAGTAAAAGCAATCAAATCATGTCTTGTAACAGCTTCAATCTCATCAATTCTCTCTACTGAGAATTTTGCATTTTCAACTATTTTTTTGGCATCATCATCAGGAATTAAACCCAACTTATTCCAAGCCTTGACAACTGCCAACTCCACATCTAACCACGCTTGATATTTTGCCTCCATTGTCCAATTATTTGCCATTTGTGGTCGCGAGTATCTCTCTACCATTTAATATCCTTGATTTTATTTTTTTAATCTGTTGTAGTGTGATTTTAAGCTAAAATTCTACCCAATTAGAGTTATAAAGAGGTAAAAGTGCCATTTATCAAAGAGCCATTTCAGATTCAAAAACCTATCAAATTATTTCTATTTTTAATGAAAAAATTCGATATAACCCAAAGAGAAGCCCAAAGATTTATAGACAAGGGAAGAGTCTATCTAAAAGGAGAGCCAATCCTTGATAAGTCTGCTATTGTAGATAAAGATATAGAGATATTATACTTCAAACCCCAAAGCAAAGGCATAAAGCCAATATTTGAAAATAGTGATTTTCTAATCTATGATAAACCCTCTGGCATACTTGTTCATCCAAATTGTGTGGCTACTCCATACTCAATGCTTGATGAGATTCGCACTCATGGAGGAAGTGAAGCAAATGCAACTCATAGAATAGATATGGAAACTTCAGGGCTACTTTTGGCATCAAAACATAAAAAAGCCGAAAGATTTCTAAAAAGCTCTTTTGAACATAAAACTATACAAAAAAAATATCTAGCATGGGTAAAAGGAAAAGTAACACAACCTTTTGAGGTTACGAAACCTATAAAGCTTAGAAATGACTATTCAGACAATAAACACAAAGTGGAAATTTCAGAAAATGGGAAATATGCAAAAACAGAATTTAAACCAATTAAGTATAACTCAAAATTTGACTCAACACTTATAGAATGTAAACCTCAAACAGGTAGAACTCATCAGATTAGAATACATCTCTTTTATTCCAAACATCCAATATTAGGAGACCCACTTTATGGAACATCTTTTGAGGTTGCAAGTAAATATCTAGAGGGAGAGTTATCAAAGGAAGAGAGAATATCCCAAACAGGAGCAAAAAGATTACTTCTTCATGCCAACTCTTTGGAGTTTAAATATAAAAATAGATTTTATATTATCTCAAAAACCAGTTTTGAGAACTTAGAGGAGTTAATCTTTTAGGGCTTTATAAACTCCTATCGCACTAACAACAACCACAATAAATATAAATCCAACCATAGACCAATCTAAAATTGACACTTTTTATCCTTTTTATATAAATTCGGTTCTATTATATCACTTGGAACTTAATGGTATCTTTTGGATTTTTATCTATTGAAAATAACCATACCCCACAGCTGTTTTTGCTCCTATGCCATGGTTTGTGAGTGCCTTTTTAAATAATTCTATAAAATTATTATCTACCTCATCTTGAAATCCCAATAAAAATTTAAACTCTGTATCTTCTACAGTTAAAAAGTTTACAAGTCTTGGATTTTGGTCATCTGTTGGAGGAATATGGTTTTTATTCTCACCTTTTTTATTATCATAATAATCAGGATAGAGTGAATTTATAATATCTACCTTTATAGTTGGTTGTGATATTGGAAAAGCATCAAAAAATACTATTTTTCCTTCTTGCTCTTGAGAACCAAACCATTGCTGAAACTTTGGATTATCTAAAGCTTTATCTTCACTATTATTATAGTTTTCTTGAATAATATAACTTCTAACCACCCCTTTAATGGCAGTTGATGGAATATAAGGAATACCGTAAATATGATGTAGTCTTATAGAAGTTTCATAGATAGATTGCTCTGCTCCTATTAGTAGGCGATAATGGATTTTTAAATACTCTTTATAAAGATTTAACTTTAACTTTTGAATATCACAGTAATAATTTGATATTTTGTCAAAATAAAAGCTCCAATTTTCATTGAAAAAGTTTTGATTGATACTTTGATATTGTAATTTATAACCTTTATTAAATTTAGCAAATCTATTGAGTTTTAAGTGGAAATTATCAATTTTTTTATTACCTAAAACCCCTCTTGTATCTCTAGGTATCTTCATTTTTAGTATCCTCCATACCCTCTGCAAATCGTCTAAGCCAATTAAATAATGCTAAAATTTCATTCTCAACCATTCTATACTCTTGTGAATTTAAACAGATTATCCATTCTATCAAATCTATTTTTTCACAATCTTTATTTTTCTCTTTATAACATATGTTTTTTGGGTCACATTTTCCCTCTTTGATATTTAATTCTATAAGCCAACTATTCACTTGATAATAAATCAAATCATAAGCATTTTTTGGATTTTCTTTTTTCCCTGTGTAAATAATCTTATTTTTATTTTTTTTATCTTTTTTATTTTTTGCTTTTTTTGAGTAGATAAATGCAAATGTAGCTCCTAACCCATGATTTAAAATCATCATAGAAATTTTTTTAACATAAGATTTATAGTTGTCATCTTTATAATAATCATTATTTATTTGAAATAATTCAATTATATTTTTCCCATCAGAAGCAAATTTATATGCCTTTATAGCTCTATTCTTTTCTAAATCACTTACACTCATCTTTACACCCCTCACAACTAATCTCAACAATACCTTTACCCAAAGTGCTATTACCACCCATTTGAATAACTTTTGAAATACCATTAAAATACTTCATTACTTTATCTGCACTATTTAACTCATTTAATTTATTACTAAAAGGCTTATTTGCAATCGCTAAACTATACAGAACTGTTTCAGCAGGTAAATACTCTTCTGTAAATAAGGCTCCATCCTGAACCGTTCCCGTTATATTATCTATTTTAGTTCTTGTAATTACTTCAGTTGAATTTTTAACAAAATGTGTAAAATCATCATCAGAAATAATCACTAATCTATCCAAAATATTTTTTGAATTCGGTATAAAAAAATCCTTTTCATCTAAACTTATTTTTTTTATAGATTTAAAACTATACTCTTCTAATATCACATAAAAATCTCTATCTTTTCTTATTGCATTTGTTGAACTAAAAACTATACAGCTATTATCTTTGATATGAGAGATTTTTATCTTTTCCAAAAAGTCAAAATTTTCATTATATATTTTTATATCATTTTGAAATCTCTCCAAAACCATAGGGCAAGTGATATAAGCAAAAACCCCTTTAACCGATTTAACAGGAAAAAATAAAATTCTTGCATCTGTAAATCCTAAAGCACCTGAAAAATCTTTCTTTAACTCTTTTGTCTCTTCTCCATTTTTATCTTTTTTGGTCTCTTCAAATACTTCTACTATCTCTTTGTAGTTTTCATCTTTTTTCTCATCTAAATCAAACCCAAAAACAACTTGAATTTTTTGCATCTCTTTAATTTTGTCATTTTCTCTATTTTTTCTTTTAGCACAATCCTCAAATGATTGTCTAATCGCCCCCTTCAAACTACTAGCTTCAATCTTTGGAAATCCTGTATGAGATTCTCTTTGAATTGGCAAATCTACTACACCCAAATCGCTACCACTTCCTACATGAAGTGGGGTTATTGCTTTTATAAAAAATGGTTTTATCTCTGTTGTCATTATCTCTCCTCTAAATTTTTTAATTCTGCCTCTAACTCTTGGATAGATGGCAGAGTTGATTTAAACTCTTTTGGTAATTGATTGGTAAGGTTATACTCACTTACACCTATGGGGCTATCTATATTCCTAAGTGCATACTCTACTACTGTACTATTTTTGGATTTGCATATCAATAATCCAATAGTAGGATTATCTCCCTCTTCTCTCAACTCTCCATCAATGGCTGAAACATAAAAGTTTAATTGACCTGCAGACTGAGGTTTAAACTTATCTGTTTTTAACTCCACTACCACATAACACTTAAGCTTTATATGATAAAAAAGTAAATCTATAAAAAACTCATCTCCACCAACTACAAGCTGATATTGTCTCCCCACAAAAGCAAATCCATTTCCAAGCTCTAACAAAAAGTGTGTAATATGTTCCATAAGTGCATTTTCTAATTCTCTTTCGTTATATCTTTTGCTCATAGTCAAAAAATCAAAATTATAAGGGTCTTTTAGCGTAGCCTTTGCCAAATCGGATTGAGGTGGTGGCAATTTGGTATCAAAGTTTGTAATGGCTTTTCCCTCTCTTTGATAAAGATTACTCTCTATTTGATGCACCAAAACAGCCCTAGACCAACCATATCTAAATGTACTTTTAACATAAAATATCGCCTCATCTCTATTTTTTACTTTAGTGATAATCTCTCGATTATGTCCCCAAGGGATTTTGAAAATTTCGTCCACAACTTGTGGGCTTTTTGTATCACTCCAAAAAAGATACCATTTTCTCATATATTTTATATTGGTAACAGAAAACCCTTTTATATTTGGAAACTCCTCTTTTAAATCCCTACTAATCTTTTCAATAATCCCATCACCCCAAGAAGCCTCTTTTTGTTTGGAAATAATCATTTGTGCCATATCCCAATAGAGTTTTAGTAGCTCTTCATTAACTCTTATTGAAGCTTTGATTTGAGAGGTTTGGATTTTTTGTTTTAGTTGATTTATGAAATCTTTGTATTTTAGTGGTTCGATTTGCATTTTTATAGCTCTATATATTTTTTGAGATTATCTTTAATATTATCCAAATACCAAACATCTAACCTTGCTCGTTCTGCTGAAGCTATAGCAGTTTTTATATTTTTATAAATATCATTATAATCATCTTTAAGAATCTCATCTTTTACCTCTTTAAATTTTTCAGTTGACAAAATAGGTGTTATTAAAATAGGTAAACCATAAACCCCACTAATAGCATAAGTAGCATAGTTTCTAGCTTTGGCAGTATCGCCTGTCATTCCACCACTCTTACACTCAAAAATTATAAATTTACCATTATCGGTAAGCAATGCTATATCAAACTCTGCTACGGTTACATTATTTATATCTTCATTTTTGACTTTAAGGCTATGAACTAATGTTACTTTTTTCTCATCAATTAAGTCTTGTAGCAACTCCTCTAATTTATAAAAAGTTAACTCTTCTAAGATATATCCAAAAGCTTGACTTCTATCTAGTTTTGCAGTTAATAACTCTTGGTCTAAATCTGATAAAATATCTTTGATTTTATTTTTCGCACTCTTTTTTATCTCTTCAAATTTTTTCTTTCTTTCTTTATATAATTTACTTTCATTTTTATCTTTTAATTTTGGATAGCTTTTATTTAAAATAATAAGCCACTCTCTTAACTTTTTATTTTTAACATATTTACTATAGAATTCCCTATAAAACTCTCTCTCATTATTATCTCCTATTTCCATATTTTTAGAGTTAACTTGA
>Ga0256843_1003722_pt1 | contig 10447 bp, 9 predicted proteins | sample AlvinellametaG_FD_191572 | JGI IMG/M metagenome (GOLD analysis project Ga0256843, IMG submission 191572) | Pompeii worm associated microbial communities from hydrothermal vent at the East Pacific Rise, Pacific Ocean - Alvinella | ecosystem: Host-associated > Annelida > Integument > Unclassified ... | reverse complement strand
GAAGTGAGTTTTTTAAAATTTTTCAAATCATCAGACAAATGCCAAGGCATAGTGCCGTTTAAGCCTATCTGATTTTGTTGGCCCATAGCTACTATGAGAATGATTTCACTTTTGTTGTTTTCTATCATGTTTAGTTAATTTTTTAAATCTAACTTCTAATTTCATTACAAAGGTAAAGATAAAAAATAGCTTTGTGATTTTTGCAATGAAAAGCATATTTATTATTGATTTTTAATTTATTGTTTTAAAAAACAGCCAATTGTTATTTTATCCGTAAAATTAAAAATCATTCCGTTAAAAAACTTTATATTAGCAGTCATTATACCAAAAATACAGACTATGAAACTGAGACTATCGCTTATTTTAATTGTGACAAATTTTTTAACTTTTTTTGCTCAAGAACAACCGGTTAAGGGGATTGATCAACGAATAGAAGAAATGTTTAAACCCATTTCCGATTTTTGGACAAACTTGGTTTTTACTTCTATAAATATAGCAGGTTTTAATGTCCCGATTGTATTAATCATCTTGATTTTGGGAGCAGCCTATTTTACTTTATACTTTAAAATACCTCAATTCAAACTATTCAAAACCGCAATCAAAGTGGTGGCCGGTAAATATGACGATATCGATCATCACGGCTCCATGACATTGGCCGGTGATCCAACACCTAATGATGAAGAAGATATTCCGGAAACGATTAAAATAGAAGGAGATCATCATGGCGAAGTGTCTCATTTTCAGGCGCTTTCGGCTGCTTTATCGGCCACTGTAGGTTTGGGAAATATTGCCGGAGTAGCTGTGGCTATTGCCATTGGAGGCCCCGGAGCAACTTTTTGGATGATATTGGCCGGACTTTTGGGAATGGCCTCTAAATTTACCGAATGTACGCTGGGCGTCAAGTATCGTGATATCGGCGAAGACGGAACGGTATACGGTGGCCCCATGTATTATTTAAAAAAAGGTTTGTCTGAAGTAGGAAAAGGCGCTTTAGGAAAATTTTTAGCCGTCTTTTTTGCCATTATGGTAGTCGGCGGTTCTTTTGGTGGCGGTAATATGTTTCAAGCCAACCAAGCGGCAGCCCAGTTTAAAAAATTATTTGATATTACCCACCCCAATGCCGGTTCTTATTTCGGAATCGTATTGGCGGTATTGGTAGGTGTGGTTATTATCGGCGGTATAAAACGTATCGGTAAAGTGGCCGAAAAAATTGTGCCTTTTATGGCGGTGCTTTATGTAGGAGCGGCTATTATTATTTTGGTGATGAATATCGGCCTGATACCCGAAGCTATTAAACAAATCGTTACCCAAGCCTTTACACCGGCAGCCGGATTGGGAGGTTTTATGGGGGTTTTGATTCAAGGATTCCGGCGCGGAACTTTCTCTAACGAAGCCGGTGTCGGTTCGGCGGCTATTGCCCACTCGGCCGTAAAAACCAAGTATCCGGCCAGTGAAGGAATTGTAGCTTTATTAGAACCTTTTATCGATACCGTGGTGATTTGTACCATGACAGCTTTGGTGTTGATTATTACCAATTTAAAATACGGATTGTTTGAATACGGTGATGCATCTTTAGACGGAAAAGGAGTGGAACTAACCGCTACGGCTTTTGATTCGGTTATTCCGCATTTTTCCATCATCTTGACGATAGCCGTTATTTTATTTGCTTTTTCTACCATGCTTTCCTGGTCCTATTACGGACTGCAAGGTTGGAAATATGTCTTCGGACGTAGCAAGGTGGCCGATTTAACCTACAAATTATTGTTCTTGTTTTTCGTATTTGTCGGCGCTTCGGTAAAACTGGGTTCGGTATTGAATTTTTCCGATGCCATGATTTTTGCCATGGTATTTCCCAATATTATCGGTTTGATGTTTTTAGCTCCGAAAGTAAGACAAGAGTTGAGCAGATATTTAAAAGCGATAAAAAATTCGGGTAAAAAATAATATCTTTCAATGTGAAGGCAAACGGTTTTCTACCATATTTTAATGCCTCTCAACGCAGAGGCATTATCTTGCTTTTTGCCTTGATTTTGGTGTTGCAAATGTGCTTGATTTTTGATGATTTTTCTTATGCCAATCAAAAATTTGATATACAAGTGTCTGAAACCCTGCAACAGCAATACGATTCGTTAAAAAATATCGCTTTACAGAAAAAACAGAAAAAAATCTATTCTTTTAATCCGAATTATTTGACAGATTACAGAGGTTACTTTCTAGGCCTGACAACCGGTCAAATCGACCGGATTTTTGCATACCGAAAACAAGGGAAATATATCAAAAACAAACAAGAATTTAAGCAAATATCCGGCATAAACGATTCGATGTATAAAGTGTTGAAACCCTATATCAATATTCCGGTTTATAAAAACAATTACACTTCAGAAGCCTTTAAAAATACCGGTTATAAACTTACAACCACCGATATCAACAAAGCGACGGCCGAAGATTTACAAACGGTCAGCGGAATAGGTCCGGTGTTGTCCAAACGGATAGTCAAATATCGCAGTTCCATAGGTGGTTTTACAGATAAAACACAATTAAATAAAGTTTACGGACTGGAACCGGAAGTGGTACAACGGGTATGGCAAAAATTCAAATTGACGTCCTTACCTGAAAAATCTGTAATTCCTGCAGATAAAAAATCTCTAAACCAAGCTACTGCACAAGAATTGCAACAAATCAACGGAATAGGAGAAGTTTTATCGCACCGGATAGTCAATTACCGCGAAAGTTTGGGAGGTTTTAGTATTCCCGAACAGTTAAACGAAGTTTACGGATTGTCTCCCGAAACGCGCAATAATATTTGGAAATACTATAAAATTGAAAATCCGAATAAAAATTTCTTAAAAATTAATTTAAATGATGCCAATATACGCGAATTGGCTAAAAATCCGTATATTTCATACCAATTGGCAAAAAAAATTGTCTCCTATAGAACTTTACACGGAGCTTTTCATACTTTTGACGATTTGTTAAATGTGAAAGAGTTTCCGAAAGACAAATTAAAAGTGATAAGTTTGTATTTAAAATTAGATTAAACCATAAAACGATGATGAACTTTGAATTAACCGAAGAACAGCAACATATCGCACAGGCGGTACGTGATTTTAACAAGCAATATATTGCCCCCAATTATATGGAATGGGACGAAAAACAGATTTTTCCGGTGGAGGTATTTAAAAAACTCGGAGAACTGGGTTTTATGGGGGTGGTAATCCCCGAAAAATACGGAGGTTCCGGACTCTCTTATCAGGATTACGTAACTATTATTGACGAGCTTTCACAACAAGATCCGTCTATAGGTTTGTCCGTAGCGGCACATAATTCATTGTGCACCAATCATATTTACGAATTTGGCAATGAAGAACAACGCATGCGATGGTTGCACAAGCTTACTTCGGGCGAGTGGATAGGTGCATGGGGATTAACCGAACACAATACCGGTTCCGATGCCGGAAGCATGAGCACCACGGCAGTGGAAGACGGTGATTATTATGTGCTCAACGGCGCTAAAAATTTTATCACCCATGGCAAAACGGGCGATGTAGCTGTAGTTTTAGCCCGTACCGGAGAAAAAGGCGCACGACGCAACGCCACGGCTTTTGTAGTAGAGCGTGGTACACCCGGTTTTTATTCCGGAAAAAAAGAAAATAAACTCGGTATGCGGGCTTCTGAAACCGCCGAAATGATATTTGACAATTGCCGTGTGCCCAAAGAAAATATTTTAGGTGAAATAGGCGATGGTTTTGTGCAAGCTTTAAAAATATTAGACGGTGGCCGGATTTCTATCGGCTCCAATGCTTTGGGAACCGCCAAAGGAGCCTATCAAGCCGCTTTAAAATATTCACAAGAGCGCGAACAGTTCGGACGTCCGATTAGTAAGTTTCAAGCCATTGCTTTTAAATTGGCCGATATGGCTACCGAAATAGAAGCTGCGGAACTTTTGATTAGAAAGGCCGCCTATTTAAAAGACACCAAACAAAACTTGAACAAACTCGGCGCCATGGCCAAAATGTATGCTTCCGAAGTAAGTGTGAAAGTTTCAACCGATGCAGTCCAAATCCATGGCGGATATGGCTATACCAAAGATTTTCCGGTTGAAAAATTTTACCGCGACAGCAAATTAACCACTATCGGCGAAGGAACCACAGAAATTTTAAAATTGGTAATTTCACGACAAATTTTGAAGTAATAAAAAAATGAACTTTACCATTCGTCCGGCAACCGAAGCGGATTTTCCGGCTATTTTAGATTTGATTAAAGAGCTGGCGCTTTTTGAAAAAGCACCTGAAAAAGTCACCAATACCGTAGCGCAAATGCGGGCCGAAAAGGACTATTTTCAATCTTGGGTAGCCGAAAATAAAGACGGTGAAATCATCGGTTTTACTTTGTTTTATTTCGTTTATTATACTTGGGTGGGCAAATCCTTGTATCTGGACGATTTATATGTCAAAGAACAATACAGAGGCCATAAAGTCGGCAGTGCTTTGTTGAATAAAGTGATTGAAACCGGCAAAGAAAACAATTGTAAACGCATACGTTGGCAAGTTTTGGAATGGAATAAGCCGGCTATTGAGTTTTACAAAAAATTAGGTGCCCGTCTCGACGGCGAATGGATCAATTGCGATTTGGAATAAGAAATTTGGCCGTAATAATTTTTTTTGTAACTTTGCCATTCGAAAAATAAGTATTAACCAACAAAAAAGAGGTGTAAAACTATGTTGATCATACCCGTAAAAGAAGGAGAGTCTATTGACAGAGCATTGAAACGTTTTAAACGTAAGTTTGACCAAACCAAAATGATGCGTGAAATCAGAAGCAGAAAAGAGTTTGTAAAACCATCTGTCAAAAGAAGACAACAAATCCTGAAAGCGAAGTATATCCAACGTCTTCGTGATATGGAAGATCGATACTAAACTTTTTTAGTAGACAAAATTGAGAAAGGCTGCCTAAAATTATTTAGACAGCCTTATTTTATATTTTATCCAGAATTATTATTTATAAAACAAAGAAGTTAAGGCCTTGATAATAAATTAAGGTATAGACGGTCAAATATTTCCTGTTTTAAGAATAGTGTATATTTTGCTTGCAACACTTTGGTTTTTGATTGGTGGTAATTATTAATAGTTTGTTGCCATTCGGCATATGGAATGATATTTTTTAAATATTTTTCTTTCTTGATATTATAATTTTTTTCTGTTAGCTTATAAATTTCTTTTTGAATATTGTATTGTTCTAAAGCTATATTTATTTCATTTAATAACTGATTAAAAATACCGATTGTTTTTTGTTTTTCATTCTGATAGTTATATTGAGCAATTTGTTTTTTATAATCGAGTTCTTTGATATTATTTTTTATTTTTAATCCGTCGAAAATAGGGATGTTTAAGCCAATACCTAAATATTGAATCCGGTTATTGTTAAATTGTTCCCAAAGTCCATTTGGTTCATAATTTCCTATTTCTTGGTTGTATATTAAGTCTTCTCGTCCGAGTATGTGATAATAGTTACTTCCAAAAGAATAATTAAAAAATATTTTAGGTAACCTTTTGCTTTTTTCCATTTGTTTTTCAGCTTCCAATAACTCAATTTCTTGTGATAATTTTTTTAAATGATATAAGTTATCTAATTGTATATTTGAAGTATCAGTTATATTTTGTAAAGTTTGTAAATCAGATTTTAATTTTAATTTGTGAGGAGGAATATATAATAAATCAGCTAATTTTTGTAAGTAGATATCTTTTTGTTGTTGTGTTTGTTGTTTTTGTAATTCTAGATTTTTTAAATCAATTTGAGCAGATAATATGTCTTCAACCGGTTTGTAGTGTTGTTTATGTAGTTTATCAAGAATCTTTATTTGTTCTTTTTGTTGTGTGATAAGAAATTCAATATTTGAGAGGTTTTCCTGTTCATACAAAACTTGAAAATAACTGTTAATTATATCCCATTTTAATTGCCATTTAGCATCTTCATACTGGTAATAATCTTTTTGTTGCATCTTTTTTTGATGTGATATTTGATATTTCTTATAAAAGCCATTAAAAAGAATCATTTGGGCTGATAAATTAAAACTCGTATAACTGCTTTGTTTTTGCCCTACACCTGTTGATACATTGTAAGTATCTCCGAGTTGATATCCTTGATTTAATGAAAAGTCAATTTGTGGTAACCGGTCTAATCGATAAGTTTGTAAATTAATTGAATCAATTTTTAAACTTGTTTTTTGGGCTAGAATATTTGGGTTGTGTTGTATGGCGTAATTAATGCAATTTTCTAAACTCCACTCTTGTTGAGCGTAGATTGTGGTTTTAATTAGAATAAATAAAATAAGTAAATACTTCATATTAATAAATTAATGAAATAGAAATTTTCTTGTGATTAAACATATTTTATGTTCATAAATTTAAGATTTTAAATTTAATTTTATTAATGACCGGTAGGCCAAAGGTACAAAAAACAAACTGATAAATGTACCGAATAATAAACCGCCGATAACTACTAATGCCAAAGGTTTTTGTAGTTCAGCGCCTAATCCGTTCATAAATAAAAACGGAAGTAAAGCTAAAATAGTGGTCAATGAAGTCATTAAAATAGGCTTTAAACGTAATTTTCCGGCTTCATGTATAGCATCATCTACAGATAGACCTTTGTTTCGTAATAAATTGATAGTATGAATTTTTAGAATGCTGTCATTAACAACGATACCACTCATTACAATGATACCAATTAATGACATGATATTAATGGATGAACCAAACAGGTATAAAAATAATAGGGCAAAACCAATATCTATGGGGATTTCTAACAGAATAATAAGAGGTTGCCAAAATGATTCAAATTGTGCAGCCATAATTAGATATAAAAGTATAAGAGAGATGAGAATACTATACCACAATTCTTTACTGGTATTATCAGTAAAAGAATCAGGAGCGGTTATATAAAATCCGGAGTTTTGGTTGATATCTTTGAGAAGCTTTGTGTCCATATTTTTTGTTATAAATGAAATGTATTCACCTTTGCGGTCGGCAGTTAAACATTTATATTGTTGATTCTTCCGGATTTTTATCAGTTGGTTAACGGGTATTTGTTTTCCTTCTTGGTTACGGACAAATAAATTATTTAAATTTTTAAAAATATCGGTAGTGTTGTAACTTAATTGAATGGGGATGAATTCTTTTTCATTTTTTAATCGGTCAATATAATTTTGATGAAAAACTGCTTGTAATTGATTGGCAAGTTCATTATAAGAAATATGGTAGAGTAGCAAACGGTCTTGTAAAACTTTTATTTGTAAAACCGGTTGTGTGGGAATATCTAAAGCGTTTAGGTGATATTTTTCTTTAAATTTAAAAATATTTTCCAAGTCAGGTAGTTGAGATTGATTTTTTGGGAATATCTTATAAAATTTAGCATCGTTATCATATCCGAACATATAATTAAATACGTTTTCGGCAGGTTGGTAATTTAATTTTACTTGTGGGGGTAAAATTTTAGATAAAGTTTCTTTAAAATGTAATAAATCCGAATTGGAACGGGTTTTTACATATACACGGCTTTGATTAGGATCTTGTTGGTTTTGTTTTTTTAATATAAAATCCTGTTTACCGGTATAGCTTATATAATGTTCTATTTCAGGAAATAGCTTCATTAAGCTGTCTAAACGTTTTTGATTTTCTGTCAAGCTTACAGGTTCATTCCAATCGATATAAACAACAGTATCGGTTTGTGTTAGAGCAGGAAGTTTTTGCTTAGGTAGTAAGAAAAGTAATCCTAATAAAAGAATACCAAATATTGCAATGGCTAATACTATTTTTTTGTGCCGGTAAAAATATACATAAGTCCTTTCATAAAAAGTTGTGGTTGAGTTTTCTTTTTTAAGATAAAAACCGGATTTGAGGGCGAGAACATAAAAAATAACCGGAATTAATATAATGGAAACTAAAATGGATGCCAATAACCCGACACTCACGGAAATAGCTTGATCATAAAATAGTGCACCTGCTATTCCACTCAGGAATATCAAAGGAACAAATACGGACACAGTGGTTAATGCCGAACTGATAAGGGGGCTGACAACTTCAATGGTGCCTTGGGTTACAGACTGAAATATATCTTTGTCTTCGGTTTTTTGTACAATGTTGTCAATTACAATTATGGCGTTGTCAATCATTAATCCCACTCCTAGGACCAACCCTGATAAGGAAATGATATTGAGGGAGATATTAAAAACATATAACAACAGTAAACTAATCAATAAGGATGAAGGAATGCTGATGGCTATAATTAAGGGGATTTTATAATTTCTCACAAAAAAGAATAAAATCAGTACTGCTAAAAAAGTGCCGAGTATTAAACTGGTAAATAAATTGGAGATGGATATTTGTAAAATTTTACTTTGATCATTTAATACTTTAAAATTTAATTCGGGATAATCAGTTTCAAATTGTTTTATCAATTGATATAACTTTTCTTTGAGTGCGGATATTTTGGCACCTTTTTGTTTAATAACTGAAAAAATAATACTATGGTTGCCATTGTGTACTAGTTGTCCTAAGGGTTTTTGGGCTTGTTGATATACTTGACATAATTCACCTATACGGTACAATTTGCCTTGGTGCAATAAGTTTAAATTTTTGATATCATCTATAGTGTTTAAGCTGTTGTCAAATTTAAATTTATATTGATAAATTCCGTTTTGTATAATAAAATTACCTGATTCAATGTTGTTATTTTTTAAAGTGTTTGTAATCATATCAGGCGTGATACCTGTTTGTTGCATCAGTTCTATTTTGGGCGCTACTACAATTTCGGGTTGTGGAGCACCACTCATATCGGCAATTCCTACTTCAGGTAGTTGTTCTATACGTTTTTTAATAACCTGACGGGCAAAAGAACCGAGTTGTAAGAAACTGTTCTTATTTTGATTTTTGGGTGTTACTATAAGATTTAAAACCGGTATGTCAGTTGCAGAAGCTTTGATAACAACCGGACGCTGTAAATCTTTGGGTAAGTAATTTTGTGCAGCATCAATTTTTTCATTGGTTTCTATAAAAGCGTAGTGAATTTTAGTTCCGTATTCAAATTGCAGTTTGATGCTAGCATTTTCGTCTTTACTTTCAGATTCTATATTTTTCAGGTGCGTAACTTGCAATAAGTTATCACGCAAGGTGCGAACAATATTATTTTCTATTTCGCGGGCACTGTGATTGGGATAGCTGATTCGAATGGTTATTTCTGGAATATCAATGTCGGGCATCAAAGAAGTAGGCATACGTCCGGCAGCGATAATTCCTAAGAAAATAATCGCTAAACTAATGGTAAAAACCGCTATGGGACGTTTGATAAGATAGCCTATCATAATCTTATTCTTTTTCAACCTCTACCTTTGAATCATGTGCCAAATTTATATTGTTTGAAACAATGATGGTGTCACCTTCTTTTAATCCTTTGCTAATAGCATAATAATTGGTGTTTTCTCCGAAAATTTCCACATAATTCCATTTGGCGGTATTGCCGTTGTGTAGTGTAAAAACCACGTCTTTATCGTTGCGAATAACCAAAGCTTGTTTGGGTATCAGTATCATTTCCGAAACAGGAATATTTACTGTTACGTAAGTGTGTATTCCTTCGACAAAAGTTTGTTTTTTATTCGGTAATTGGGCTTTTACCGTTACTGTTCCGCTTGCATCTACCATAGGGTTGATGTCGTTGATTACCGCTGTTTGTACCGGCAGATTCCCGGATATGGGTTTTACTTGTACTTTGAGTCCTTTTTTGATTAATCCGATTTCGTTTTCCATCAGTTTGAATACAGCTTGATAGGTATGCGGGTTGATTAAAGTGGCGATGGTATCGGCAGGTGTAACGAGCTTGCCGGCGCCTGTGATGCTATTGGCGACAATACCCGAAAAAGGCGCTGTTAAAATACTGTTGCGGTATTGGATACGGGCTTCTTGCAGGTGGTTTTCGGCTTCGGCTAATCCGGATTGAATGGCGAGTTTTTGACGTACTTCAGGTAGGGCATTGTTGTCGCTTAAGTTGTACGAGAGCAAAAGTTCTTCATATTTTTGACGGGCTTTTGCTTGTTCTATTTCCGCTTTTTTCAGGTTATTGTGCAAAAGTTCGTTTTCAAGTTGGGCGATAAACTTGCCTTTTTTTACATATTGTCCGTTTTTAACAGCGATTTTTTCCAAATAGCCGGTGTTTTTAAAATGTAAATCGGCTTTTTGAGCGGCTTTAACAGTGCCGTTGGCTTGTATTTGCTTGCTAAAAGTGTCTTTACGGGCAATAGCGGTTTTTACCTTGATACTTTGGTTAGCCGGACTTTTTTTATCTTTGGGTTGGTTTATATTTTCTGCCTTTTGATGATGACATGCACTTATCAAGCTAAAAACAAAAAGAAATATATATATTTTTTGCATTTATAAAAATCTTTGATAGAAATAGT
>Ga0256843_1003721_pt1 | contig 10448 bp, 12 predicted proteins | sample AlvinellametaG_FD_191572 | JGI IMG/M metagenome (GOLD analysis project Ga0256843, IMG submission 191572) | Pompeii worm associated microbial communities from hydrothermal vent at the East Pacific Rise, Pacific Ocean - Alvinella | ecosystem: Host-associated > Annelida > Integument > Unclassified ... | reverse complement strand
TTGGTTACTTGCATGTGCCATTTCGAACACACAATGCACTCTCTTCGGATTTTATAGAGATTTTTCGAGCAGAGATTAATCATGCCGTTTTGGGACTCTTTACCAATGGTCTACTTGAAAAGAGTGATTTTAGCCATAAGGGTGGAGGGGTCTATCTGAAATTTGAGGGGCGTAAGAAGATTTGGCAATCGTTTGTCGATTTGATTGGGGTGTTGAATCCCAAGTTGAATCAGGAGATAGCCAATATTCGGGCTATGATTGAGGGTAGGGATGAAAAGGTTTGATTTTATCATTGGCTATGACATCGCTTCGGTAAAACGCTTACCCAAAGTAGCCAGAGTTTTGGAGAGGGTAGCGATTCGGATACAGTATTCACTCTTTTTCTATCCCCAAGTCTCCAAAGAGGAGTTAAGGGGTTTGGTGGATGCTCTGTTGGAGGTAATAGATGAGCAGGAGGATGATTTGCGTATCTACCAGATTGATACGAAGCGTTCTCTTTCGCTAATGAGTGGTTTTGATTTGTCTCATGCTCAAATATTTTTAGGGGGATCTCATGAGCAATAGTATTTACCAGAAGATAGATGCCATCTTCGCCCAAGAGTTAGATAATCGACCTGCATGGGTGGATGAGATTTTAGCGGAGATTAAAAAGTTAAATGATTCGCTTCAGGAGCAACACCAAGAGCAAAAAAAGGTGGATCGAGCCTTTTTCCGTTTTCTCAAAGATTTTCGTTCCAACATGTATGCCGATACCCAAAACAATCGCTACCCAAAAATCAACTATCATAATCGTATTTTAGGTGTAAACTTTAATGGTCTACTCTACGATGTCAAGACCTCCAAGCTTCTACCAACCAAAGAGGCATTTCGGGTCTATCGCTATCTCTATAAAAAGAGAGATTTTGAGATTTTTTATTAGACTTTTTGTTTGTTTTTAGTATAATAATTTATCAAAAAAGTTATTTAATTTTTTACTGTTTTGTCATTAAAGTTTTCTTTAAGAAAAGAGATGCCCATTTGATGGGGCATAGACCTATTTCACACTTGACCCGATATAAAGGGGATTGAAACATTGGCTCTTAACGAATAGAAAAGAGCATGATTTAAATTTCACACTTGACCCGATATAAAGGGGATTGAAACCTCCAAACAGATTTGCAAACATAATCATTCCTGAAGCATTTCACACTTGACCCGATATAAAGGGGATTGAAACTCAGCCCCAGTATCTAGTGCTACAGCCTTAAGATCATTTCACACTTGACCCGATATAAAGGGGATTGAAACCGTCGATGGTTTTTCCACCTAGTTTCATGGTTGCGACCATTTCACACTTGACCCGATATAAAGGGGATTGAAACAGATTGGTTCAGTGATATAGAGCCAGAGTTCTGTTATTTCACACTTGACCCGATATAAAGGGGATTGAAACGATAGTATAAAGTCATACACGACATTTGACATATCAAATTTCACACTTGACCCGATATAAAGGGGATTGAAACAAGTCCGACTCGACAATTCTTGACATAGGGATTCCAATTTCACACTTGACCCGATATAAAGGGGATTGAAACACATGAAGCTACCATCGTTGAGTTCTTGATATTGTGATTTCACACTTGACCCGATATAAAGGGGATGGACTTATTTGGGTTAATTTTGGATAATTGGTTATACTTATACTCATTTAAAATCAATAAGGAACCAATTCCCCATGTATAACAAAGTCATCTTATCAGGAAACCTAACCCGAGACATCGAACTCAAACATACCCCAAGTGGTTTAACCATTGCCAATACAGGCATCGCAACCAACCGAAAATTCAAGACTCAAACAGGAGAGCAAAAAGAGGAGGTGATGTTTATTGATTTGACCTTTTTTGGTCGGACAGCAGAGATTGCCCATCAATATCTACGCAAAGGAAGCAGAGTGATGATAGATGGGCGTTTGGTACTGCAACAGTGGACAGCCCAAGATGGAAGCAAACGGAGCAAACATAGCATCACCGTAGAGACACTGCAGATGTTGCGAGGAGAGGAGTCAAGTATGATGCAACCTCCCAAAACAGAGAATAGACCAGCCCATACCGAGTTATCAGGGGGAAGCTATGCTCAGCCACAGCCATCTAATAGCGGGGAATTCAATCAACCCTCGCCTCCCTCTCAAAATCGTACGATTCCAGAGATTGATATTGATGAGGATGAGATACCGTTTTAGAGATTAAAAATAGCCTAAAACCTCTTCGTATAGGCATGACAATAGGGTGTAGAGTTGCGTAGTTTATAATAGTTTTGATGCTCCGCTTCGGCAGGGTAGAAGGTGTATTCGTTGGCATCTTTGATCATGGTGGCAATCTGCATCCCTTGGTCTTCGAGTTGGTTAATGAGCTTTTGGACGGTATCTTCCTCTTCGATGTTGTTGGTAAAGACCGCGGAGAGGTACTGTGGGCCAATATCAGGACCTTGCCCGTTTGTCTGTTCGGGGTTGTGGGTCTCGAAAAAGAGTTTGCAGAGATCCTCATAGCTGATGATATTGGGATCATAGACCACTTCTACTGTCTCTAGGTGACCTGTGTTTTTTTGACAAACCTCATAATAGGTAGGATCAGGGGTGTGTCCTCCCATGTAGCCCGAAGTGGCAGTGATGACCCCCTCTTGTTGGTCAAACCAATACTCTACCCCCCAGAAGCACCCTGCTGCAAAGTAGGCTTTTTTGTACTGTTCATTTTCTTCAATGGGTTTAAAGTCCAAAGAGAGTGAGTTAACACAGTGTCGGGTGTTTTTGGGGGTCATCTGCTCGCCACGGAAAACATGCCCAAGGTGTCCTTGGCAGTTGGCACAAACAATCTCTATTCGTCTTCCATCGGCATCGGGGAGTTCCTTGACGGCTCCTTTGATGGTATCATCAAAGCTTGGCCATCCTGAGCCTGAATCAAACTTGTCATTGGAGTGAAAGAGCGGAGCATTGCACTTTTTGCAGTGGTAGGTTCCATTTTGGTAAAAGCTGTTGTATTTACCAGAGAAGGGCATTTCTGTTCCTTTTTGCTCGATGATGTATACCTCTTGGGGGGTTAAGTCATTGTATTTCATGGATTTATTCCTTTAAGTTTTATCTCGGACTAAAATAGTCTTAATTTATGAATACTATAACATCTTTTATTAAAAACTAGCCATGAGAATGAAAAGCTATGAGATAAAATTTTTATGGATTTTAAAATCCATAGCTTTGGTAACTTTTTGCTTTGAATTTGCCCTCAAAGCTTGAAATATCGTACTCTTTTTAGTAGAATCCTCTTGTGATTTTCATAGAGTATAAATGTTCTAAAGAGAAAAACGTTAGAAAAAAGAGTTAATATTTTTATCTTTCATATTGTTTTTAATATTTGAAAAAGAAGCAAAAAATCACACTCTACAAAAAATATACAATTATGTTATAATATTGGTCTAAAAATAAAGGAATATTGGATATGAATCAGAGAACCATCAAAAAGCCAGTTGAAGTTGTCGGAATCGGGCTTCATAAGGGTGAACCTATAAAATTGAGACTTGAACCTCTTGGTTCTGATGCAGGGATTGTCTTTTATCGAGAGGATTTAGCGTTGAGTATTCCTTTATCCCCTTCGAGTGTAATCGATACGCAGATGGCAACGGTTATTGGTAATGAGAAGGGTTACATTTCGACCATTGAACATTTTCTCTCTGCGGTCTATGCTTATGGTATTGATAATCTTCGTGTGGTGGTCAATGGTAACGAGATGCCCATTATGGATGGAAGTGCGGCATCGTTTTGTCTGCTCTTAGATGAGGCGGGGATCCAGATTCAAGATAAGCCTAAGAAAGTTATTCGTGTAAAGCGTAAGGTTGAGGTGCGAGAGGAAGAGAAATTTGTCCGTCTAGAACCAAGCGATGAGGTTCGTTTTGATTTTGAGATAGATTTTGAACATCCTGTTATTGGTCGCCAGTCTCAATCGTACAGTTTTGGAACCAGACCCTTTATCCAAGAGATTGCACGGGCACGGACTTTTGGCTTTGCTCGGGATATTCAGTACCTTCAGAGCATGAATTTAGCCTTAGGTGCGAGTCTAAATAATGCCATTGGTTTGGATGATGAGAAGGTACTCAATCCTGAGGGATTACGGTTTGATAATGAGTTTGCCCGTCATAAGATTCTTGATGCCATGGGAGACATGATGGTAATGGGGCATAATGTACTTGGAGCTTATAGCTCTTTTGCGGGGAGTCATAAGCTGAATCATCAGTTGACCGTTAAACTCTTAAGTGATCCCGCTAACTATGAGATGGTAACCTTAGATCATGCCAAAAGTAGAGCCTTTGCCAAAAGTTTCGCCTAAATATCAAGTTGTTATTGTTGCCATTGCTTCGCCCCTTTTACTTGGGGTCTATCGAGATGGGGTCTTGATCGAAGAGATTCAGTCTAAAGAGAAGACTTCAGAGGTTTTGCTTAAGCTTTTAATGGAGCTGATGCAAAAATATGACTATCAAAAACTCTACTACACCTCAGGGCCAGGTTCGTATATGGCGATTAAGTTGACCTATATTACCCTGCGTTCGTTACAGATTCTTAAAGATATTCCATTTGAGGCGTGTGATGCCTTTTCACTCAATCAAGAAAATCCCATCAAAGCAATTGGGAAACTCTACTTTATCAAAGAAAATAACACTATAATAACAAAAAAATTTGATGAGGCAGTAGAGCAACGGTTTGAATTACCTTCCATGTTGAGTGAAGTAACGATTTTAGACGACAATAAGCCAATGTATATTCTACCTGCCGTTTAATCGTGATGATTATGACATCAGCAAAGGAAGAGCTTTGTTTGTATCTGTACCCGCTACCTCTGCCAACCTTGGGCCTGGATTTGATACGTTAGGTTTGGCAATTAATCTGCGTAATGAGATTATCATTAAACCCTCTCGATTCTTCTCGGTCTCTACCCGAGGGGAGGGGGCAGAGAATCCACACATTCGTAAGAATATTCTCTTTATGAATATTTTTAATAAACAGTATCAGAAGCTCAAGGGGAAACGGGATAATTTCCGTTTTGAGTTTACCAATCGTATTCCCATCTCTAGAGGACTAGGAAGCTCTTCGGCGGTGATTACCGCAGCATTAACCGCAGCTTATGTTGCTGCAGGTGAACGCTATAATAAACGTAAGATACTTAATCTTGCACTAGAGTATGAGCCCCATCCAGACAACATTACCCCCGCGGTTATGGGTGGATTTAATGTGGCGTGTGTAGAGGAGAAGAAAGTTTACAGTAAAAAACGAAAAGTTCCTGAGTATCTCCGAGCAGTTTTGGTGGTTCCTAATCGCACCATCTCAACCGCCAAGTCGCGTACGGTCTTGCCCGATGTCTACCGAACGGAAGAGATGGTCTATTCACTCTCTCGCTCCTCTTTTATGACTTCACTTTTTATGACCGAGTCGTGGGATCTGCTTAAAATTGCCTCTAAAGATAAGATTCATCAGACAAGGCGGATGAAACAGATGCCTGAACTTTTTGAAGTTCAAAAGACCGCATTGGCAAATGGGGCACTTATGAGTACACTCTCAGGAAGTGGTTCGACCTTTTTTACCCTCTGTTACGCTGATGATGCTGCCAAGATTCATAACGCATTGGCTCAAAAGTTTCCCAAATTTCGAGTATTTACCAAGACTCTTGATAATTATGGCGTAACTTCAAAGAGTTAATAACATTTTTTAGGTATAATTATGCGAAAAAATGAACCTACACGCATGTGTATCACATGTAGAGCCAGAGACTTACGACGCAGGTTAATACGACTACAACACGATAACAACAATATTTTCCCCTTTACAGGTCAAGGTAGAAGTTTTTATTTATGTCATACTTGTAGTCAAAATGAAAAAAAAATAAAAGGCTTAATAAAGCGTTTCCGACTCTCTGAGGAAAATGGTGAGCGGTTTGTTAAGTATTTAAAGGAGTTAGATAAGAATGGATAAAGTTAGAATCCAAGAGATAGCAGCTGAAGCAGGAGCAACCAATGCCGACCTTATAGAGAAAGCGAAAGAGTTAGGTTATGATGTGAAGGCAGCAAACAGTACTCTAACCGTAGATCAAGCGGGTATTTTGATTGATTATGTTATGAATGGTATAAAACCCAAAACAGGTGAGAAAAAAGTTATAAAAAAAGCAAAAATTGTTAAAAAATCTGAGGTAAAACCTGTTGAGAAGGTTGCCCAAGAGGCACCAGCTCCCAAAAGTGAAGAAGAGAAGGAGGAGAAGCCCAAAGTGGAAGTCAAAGAGGAGACCGCGGTGAAAGAAGAACAATCACCCAAAGAGGAGCCCAAAGCAGAAGAAGCAACCAAACAAGAAGAGCCCAAAAAAGAAGAACCTAAGCCAGAAAAGCCAAAAGTTCGACGAAAAAGAGTGGGTATTACGGTTGTAAAAAAAGCAGATCGAGAAAAGCCACGTATTCGGATTGTCGAAGAGCGTAAGCCTGAAAAAGAGATCAATGTTATTAGCAAGTCTAAGCCAAAAGGGATGCCAACTCCTCCTTCTAAGAAGAAGACCAAACGTGTGGCTCAAGCCAAAGATACAGGACAACGACTTGATTTTATGTCGGATGTTGCATTAAACAACTATGGTCGATCTCAGGTAACCGAGGTTGAAGAAGAGCCAGAAGTATTAATGTTGGATTTCTCTGATAAGAACATTTACGAAGAGATGATGCGTCAAGAGGCAAAACGTAAAGAGGAGGCGAAAAAGAGAGAGGCAAACAATCCTCATCAAGCTCGTGGTCGTGGTGGTAACCATGGTCGACGACGACCTTCTGGATTACGACGTGGTGGTAAACGTAAAAAGTATGTCAAAGAGGAGAATCGTGGGGTTATTACCTCTGTAGAGATTCCTGAAAATGTACGGGTTTATGAGTTCGCCGAAAAAGTAGGACGCAGTACAGGAGAGGTTATTAAAGTACTTTTTGCTCTTGGAACAATGTTTACTCAAAATGACTTTTTAGATAAAGACTCTATTGAGATTCTTGCTGAGGAGTTTGGGGTTGAAGTAACCACCATTGATCCACTTGATGCACTCGATTATGTGAAGGTTTATGACTCTATCCCCAATCAAAATGAGGTTGAACGACCACCTGTTATTACCATTATGGGACACGTTGACCATGGTAAAACATCACTGCTTGATCGAATTCGTCAAACCAAAGTGGCTGCCAAAGAGGCAGGAGGGATTACACAGCATGTGGGAGCTTATCAGGTCGAGAAGAATGGTAAAAAGATCTCCTTTATCGACACCCCTGGTCACGCAGCCTTTACCGAGATGCGAGCCCGTGGAGCACAAGCGACCGATATTGTTATTATTGTGGTTGCAGCAGATGATGGGGTCAAGCAACAGACCCGAGAAGCAGTCTCTCACGCTAAAGCGGCAGAGGTGCCCATTGTTGTAGCGATTAACAAAATGGACAAAGAGGGAGCCAATCCTGAGTTGGTAAAATCTCAATTGGCTGAGTTAGAGATCACACCTGCGGAGTGGGGTGGAGATCATGAGTTTGTTCCTGTTTCTGCTCATACAGGTGAGGGGATTGATGATCTGCTTGAGACCCTGCTTTTAACCGCAGAAGTTATGGAGCTTACGGCTGATCCTGATCGTAATGCCAAAGCGGTAGTGGTCGAGTCCTCTCTAGAAAAAGGCTTTGGAGCGGTTGCCAATGTGATTGTTCAAAATGGTACCCTTAAAGTGGGTGACAGTTTTGTAGTAGGTACCACTTTTGGTAAAGTAAAGACCCTGATTTTAGATGATGGAACTCGAACCAAAGCGATTGGGCCTAGTACCCCTGCTGCGGTGGTGGGACTCTCTGCTGTACCTATGGCGGGTGAAGTTCTTGTGGCAATGGATAATGAAAAAGAGGCACGAGAACTTGCTGATAAGCGTGCTGAGTATGCACGAACCAAAGAGCTCTCGAAAAGTACCAAGGTTACTATTGATGATCTCTCGGCGATTATTGCAGAAGGAAATCTTAAATCCTTGCCTGTTATTATCAAAACCGATGTTCAAGGATCTCTTGAAGCGATCAAAGGAACCTTGGCTGACCTCAAAAATGAAGAGGTCAAGGTCAATGTCATTCACGAAGGTGTGGGTGGGGTTACTGAGTCGGATGTGCAGTTGGCAGATGCCTCTGAGCATGCGATTATTTTAGGATTTAATGTTCGTCCAACAGGAGCAGTCAAGAAAAAAGCCAAAGAGCTTGGCGTTGAGATTAAGACCTACTCGATTATCTATGAGTTGCTTGATGATGTCAAAGCCCTCCTTGGTGGAATGATGAGCCCAACCATCTCTGAAGAGGTCACAGGACAAGCCGAAGTACGTGAGACCTTTACCGTGGCTAAAGTTGGAACCATTGCAGGTTGTAAAGTCTCTGATGGTGTAATTATTCGAAATGCAGGTGCACGATTGATTCGTGATGGTGTGGTGGTTTATACCACGACGATCTCATCGCTTAAGCGATTTAATGATGATGTCAAAGAGGTCAAAGCAGGTTACGAGTGTGGTATTATGCTTGCTAACTACAACGACATTAAACAAGGCGATGTAATCGAAACCTTTAAAATGGTAGAAGAGCAAGTCAAGCTTGACTAAGGTGAGAGTGTGAGAGAAGAAGAGATCAAACGTAAGCGTACCGAGTCACGCTTGGTAGAACTTATCCCTGAGGCACTCTCGGGGATGAATGATAATCGTATTAATGGACTAAGTGTCACCGAGGTTGTCTGTTCTAGAGGTCGATATGATGCCAAGGTATATCTGGATAAATCCTATCTTACTGAAGAGGAGCAGGCTCAGGCCCTCAAGCAGTTGCGAGCAGTTTCAGGCTATCTCTCAACCTATATTCGAGAGAGTGAGGGGTGGTATAAAGCCCCAAAGTTTACCTTTGAATTTGATGATCAATTAGAGCGAATCTCAAAAATAGAAGCCCTTTTCAAAGAGATTGGTAAACGACATAAAAAGGATCAAGATGAATCTTAATGAGCAGATAGAAAAAATTGTCAAAGCCAACGGAGCAGATTTTTATGGAACCGAGACGGTTAAAGAGGGTGATAATACAATTTTTCGAGTCTATATTACCAAAGAGGAGGGTGTAACCCTTGATCTGTGTGCTGAGATCTCTAATGAACTTTCGGTCTTTTTTGATGTTAATCCCCCTTTACATGGTGCCTACTACCTAGAGGTCAGCTCCCCTGGTATCGAGCGAAAACTTGAACTCCCTCGACACTTCATGAGTGCGGTGGGCGAACGCGTCAAGTTCAAAGTCCACGGTGGCGACAAAGAGAAAGGTGAAATCACCTCCGCCGATGAGACAGGCTTTACCATCGCCAAAAAAGGTGAAGATGTACGCTTTGAGTACAACAACATCTCCAAAGCCAAAACCTATTTTGAGTGGAACAAAAGTAAGTAGTTCCACCTCTCTCTTTCTCCTACTGTTAATGTGTTGCTTGAAGCACTAGAAAATCAAATATAAAATGCTATAATCGAATCAAAACAAAATGAGCCATGACCATACAGATAAACGATCCTTGGTTTGAGAATCTCTACCACAAAGAGTTTGGAGCGAATAGAACCAAGCTTATAGAAGAGATAAAAATGCTTTTGTTAGAGAAGTATCAACAGAAACTCTCCAAAGAAGAGATACAAAAGATAGTGGAAAACTCTCAACGCATTGAGATAAAAGGTAACTAAATTGTGAATCTAAAAGAGTTAATAAAAAACGGAGAAAACAAAAGAGTAGAGTTCAAAGAGCAACTACCCAAAAATGAAAGTATAGTAAAAACAGTTATAGCCTTTTCAAATACAAGTGGTGGAAAGCTTATTATTGGAGTAAATGATAACCAAGAGATAGTAGGTATCAATGAAGATAACATTTTTGAGCTTCAAGATAGGATAACTTCTTTAATTTTTGATAGCTGTTATCCCAATATTTTACCTGAAATTTATACTCAAAATATAGAGGGAAAACTGCTTTAATCCATCGAGACTATATTAATCAAGGCAGAGATATAAAAGTGGGAATCTATGATGATATTGTCAATATCGTCTCATGTGGAAATTTCCCCAATAGCATTACCCAAGCCGATATAGAAAATGGTAGAAGTGATGCTAGAAATAGAGTTATTGCCAATGTGTTTAAAGAGTTAGGATTGATTGAGCAATGGGGTAGTGGAATTGCTAGGATTAAGTCGGCTTGTTTGGAAGCTGGACTAAAAGAACCAAAGATTGAAGAGATAAATGATTTTGTGGATGTGGAGTTTTATCGACCTGATAATCAAGCCGTCGTTAAGCCGTCGGATACCGTCGGAAAAGTGTCGGATAATTTAACGCCACAGGAAACGAAGATTATTCAATATCTTGATGAGCATAAAAGAGTGGTATCTAAAGAAGTTGAAAAGCTTT
>Ga0256843_1003720_pt1 | contig 10448 bp, 9 predicted proteins | sample AlvinellametaG_FD_191572 | JGI IMG/M metagenome (GOLD analysis project Ga0256843, IMG submission 191572) | Pompeii worm associated microbial communities from hydrothermal vent at the East Pacific Rise, Pacific Ocean - Alvinella | ecosystem: Host-associated > Annelida > Integument > Unclassified ... | reverse complement strand
CTATCTGGATTTCTGTGTCCAAAAACATATACTGCCATTTTCAGCCTTTAATTTTTTGCGCAATTATACTACAGTTTTATAAATTTTTTAGAATATTGAGCTTTTCTTTATACTCTTTCATCATAGAATGCATCGCATCAATATCGAAAAGTTCGATCTTTTGAAGAAGTGTTTGAGCAAACTCAACAAATCCATAGACATTATGATTTTTAGCAAGATCATACAAATGCTTAGCAAATTTTTCAATAGATTTTAGATCGTTTGTTTTGTATGCTTCTCTATATATAGCATTGAGTTCTTTCTGTGCAGCTTCTAAAAAAGCTTCTCTATCTTGCTTACTTGTTTGCTCAAAAATATCTTCTGTATTTTCTTTATACTCTTTTTTCTCATCTGTTTTATCGGTATAACTTACTGCTTTTAAAGTTACTTTGAAGAGCTCAGCCAGTGAGAGAGGTCGCATCAAATGCCCGGCTATTCGAACACCCTGCGCAAATACAACATCTTTTAAACGATGAGATGTCAATGTAACAATAGCAGCAGTTGAGATTTTCATCAAAATTTTTGCTACTGCATTATCATCTTCTGTAAGAATGTCAACATCTATAAAAATGACATCAACCGGCTCTTTTTGCAAGTATGCAATCGCATCTCGAGATTGTTCAAAAACAATAACTTTTATCGGTGTATTTAAAAATGCCTCACGCAATGTAGTTTTACTTCTCTCATCTTTATCAATAACTATAATCTTTTGATATTTTGTTTTGATTAGTGAAAAATCAATCATCTGTTCATTAAACTCTTTTGTATTTGCATTTGCCAAAGCAATCTCAACATTTTGTAAACTAAATGTAAAAATGGACCCTTCATTTACTTTCGAAGATACACTTATGTCTCCATGCATTGCCCGCGCTAACTTTCTGTTGATAGAGAGTCCCAAACCAGCTCCACGGATCTTTTCATCATCACTATCAGGCTTTTCAAAAATCTCAAAAATCCGATCCATATACTGCGGTTCAATACCTACACCACTATCTTGCACACGGAAACTTATATTAACAGCATTTTTTAAAATATTTTTCTGATCAATATCAACTTCGATCTTCACAAAGCCTTTATCTGTAAACTTCACAGCGTTTTCAATAAGATTTGTTAAAATTTCTTCTATTTTTTCTCTATCTAGAAGTAAGGTATCTGGTACTCTTTGACTGATCTCAAGACTAATGCTCAAGCCTTTTTTATATGCTTTACTTTTCTCTTTATCTACTATCTGCTGAAGTAGATTTCTGATATCCACAGGGGATTCTTCGATCTCAAAGATACCGCCTTCAACGCTTGAGAGCTCAATGATATCATCTAAAAGAGCTAAAAGTTTTTGTCCTGAAACCGAAATGTTTTTGGTATAGCTCTTTAACTTCTCGTCCATAGTCTCTTGAGCTAAAAGATCTGCAAACACCATAATAGAATTCATAGGGGTACGGATCTCATGTCTAATATTGGATAAAAACTCAGATTTGACCCTATTTGCTTCCTGTGCAATCGCCTTTGTCTCTAATACTCGTTTTTTTTGTAAACGCAAATCTGCCTCTAAAGCTTCTATCTTTTTGATATACTGAAGTGAATTTGCACTATTAAGAGGAGCTGTTTTATGCTTCTGATTTTGTTCTTGAGGCGTCTTTATTTCATTTTGTTGGTTTTCCAAGCTATTTTCCAGCTTGGAGATCTTTTGTTTTAGTTTTTGTTTGGAAAGTTGTTGTACAAGAATAAAGAGTAAAAATGCAAAACTTAACAGTGTAAGTAAAATGAGAAGATCATCTTCACTGTTCATCGATTATCTCTTTAAAAATTTCTAAATGGTTTAAAAAAAGATCAATCAGTCGTGGATCGAACTTCTTTCCTGCTTGCTCCATCATATATGATACAGTCTTTTCAAAACTCCAAGCCTCTTTATAAGAACGTTTATGTGTCAATGCATCCAAAACATCAGCAATGGCTACAATACGCCCAAAAAGATGAATCTCTTCGCCTTTTAAGCCTCTTGGATAACCACTGCCATCCCAGTTCTCATGGTGTTCGTAAGCGATGACCGCTGCTGCTTGAATGAGCTTTTGTGTAGACTTTTTCAAGATATCTCGTGCGAGTTCAGGATGTTTTTTCATCTCTTCAAACTCAGCATCATCCAAAGGGCCGTCTTTATGTAAAATGCTATTATCTACTAAAACTTTACCAACATCATGCAGTGGTGCAGCCAGATAGATACGTTTTATCTCATCATCACTGAGACTTCCCTCTAAGATAGCCAGTTGTTTTGATATCTCAGCAACACGTTTTACATGTTCAGATGTCTCTCCACTGTCACGTTCCATAAGCTCTGAGAGTACATAGACTATCTCTCTTTGCGCCATCTCCATCTCTGTAAGACGCTGTGCTTTTTCTACCTGAATGTCTTTTTGAAGGTTTTTGTTGTCTTTGACAAGTTTTCTTCGAAGATTGTAAAGTTCTAAATGGTTAGCAACTCTTGCTCTAAGTTCTACAGGGTGGTAAGGCTTTGTTACATAGTCAACAGCACCGATTTGAAAACCTTCACTGATAGAGTCAATGTCAATCTTTGCTGTTACAAAGATGATAGGGGTATCTTTGATCGCAGGTGTATTTTTAATCATCTTTGCCAACTGAAAGCCATCAATTCCAGGCATCATCACATCGAGCAACAAGAGATCAAAACGTTTTGTTTTGAGTATCTCAATGGCTGACTTTGCATTGAGTGCATAGGAAAAGTTATATGCATCATTTTTTAAAATACTAATGGCTATTTTAATATTTTCACTCACATCATCAACTATGAGAATCTCAAACTTCTTGTCAGGCATCTAGGTAAACCTTTAAAACTTTTTCTTATATTTTCTGGATTATAACATATAATCGGTGAGCATAAAGTGATATAGTGTTTATTTATGTAGATCTAACTCTTTTTTAAGATACTCTCCTGTGTATGATCCAGTTTTTTCATAATTCTCAGCTAACTCTTCGGGAGTACCTTCTGCGATGATAAGTCCACCGCCGCTTCCACCCTCTGGTCCCATATCTATAATGTAGTCTGCATTTTTAATCATATCGAGATTATGCTCGATGATAAGTACAGAGTTACCAAGCTCTACAAACTTGTGCAGCACATTTGTAAGCCTGTCAACATCGGCAAAGTGCAGACCGGTTGTCGGCTCATCTAGAATGTAGAGTGTCTTTCCGGTATCTTTTCGGCTTAACTCTTTTGAGAGTTTTATACGCTGTGCTTCACCACCTGAGAGTGTTACTGCATTTTGTCCAAGCGTGATATATCCAAGACCAACATCAACAAGCGTCTTCATCTTCTGATGTATCTTAGGTATGGCTTTAAAGAACTCGTATGCCTCTTCTACACTCATATTGAGTACATCAGAGATGGTTTTTCCTTTGTAGTAAACCTCCAGAGTCTGGTCATTATAACGGCGACCTTTACAGGCATCACACTTCACCATTATGTCTGGTAAAAAGTGCATCTCGATTTTTATCTCACCCTCACCCTGACACTTCTCACAGCGTCCGCCTTTTACATTAAATGAAAAGCGTGAAGCAGTATACCCACGAATCTGAGACTCTTTTGTCTGTGCAAAAAGGTTACGGATCTCATCCATCACACCTGTGTATGTTGCAGGGTTACTTCTTGGAGTACGCCCTATTGGGCTTTGGTCTAGATAGATTACCTTATCAACATTCTCAAGCCCTGTTATCTCCACACCAGCAACTTTGTTGACCTTTCTTGCATGGTTAAGCAGCTCACGCGCTACAGGCAGCAGAGTTTGCAGCATCAAAGAACTCTTACCACTACCACTAACCCCTGTAATACATACAAAGTTATTGAGTGGAATTTTTGCTGAGAGATTTTTGATGTTGTTGATAGTGACATTTTTTATCTCTATCCACTTCTCTTGTGGGCGTCTGTAGAAGTACTCTATCTTCTTTTTCCCATAGAGATAGTCTGCTGTAAGTGTTTTGGCTTTTTTAAGTTTTGCAAGTGTTCCGCTAAAGACAACCTCTCCACCAAACTTTCCAGCCCCAGGACCAATATCAACAATAAAGTCGGCATTTTCGATGGTCTCTTTGTCATGCTCTACAACGATGACCGAGTTACCTTTTTCCTGCAGACTTCTGAGTGTTTTGATGAGTTTGAGTGTGTCACGTTCATGCAGACCAATACTTGGCTCATCTAGTACATACATAACACCAGTAAGCCCGCTACCAATCTGTGAAGCGATACGGATACGCTGCGCTTCTCCACCAGAAATTGTACGCGCATCACGACCAAGGGTAATATAGCCAAGTCCAACGTCATAAAGAAAAAAGAGTCGCTCACGGATCTCATTTAAAATCGGCTGTGCAATCTGTGCATGCTGTTTGTCAAGATAGTCAAAGTTTGACTCATCAGCAAAGAACTCGTATGTCTTTGCTATTGGCATATCAAGCAGTTCGGCTATCCCTTTTCCTGCTACTTTTACAGCGAGTGATTCAAGTTTGAGTCGGTGTGAGTTACAGACATTACAGACCTTCTCACTCATGTAGTCCCCAAGCTCTTTTTCATCTTTGAACATATCATAAGCGATACGGATGATTCCAGGAAAGAGGCGTTTTACTTTATGTTTTTTCCACAAGAACTCTACTTCACCGACATTTCCATGCAGAATTGCCTTTTGTTGATGTGGTTCAAGCTCTGAGTATGGAACGGTGATGTCAATGTCATTGGCTTCACAGAAGCCTTTTAAAAAAGTAAAGTAGTAGCCCTTGTTAAAACCATAGACAATCTTTACTGCACCCTTTTCTATCGGCAGGTCAGGGTCTATAATCTTGTCAACATCGAGTGCATAGCGAAGTCCAAGCCCATCACACTCACTACACGCACCCTTTGGCGAGTTAAATGAAAAGGAGAGTGGCTCAAGTTCATCAAAACTTATCTTACAGTCAAAACAGGCATTATGCTCTGAGTAGTGTATATGCTCAGGTACACCCAACTCTTCGGCATTGAGCACATCGATCTCCAGCTCTCCGTAACTCTCTTTTAAAGCTTTTTCAACAGAAGAGGCAATACGCTCTTTGTTCTCCTCTTTTACCACAACACGGTCAATGACCACTTTGATAGTATGTTTTTTTGTTTTACTTAGCTCTATATCTTCATCAAGGCGTACCATTACACCATCTATCATGGCACGGACATAGCCTTTGTGTACGAGTGACTCTAAAAGATCAGCATAGCTTCCTTTGTTGTCACGAACAAGCGGTGCCATAAGAACAAGCTTTGCACCCTCTGGAAGTTTTGCCACTTCGTTGATGATGTCTGATGCAGACATCTGAGAGATAACCTTACCACACTTGTGACAGTGCTGAATCCCTACACGAGCATAGAGCAGACGAAGATAGTCATAGATCTCTGTGATGGTTCCAACAGTTGAGCGAGGATTTTTCGATGTTGTCTTTTGATCGATGGCAATAGCAGGAGTAAGTCCCTCTATCTTGTCAACATCAGGCTTTCCAACACGATCCAAGAACTGTCGTGCATAGCTTGAGAGGCTCTCCATATAGCGGCGCTGACCCTCTGCATAGAGCGTGTCAAATGCAAGTGTAGACTTACCACTACCACTAAGCCCCGTCATAACGATAAGTTCATTTTTTGGAATACTCAGGTCAATATTTTTTAAATTATTCTCACGCGCACCCGTAATCTTTATAACATCTTTTTTCTTACTCAAATTCTACCTTTAAAAAAATATTCTCTTTGCCAAGTATAATACTACAAAGAGATAAAATGCAACTAAGAGTTGCTTTTGAACTTTATGGTTTACTTTCTCTTTAAGATGAATACCAAAATAGACACCAAAAAGTGAAGCCAAGCCGATGGTCACACCACTTGCATAATCAATATGTCCCTCTATTGCGTGAGAGACAAGTCCCGCTACTGATGAGAAAACAACAAAAAAGAGCCCTGCTGATGTGGCTTTTTTGAGCGGAATATGTAAAAAACCAACAAGAATAGGAACAAGTAAAATACTCCCGCCTACCCCTATGGTCATACTAAAAGCACCCAGTACTGCACCAATAATTAGCAGTAAAGAATAGTGGAGTTCTTTTGGCTCGGCATTTTCATGTGTTTTAAAGAACATTCGCATCAATGCAAAGAGAGCAAAGGAGAAAAAGAGTATCTCCAATGCTCTGTCACTGAGCATCGCAGCTATGTAACCACTTAGCAGTGCACCTACAAAACCACCAGCACCGATAATGCTGACCATCTTTACATCAAGTGTGCCTTTTTTGTTGTTGAGATAGCTTCCGTAGATGGAACTAAAGACCATCTGTACTACAGAGATGCCAATGGCAGTTTTTGTATCAACTCCAAGCATCAAAAGTAGCGGGATCAAGATGGTACCTCCCCCGATTCCAAAAAAACCAGAAAGAAGGCCAACTAGTAATCCCAAAGCTATAAGTTCAAACATAAATATCCAAAGTTTTTTTGAAATTATACCCCAGAATTGCCAATAGTTTAATTTTCCTTTGTGTTTGGTTGAAGTATAATCTTTAGACTTATAAAAGAGGGAAAAAAATGTTAGAAACTATTAAGCAGGCTGCTGAGAACTTCTGTATTCATCAGATACAAGAGCCTTGTACAACTCAAGATGGAATCACACAAAAGAGAACACTAATTGCTTATATAGATATAGAAACACTTGATAAAACAAAATATAGGGTCTATCTAGCTTCCGATAAAGAGTTTGTGCAAAAAGTTGCAAAACTTTTTCTAGAAGAGGATGAGAGTGATGATGAAACACTCCAGGATATGACACTTGAGATGGCAAATCTTATCATCGGCAGTGCAAAAGTACTTGCTGAAGATAATCAAAGCCTTGCTTTTACCATTGAAACGCCAAAATTTGAAAAGAATGGAGCTTTTGACTTTCCTGTTGATAAAGCACAAACATGTAAAATCGGAGATGCAGAGCTCACATTAGCCATTAAGGAACTCGATGCCTGATAAGCAAAACGAAAAACAAGAAAAAGAAGAGATAGAATCAGACGATTTTTCATGGATGGACTACTCCGGGATCTTAGATATGGAAGTAGAGTTCATCTCAGACCTTGGAGAGACTGAACTGACAGTAAAAGAGATCTTACAACTAGAGCAAGGCTCGATCATTGATCTCAAAAAGCCTGCAGGTGAAAGTGTTGAAGCTTATGTCAATGGTCGTATCATAGGAAAAGGAGAGGTGATGGTTTATGAAAAAAATCTCGCTATTCGTATCAATGAAGTACTCGACTCTTCAGCCGTTTTATACTACCTTTCAAAGGAAAGAATGTAATGTTAAAATACCTACTTATTTTGGTTCTTCCATTTTCTCTTTATGCCTCTAAAATTCTCAGCTATAACATCTATGACAGAACAGACAGAGTCGATGTTATGCTTACTTTTGACACACCTTATACAGGACGTATCAAGCAGAGCAAAACAGCGAGCAAGATCATCATCAAACTTGAAAATGCCTCTATAGAGTCTCCAAAGATTAAAAAGCTCTCATCAGCATTTTTAAAGTCAATCACACTGACACCTATGAACAATGAGACGCAAATCATTGCAAACGTACCCTCTTCAAACATCAAACTCATCGCATCAAAGACTGCTGATGGCTATGGTCTGAGACTTCGTTTCACAACAGCAGCAGCTACGCAAAGAACAGCGCTCACGCAAACAGCTGATACTCAGTCACTTACAAATCTGCCAACAAAAAAAGGTAATGAGTTCTCGCAAAGTTACTATATCGTTATTTTCATTATGATTGTTGGGATTCTTATACTCTTTTATCTTCGTAAAAAGATCCCTCAAAACCCTAATCAAAAAGCAGCACCAAGTAAAACATCTACTTCAAACTGGCTCTTTCAGGCAAACAATGCGCAAGAGAGTAAAGCTCCAAACAACAGTACCAACAATAGTGCTGCACAAGAGGTAACTATCCGTTTTCAAAAACCTTTAGATGAGAAAAACAGTGTTGTTATGCTGGACTTTGGAAGTGAGAGTTATCTTGTTTTAATGGGTAATGGAAATATCTTACTTGATAAGTTTCATGATAACAAACCAGTCTCTCAACAGGAGTTTGAAACAATCTTACAAGAGAGACATCAAGAACTCGAGTCATTTTTACATGGAAAAGAAAGAAATGAAACGATGAATACAAAAGAGGCGCTACAATCATATAAAGAACGTGCAGCTTCACTTATCTATGGAGATGAGAACTAAAAGCTCTCTTTAGGCTTTTTTCTTTCTCTCTTTATGAAATCTCTCTTTGAGCAGTGTCTTCATTAGCTTGATATGGTGTGTACTTAGAGCATAACTATCATCCATCATTTTGTTGATATGAAAGACCTCAGTAACTGTAATGCCATACGGATCTTTTTTCTCTTTACTTTGTACTCCGTTATCATCAAAACTATAGAGATAGAGTGTCTTGCGTGAGGTCTGAATATAGTAAGTAAGTACTATCTCATCTGAGTGTTTCTTCTCTAAAGCCACTACTACACGTTGATCCTCTTTATAGTTCTCATTTTTGAGATCAAGAACTTTTTTTGCATCTTCAAGATTGAGGTAGCCTACATAAAATTTATTATATAAATCATGATAGCGTTGAATCTTAGGATTATACAAAAAGCCCATATCAATGATATGCTTTTTATGTGAACGCAGAGTCTTTGTTATCCAGCTCATAGTGTTGTAATATCTAAACGGATGGAGTTTGAGTGTATGTGCTTCTATCATCTTTTTAGAGCGTATCTTATCTTTTGGCTGGAGTTTTTGTTTGTCGAGCTTTGTGATGTACTCGAGAACCTCTTTGGCAGAGAACTCTTTTGTAAACCATACTTTACAGTAAGGAGGGAACTGTTTAGTACCTGTAGCACCCTCATTTAAAATGATAAGTGATTTAATAGTATAGTTTGGAAAGATAATCTCTAAGAGTGCTTTTTTCTTTCTAAGTCTTCTTCTTAATTTCAGTACTGATTTTACCAGTGTCATCTCAACGAAGTAAAGTTCATTGTTCTTTGTCAGAAACATCGCATCAAACTCACTGATCTCACGTGACTTTGTACGGTAAACGATCTGCTCTTTTTCACTGATTGAAAGTGTATTTGCATAAGCTTTATGTTTTGATTGATGAAAGCCTTTAAGTATGAACTTTGTAATGTAGTCATTCTCCTCTGCATAACGCAGAAGCTTCTCATAGATGAAGTTCTCATAAACCTCACCCTCAAAAGAGCGGTATGAACTCAGATATGCAGGGTCTTCTATATCTATACCCTTTTTAATTAAAGAGAGAAGATGCTTTGTGTTATAAACATAGTGTAGTAGATTATCTGCAATATCATCTTTTTCGAGATTTTTGATCGATGGAGATATATCTAGTTCTTTCATGCGAGTTCACCATTTCTAAAAAAGTCATCTAAAACAGCACGAAACTCAGCAATATCACTAATGGTATTTACCTTATTACGAAGCTGTGAAGCACCTCTATAGCCTTTTGAATATGTATGTGTATGTTTTCGAAAGAGAATGGCACCGTACTCACCATAAAACTCTATCATTTTATCGAAATGCTCCATGATGATCTCATGTTTGAGTGCCAAAGAGACATCTGCTTCACCACTTCGTAGCTGATGAAAGATCCATGGAGCACCAACAGCACCACGACCAATCATAACACCATCTGCGCCGGTATGTTCTAGTACCCATTTTGCTTTTTCGTACGAGTCGATATCACCATTGGCAATAACAGGAATACCTACAGCCCCTTTGATCTCAGCAATTGCATCATAATCAACAGGTGCTTTGAATTTTCCAGCACGTGTTCTACCATGAACTGCTAAAAAGTCTGCACCACTGTCTTCTACAACTTTAGCAATATCAACATGGTTTTTCTCTTCAAAACCAAGACGAATCTTCACAGAGGTCATCTGTTTGTTCGATGTCTCTTTTATGGTTTTAATAATCTCACTCATAAGAGGTAAGTTTAGAAGCAGAGAGCTTCCACTACCATGACCAACAACCTTAGGCACAGGGCACCCACAGTTAAGATCAATAATATCTATACCCTCTTGTTCATTAAGAACTTCAACAGCCTTCTTTACAATATCTGTACTACTACCTGCAATCTGCACTGAGTATGGATCTTCTAAAGGAGACTTTTGTAGCATATGAAGTGTTTTTTGTGAACCGTGTGCCAAAGCATTAGAGCTTATCATCTCACTGACAGTAAGATCAGCTCCAAACTTTTTAACAACGCTTCTTAAGGGAAGATCTGTAAATCCGGCAAGTGGAGCGAGAACATATACCGGATTTTCAAAGGAGAGTTTTTCAGACATAATGTACTTTAAACAAAAAGGTAAAT
>Ga0256843_1003719_pt1 | contig 10450 bp, 6 predicted proteins | sample AlvinellametaG_FD_191572 | JGI IMG/M metagenome (GOLD analysis project Ga0256843, IMG submission 191572) | Pompeii worm associated microbial communities from hydrothermal vent at the East Pacific Rise, Pacific Ocean - Alvinella | ecosystem: Host-associated > Annelida > Integument > Unclassified ... | reverse complement strand
GCAAACTTAGACATAAAACGTTCACAGTTTAAAAACCTAAGTAACTATGGTATTTACTCATACTACTCAAGAAATGCTGGCTACCTCTACCTCTCTGAGTCTGATTTTAATAATATTGGGAATTATGCTCTTTACTGGAGTACAAGTAGTTCAGAAAGCATTATTCATGTTAGAAATAACCTCTTTAGAAACTCTAAATATGCTATAACTATAGATACCTATAATTATGCTTCTTATACCGACTCATACATAAACAACAATACTCTTGATAGTAACCTTTATGCTACTTTTAGAGTTCACTCTAGTGTAGCGATGAGTGATAATCTCTACACAAACAATGAAATCACACATTACTATGATCTCAATCAAGAGAGAAATGGATACATTGCTAAAGACAATCCATATGTAGATAAGTTCTTAGAAAACTTCCACCTTCTTGCAAACCATGAAGCGACTACTTATGCGACAGATGGTGGAGAAGTTGGTCTTTATGGTGGTAGTGGAGCGACTCTTGCATGGCTTGGAGAAGGTATAAGTGCAACTATTACAGACCCAACACTAAGAACCCTCTCAGGCGAACTTACTAATAACCAATACTGGGATGGAAATACAACTATTGAAGGAAATCTCATTATACCAAGAGGAAACATCTTAAAACTAACAGCAGGTGCCGAAATTCATGTACCAGATGGTAACTCCATAACTATTAATGGGGAGATATACTCAGAAGGTACAGATGGAAACGAGATAGTTTTTGCACCAGATGGTGATGGAACAGACACAACACCTGGACAGTGGGCAGGAATTGTTATGACATCGGTTGGTGCTTCTCTTGAGTATGCCATCATTAAATATGCTACAGATGCTATTATTCTAACAGACTCTACTGGTGTTACTATTTCTCATGTAACGGTGGTAAGTCCAAGTGCACGTGCTATTACAGCTGGAACATCTACCATAGTAGAGGACTCTACACTCTTTGGCGGAACAGATGGTGTTTACTCAGAAAAAGAAAATGTAACACTTCGTCGTAATGTTATTAGTAGTATGAATGATTCAGCAGTTGTAAATGCTTCTGGAGTAATGAATATTCATCATAACCTTATTCTCTATAACAACAGAGGTATTACACTCTCATACTCTAACTACTCTCACATCAACTACAATACAGTAGTAGGTACAGTAACTGAAGCACTCTACAATACAAGAAATGGAGATGTCCGTTTTAATGTCTTAGCAGACAACAACATCTCTATTAGTGGTTCTACTGCTCGTGACTTAGACCTCTCTGTAAATGCTATTAGTAACTCAACAACTGCAGATTATGATGGTGGAGTCGTAGTCAACCCTAAAGCAAAATACCCAGACAATCTAGATGCTCCTAGTTTTGTCAATGCACTCACACTCAATGAGAGTGATGTCGTGCTTGGAGGATACTCTGGTATTTATAACATTCTCTCTTTAGCGGACTACAATACACAAACAGCTTCTTATGAGAACTACAGTGACATTGGTTCAAGACTTGGTGCATACAATATTGTCAGTAAAATAGATGCAAACTCTACAAATTATGCATCGCAAAGAAGAGTCTACAAAAATACTTTTATGAAAAATGGTGATAGCTTAGCAGTTGAAATTCAGACTTCTCTTAAAGATGCTCTTTGTGATATTGACATCTCAAATATTGACTCAACACAGAGTACAATTACTTGTACACAAGATAGTGCAGATCAATACAAACATAGCTATGCCTTTACAGTTTCAGCATCTAATACTCTTGCAGATGGAGACTATGCACTCTCTACAACACTCACAAGTAGTGATGGTACAATAAGTGAAGCCCTCACATCAACGACAACAGCGCTAGTAAGCCTAGATAATACAGGTGCTTCTGTAACATTAGATGACTTTACAAATGATTCTAACATTACACAGAACACAACAGTCCATCTCACCATAGATGATGGAGCTGGTATTGGTGCGGCTAAATATGAGTACTCTTATGATGGTGGTGTAAGCTGGACACATGGAGACTCACACATAGTACTAAAATCTGGAGGTGGTGATCTTTGGAATGTTGGTTCTATCTCTATTGATGGGACTATTGTTGTGAACCAATCCTTAGGCTTTAACATAGTAGAACTCAACACAACAAACTTCTCTAAAACTGGTGAGCAGTACTTTGCGGGAGATTCCGCAGGTGTAAATGACTTTAAAAACTACCTTTACAATTTAGAAGATGGTTCACTCATTGCCTTTGTTGTAAAATATAATGGTTATGCTGGAGACTATGTAAAACTTATGACAGAACTTCGTAAATTTGGTTTTGAAGGTGATTTTGACGACTATGACTCTGTCGTCTTCATAGGCTACAAGGGTGTAAAAAGTTCAAAATCTATTACAAGAATTATTGCAAATGCAAATGATGCAAACGACCAACTTCTTGAGTTAGACCTAAGTACTCTAGGTCTCTTTAACTCAGCGGTTACTCTAGATATGAGCTGTTATAACGATGATGGCAATGGAAACTGTAATGTAAAAGTAAGAGCGACAGACTACCTTGGTAATGTTGGGAATACTTTTGACATTAATTACGGAACGAACTAACCCTCTTGACTTAAGTATCTCTCATTTATAATGAGAGATACGATTTACGCATACTTCTATAACTATATCCACTATCTTCACACTCTCTTCATTTTTCTACTCTATTATCTCACTATTAAACAGATTAAGGAGTTCTCAATGTATAAATTATATTTATCAAGTTTTGCAGTTGCTGCATTACTATTAACAGGTTGTGGTTCAAGTAGTGATGGAGAAGATGATGATGACAATGCTATTTCTCATAACCAAGGGCAGAGCTGTCTCAGTTGTCATGCTATTGGTGGTTCAAATGAAAAACAATTTACATCGGGAGCAACAGTATATACAACACTTAATGCAGCAAACGGCACAACAAATGTAGCAACTAACTATACTCTCAAACTTTATCTAGAGAGTAACCTAGGAATTATAAATTACAACATAGGGAACGGAATAGGGAATGTAAATAGCACTTTTAGTACTGCAACCGTTAATTCGTACACAGCTAAAGTAGTAGATGCAAATGGAAATATTGTCAATAGCTCACTTACTGATTCTCATGACTTGGGAAGACTTGATTGTAACTCATGTCATACAGCCGCAGGTACAGGTGGGGCACCAGGTAGAATTGTCTCTTATGATTACGCAGCGAGTATTGCAACTCCTCCCCCAACAACATCTACAGCTATCTCATTTTCAAATGATGTTCTACCTTTACTTACAACTAGTTGTCAAAGCTGTCATGGAACAAGTGGTAACTTTTCTGTAACAAGTTCAACGGTAACACCATACACTAGTACAACTAATTTTGTTAACACTACAGTGGCAACGGACTCTGTTCTTTTACAAAGAGCGACAGGAGTCTCTCATGGAGGTGGTACTATTTGGTCCAATACATCGACACAGTACACTACTGTGAAAGATTGGATTACACAAGGTGCACTCAATAACTAAACAAAAGAGAGAGGCTTATGCCTCTTGATCTAGTATGGAGTAACCTAAATCGTACATAGCTTTGTCAATTTTTTCCAATGCTGCATCTAAACTCTTTTGAGAAATTTCAGGAAGTTCACCGCCCCACATAGCTTCGGCATCCTTATACCCTTGTATAACACCATCACGTCCAGCACGAAGAAGACTCTCGTCCCCATTTGCACCATTAATGACAAAGTCAGCCATTCTTTGCGATGTTTGAGAAACACCAAAGATACCATCTTCCGCTACAAGTGCAGAAGCTTCATCTTTTGAAAGGTCTGCTATTGATTTCCCTGTGTATCCAATATCTTTTAAAAAAGTTTGAAACTCTTCATAATCCTTTGTAAATTGATCATCTACTGAAAGTGTTTGACTTTGAGCTGTTACAGATTGAAAAGTAAAAGCATTCGCATTTTGTTCAACTACGAGTTTTAGCTCTTTCGCTTCATCTTTTGTTAATTTCTCTGTATAAAGGTTTTTCATCCCATTTAAAGAATTATTCTGTTGAGTGAGTGTTATTGATGATATTTGCATGCTATTTCCTTTGATTTAGAAAGAATATCGACAATTCTTTCATAAATTCAACTAATAAGTTGTTTATTCCATATAATTTTGATATACTACCCCCGATGAAAGATGAGGACCAGTTCATCTTTAGTGTGTAAGTTTGCGTTATCTGCATTTAGACCCCTAAAGACTCTCCAAATTTCGACTCCACTAATGGATTGGTTTTCATAGTGAATATTTTTATACAAGGCTAATGCAATGGCAGAATTACAAGACGGTAAAGTTAAATGGTTTAACGACGAAAAAGGTTATGGTTTCATAGAACAAGACAATGGTGGGAAAGATGTATTCGTACATTTCCGTCAAGTTAACAACACTTCAGGTGGACGCGTTTCACTTGCTGAAGGTCAAAGAGTTACTTTTGAAATCGGTGAAGGTCAAAAAGGCCCTCAAGCTGAGAACGTAACACCACTTTAATTAGTACCCAAGTTCCCTCTTCTGGGAACTTCACTCATTTTCTAAACCCTCCAAAAAACTTTCTAAACAAAAAAATCTTTTTTATTTTAAATACTTTTATTGCCTATTTTTTCATCTAATTTATTACATTTTCTTCTTACTATAGAGTAGAATATATCTTAAAAATAATGTTATAATAATAGTATATAGAGTTCAGTTAATAAAAAGGTCCTTATATGAAGTATGTTTTACTTTTAGCCACATTTACTACACTTCTTTTAAGCAATGATGATTTTAGCATCGAAACTGATTTTTTAGACAGTTTAGAAGAGGTAAGTGAAATTGCTACAAAAACCAAACTGAACATAGATGATGCTCCCTCTTTTGTAACTGTCCTACATAATGAAAAACTCCAAAAGCTAGGAATTACCAACCTTTTTGAAGCACTCGCACAAGTTCCAGGAGTAGCGTTAAAACGCGAAAGCAGTGGTATTCCAGTTGTCGTTTTTCGAGGTGTATCACAAAAAGGTGAAGTAAAACTCATGATAGATGGTGTGACGGTAAACAATACATACCGTGGTTCCATTTACTACTTTTTTGACTTTCCTATTGAACTCATCGAACGTATAGAAGTTATTCGCGGGGCAGGCTCTGTACTTTATGGAAGTGGTGCTATTAGTGGTGTCATTAATGTCATTACAAAAAGTGCTAGTGAGACGAAGAAAAATACTCTCTTTGTCTCTGGTGGTACCTATGACTCCTATAGTGGAGGTGCTATTCTCTCCACTACAATGGGTAAGATGAAAGTTGCAGTAGATACATACTACCATACAAATAAAAAAGTACTAGACAATACAGACAGAGAGCTTTCAGACTTCTCTTTAGGGCTCAACATACAAAAAGAAGAGCTAAAATTTCTAGCAAGAATAAACTCACAAACAACAGGAAATGCTTATGGTATTTTTGCTGTTGAAGATGTCTCCACCCATAGGTATGACAATAAAAATGACACCTATTTCACCCAGTTCTCCTACAAACTCCCTTTAGGAAAAAAAGACTCTTTAGAGTTTCTTGCAGGCTACTCGCGTTATCGTCAAGAAGCAGAAGCACTCCATCCATCTCTTGGAGTTCTTACAACACAGTATGATGAGAGTACTTACTTTGGGCAAGTAGATCTCAAGTACAATGCACTAGAGGAAAATGAACTTCTTTGTGGTCTCAAGTATGAAGCAGCAAAAGTTTTAGATAGTGATCTTTTTAGAGAAGGTTCACAGATTGCACCCTTGGTCACACACGGCTTAACACGAGACATTCTCTCCATCTATTTAAATGACAAGTACACACTCTACAGAGACTTAGACATCTCCCTCGGCTTACGTTATGATGACTATTCCGACTTTGAAAGTGCTTTCTCACCAACACTTGGCTTTGTCTATAGAGCAACTGAAAAACTACGCATTAAAGCACTTTATGCAGAAGCATTTCGTGCGCCTTCATGGATAGAACTCACTTCAAATCCAAATTTACAAGAGGAGACTTCAACATCTTATGAGTTAGGTTTTGTTTACAAACAGAACATGAATAACCTGCTGCGTTTAAATATTTACAACACAGAACTTAATGATATGATTACGAAAGAGTTAACATATGTACAGTCTATGACATATGCAACATTTAGAGGTATTGAAATGGAGTATGTTTCAACACCTCTAGAGACCTTAGAGATGACTCTTTTAGGTTCCTATATAGATGCTAAAGATAATGAGAACAATGCGATTGCTGATGTTGCAAATGTACTCACTAGTCTCTCTGGTATTTACACATTCTCTTCAGGTGTGAGTACAAGTGTTCTTCTAAAATATGTCTCAAGTTCACAAAGAGCTGTAACAGATCCAAGAGATGATATGCCTAGTAGTACCATTTTAGACACAACTCTCAGTTATAGTTACAAGTACATAAATACTTCTGTCATCATAAAAGATGTATTTGACAAAGGTACATACTATGCTCTTCCATTAAATTCACTAGCAAAAGATTACTACGATGGTGGACGCTCTATTATGTTCAAAGCTGCATGGGAGTTCTAGTATGAAACTACTTCTTAGTATGCTTCTAGCATTTACACTTGCTTCTTCACTCACAATTAATGACTCTCTTCTTAAAATCCATGCAACACTGCTACCAAAAATATACCTTATGGATTACAATTTTAAAGAGAAAATTAAAAATAATAAACTCGTTATTGTTATTCTTTATAAAGCAAATGAGTATAGAGCAGCAGAGAGGTTAAAAAATAGAATAGATTCACGTTACCCAGAGGGGATAAACTCTTTAACAATAGTATCGCAAACACTTCCTTACAGTAAGCTAACTACAAGTAATGCAAATATATTCTATATGTTTCCAGCACCAAAAGAGACCATTCTTAAAGCTGTTGCCTATGCTTACACAAAGAAAGCCCTAACATTTGCCTATGATGAACAAGATTTACACTATGGTGTTATGGTCTCTTTAAACATTGCAAAAAAGATTAAACCTGTTTTAAATCTCAAGGCTATAAAGAAGAGTAACATAGAGATGAGACCGGTTCTTATTAACATTTCTCATATATTTCTTGCCAATAAAGAGCTCTCTATGCACAGAGTCTACAAAAACAGTGCAGTTGAACCTCTGAAGAGAGGAGTATTAGTATGAAAATAAATATACACTCCATTACAACAAAAACCATTCTTACTATAGTTTTTTCAGCCCTTATTTTTGTTCTTTTTCTCACTTTAGTTGTCAAAAATGTTTTCTCAAATGCTTATTCTCAACAAGAAAAAGAGAAAGTCACACTCCTTGCAACAACTATTACTCCAGAGATTGCACTCAACTTAAGTTATGGTTTTCAAGAGGCAGTAACAGAAATTGCAAAAGAGACATTAAAAAATAAGAATGTCCTGCTTATTCAAGTAGAGACAAACAGTACTCAAGATTTACTTATTTACACTCAAAATAGTACAACTCTCCAAGAGTACATAAATAATGGAGAGTTTATACACTATGCTCAATTACGAGACCCTGCGACAAAAGAGAGTATTGGGAAACTCACAATTGTCTACTCTAAGGCACAGTATAAAAAGTATATGCAGGAGTTTACATTTTGGTTTGTCATAGGCATTTTCACCTTTATTGTAGCTACCTTTGTTATGTCCTATTTGCTTTACAATGCACTTAAGAAACTTAGCTATTTAGACGATGCGCTCAAAAGCTTTGACCCAAACAATCCAAAAAGACTTCCTCTTATACATACAACAAAAGATGAAATATTCTCCATTACTATGTCAGCCAATACAATGATTGACAATATCATCTCCTTTTTAAACCACTCTAAAGAGTTAACTCAAGAACTTCTTGTGAGTCAAGCACACTTAAAAATAGCACAGAGAATGGCAAAAGTAGGGAGTGTTGAACTTGACTTACAAACGAACAAACTTGTTTTAAGTGATGAGTACTACCGCATTTTGCAACTGAGAAAAAATACACAACTTACATGGAAAGAGTTTTTAAAAATTGTCTCTCCAAAAGATTACCGGTACTGTAAAAACTCCATATTTTATGCACTAAGACACGGTTCTAAGTTTGAACTGAAGTACTCTATTTTATTAAAAGACAACAAAGAGCTTCATATTCAAACAAAAGGAAAAGTTCGAAAGAAACAAGATGGTAGTACTAAAATTACAGCTATTAGTATGGACATAACAGAAGATGTCGAAAACAAAAAAACAATCGAAAAACTTGCCTACTTTGATGCACTTACCGGTTTAGCAAATAGAACATTACTCAATGACAGAATGCAAAAAGCCATTCAGGTTGCCAAACGTGAAAAGACACAACTTGCAATTATTTTTCTAGACCTTGACCATTTTAAACTCATAAATGACACACTTGGTCATGGAGTTGGTGATGAACTGCTTATATATATCTCTGAGTTACTTCAAAACCAAGTAAGAGAGTCTGACACAATTTCACGTCTTGGAGGAGATGAGTTCATAGTTTTACTCCCCTCTATAAAGCACAAAGAGGATGTCACTCAGATTGCTCAAAAAATTCAAGCAGCACTACAGGATAAACATCAAATTGGAACACATCAGCTCTATATTACCTCAAGTATTGGATGTGCCATCTATCCTGACCATGGTTTAGATAGTGATACACTCATTCGTAATGCAGACACCGCAATGTATGAGGCGAAGAACAATGGTCGTAATCGCTTTAAAGTCTACTCTGACCTTATGGGGAACTATGTAGACAAACAGCTAAACTTAGAACAAGATCTAGTAGAAGCGGTAAATAGTAAAAGCCAAATAGAAGTCTACTACCAAGTGAAAATAGATACAAAATCTAAAAGAGTCATAGGTGCTGAAGCACTTGTAAGATGGAACCATCCAAAACAAGGTCTTATCTACCCTGATGACTTTGTTTATATGGCAGAGAGTACTGGTCTTATGGTAGAGTTAGGAAATATTATTATTGAGCAATCTATACAGACACTCAAAGAGTTAAATAATTTAGGCTACAGAGATTTTATGATGTCCATAAACCTCTCAGCAAGACAGTTTCAAGACACATCTCTTATTCCTTTCATAACAGAAATACTCCATAAGTACAAAATAGATCCGAAACAGGTGGAGTTTGAAATTACGGAGAGTATATCTATGTCAAATATGACAAATACTCTTCGTATTCTCTCTGATTTAAGAGCGTTAAATGTCTCCATAGCTATTGATGACTTTGGAACAGGACACTCATCACTCGCTTACCTCAAAAAGTTCCCTATTAACACACTGAAAATTGACAAATCTTTTGTCATGGATATAGCGGAAAACGAGGAAGACAGAGTCATTGCACAGACAATTATTTTCATGTCTCACTCCTTAGGAATGACTACCGTTGCTGAAGGGGTAGAGACACAAGAGCATGTAGCCATTCTAGAAGAGATGGGATGCGATACTCTCCAAGGGTACTTCTACTCCAAACCAGTAAAAAAAGAGAACTTTTTAGAGTTTTTACATCACTACAAAAAAGAGTCTACAAGTGAGTAAAGTACTTTAAACTCTCTCTTGCCATCTCAAGCTCTTCATCTGTGTTTATCACAAGACATTTCACTTGAGAGAGGAGTCTACTCTGCATAACAGCCTTTCGAATATACTCAGAGTTTTCACCAATACCACCAGTAAATACAATAGCATCTACCTCATCTAAAAGAGCCATATAAGCACCAACATATTTCTGAATGCGTCGTACCATCATTCTAATGGCTAAGGCAGCATTTCTCTCTTCACTTTGAAGAATTTTTCGTACATCATTCTCACCACAAATACCAACAAGACCAGACTCTTTGTTTAAAAGTCTACTCACCTCAGCCACACTCAACCCTAACTCCTCTTGTAAGTAAAGCACTATAGATGGGTCTAAGTCCCCACTTCTACTTCCCATAACAAGTCCTTCTAAGGGAGTAAAGCCCATGGATGTCTCTATGCTTTTTCCATTTTCAATAGCACAAACACTTGCCCCATTACCTAAATGAAGCGTTACCATAGAACACTTCTCTACAGGTTTATCTAAAATTTTTGCAGCTTCTTTTAGAACATAAGAGTGAGAGAGTCCATGAAAACCATAGCGCCGAATCGTATGCTTTTCATAGAGTTCGTAAGGAAGAGCATAGAGGTAGGCCTCTGCTTGCATAGTGGAGTGAAATGCTGTGTCAAAAAGAGCCACTTGTGGAATCTCTTTTGCAAACTCCTGCATCACTTCAATCCCTTCTAAATTTGCAGGGTTATGTAGGGGTGCTAAAGAGAAGAGTGCTCTTATCTCTTGTTTAACATACGCATCTATAAGAACAGCTTTAGAGAATTTCTCTCCACCATGAACTACTCTATGGGCG
>Ga0256843_1003718_pt1 | contig 10454 bp, 12 predicted proteins | sample AlvinellametaG_FD_191572 | JGI IMG/M metagenome (GOLD analysis project Ga0256843, IMG submission 191572) | Pompeii worm associated microbial communities from hydrothermal vent at the East Pacific Rise, Pacific Ocean - Alvinella | ecosystem: Host-associated > Annelida > Integument > Unclassified ... | reverse complement strand
CTACAGAACCATCACCTTCGCTGGGTTGCTAAAAAAGAGCTTTTTGAAGCACCTTGGTTTGGAAACCTCTTACGTCATGGAGAGATGATTTCACTCGATCGTGGCAACAAAGCAGCCCTTATTAAGCTGGTGAAAGATGTTAAAGAGTCCAAAGAGGTACTCCACCGTCCTGTGGCTATCTTTCCTGAGGGTACCCGAGCAAAAGAGCAAAAACTCCTCCCTTTTAAACAAGGGACAAAGATTATTGCCAACAAACTCAAACTCAAAGTACAACCTGTTGTCATTACAGGAAGTAAGTGGGTTCTTAATGAACACAATAGAACAGGACATAGTGGTACAGTACACTACAAGTTTTTACCTACTATCGATGTAAACCAAGCCGACAAAGATTGGTTTGAAACACTTCAAGAGACTATGCAAAAGGTTATAGATGATGAATATACTCACCATTCTCGCAGTCGCTAGTGGAGGTGCTTTAGGAGCAACACTTCGCATGCTTATTAGTGGTAGTGTCAATAAACATATTGTACATACCATCCCCTTTGGCACACTTACAGTTAACCTTTTAGGAAGCTTTACAATTGGGGTGCTTTTTGCCTATTTTCACCTAAATACGCATCTCTCTCCTCACCTGAAGAGTTTTTTAATTACAGGTATGCTAGGCGCACTTACCACCTACTCAACTTTTGCGATTGAGAGCTTTTTTCTTTTAGAATCTGGAGAGTACCTCCACGCTTTTAGCTCTATGGCACTTAACCTTTTTGGTACCATCCTCTTTGCAGGATTGGGCTACCTACTCATTTTACACTTTACAAAATAGGAACACAACATGACACTTTCACAAGAGATAGAAAAACACATTAAAAAATTGGTACACCCCCTCAAAGAGGAGGAGGAACTTTTAGAGGTACTCAAACTCAAACTTACAAAAAAAGAGTTAAAACTACTGAAAGCTTGGGCAGATGAGGAGAGTCAAAAAGAGATTGAGAAGAGGCTAGCCTTAGATGAAGAGCGTTATGCACAACTCTCAACAAAGCTCATTAAAAAACTCAATCAAGAGAAGACAAAACAAGCTATTTGCCTCTAAAGCTCATAGCCCTATAATCTCCTATAAGGTATAATCTACCCAATTTAACACGAAGAGAAAAGTATGGATTTACATAAAGCAATATATATTCCAAAACCAAGTCCTCATGATCCAGATGATTTAGGGCATTTTGGAAAATTTGGTGGACGTTTTGTTCCTGAGACACTGATGCCTGCACTTGAGCAGTTACGTCTTGACTATGAAGCAGTACGTTTTGATGAAGATTTTTGGGCAGAGGTAGACTACTACTACAAAAACTATGTAGGTCGCCCTTCAGCACTCTACTTTGCTGAAAATCTCTCTAAAGAGCTCAATGCAAAAATCTACCTCAAACGTGAAGACCTTAACCACACAGGTGCCCACAAGATTAACCACTGTGTCGCACAAGCAGTACTTGCTAAACGTTTAGGGAAAAAGAAGATTATTGCCGAAACAGGAGCAGGACAACATGGCGTAGCTACAGCAACTGTTGCTGCGTTGTTTGGTTTGGAGTGTGAAGTCTTTATGGGGGCAAAAGATGTAGCTCGTCAAGAGCTCAATGTCTTTCGTATGAAACTTCTTGGTGCTAAAGTACACGCCGTAGAGTCTGGAAGTAAAACCCTCAAAGATGCCATGAATGATGCCATTCGTCACTGGGTCACTAACGCACGTGACACCTACTACCTCATTGGTACCGTAGCTGGTCCTCACCCCTACCCTATGATGGTACGCGATATTCAAAGTATCATCGGATGGGAAGCCAAAGCACAGCTCAATGTAGTTGAGGGGTGTTTACCTGACAAAGTCATCGCATGTATTGGTGGGGGGTCTAATGCCCTTGGTATCTTTAACCACTTTTTAGAAGATGAGTCTGTGGAGTGTATTGGTATTGAAGCTGGTGGAGAGGGACTAGAGGGAAAACATGGCTGTTCTTTAAAAAAGGGAAGCCCAGGAGTTCTGCACGGACAACTTAGTTACCTGCTTCAAGATGAAGATGGACAGATACAAGAGGCACACTCTATTTCTGCAGGACTTGACTACCCAGGTATTGGTCCAGAACACGCCTTCTTAAAAGATGAAAATATTGTCACCTATGACCACATCACCGATGATGAAGCCATGGAGGCTTTTGTATGGCTCTCACAAGCTGAAGGGATTATTCCAGCATTTGAAAGTTCTCATGCCGTGGCGTACTTAAAGAAGATGAACCCCAAAGAGATAGCAGGTAAAACCATTTTAGTAAACCTCTCTGGACGTGGCGATAAAGATATGATACAAGCTCAAGATATTTTAGCTGAACAATTTGCATAAAAGGAACCCTATGAATTTTGAATTAACCATCTTACCCTTAGCAGAAATTACTGCTGATGTAGAAGTGATTGTTGTTGTAAACAACAACTTAAAGCACCGTTTTGTACAAGACAAAAAATTACTTAAAAAAGCAGGATTTCATGCTGCTCAAGATGAAACATGTCTACTCATTGAAAAAAACAGACTCTATGTAGGTGCAGACTCTTTGGCTGGACGTCACATAAGACGTGCGGCAGCAAATGCCATGAAAGCACTTCAAGGTACACGCTACAGTTCACTCAAAGTAGCTACCTATACTAACGATGGGTGTACCTATGCTTTACGTGCCATGGTAGAAGGATTTATGTTAGGTGCCTATCGTTTTGACACCTATAAAAGTACAAAAACAAAATTCTATATGAAAGAGATATCTATTTCGCTTGAAGAGTATAGCAACATTAAAGTAGATATTGAAAAAGCATCATTACTCATTCATAAAGCACAAATTACGGCTGAAGCAACAAACTTTACACGTGATATTGTCAATACCACACCAGATGACTGCTATCCTGAGATTATGGCAAATATTGCAGAGGAAATTGCTCAAGAGTCTGGTTTAAAATGTCACATTTTAAAACCAAAACAATTACGTAAAGAGAAGATGGAGACACTTTTAGCTGTAGCACGGGCAAGTCGCCATAAGCCACGTGTTATTCATCTTGCTCACACACCCAAAAATGCAAAACTTAAAATTTCACTTGTAGGGAAAGGGCTCACCTACGATTCAGGAGGTTTAAGCCTAAAACCTGCTGACTTTATGGTAACCATGAAGTCAGATAAGAGTGGTGGTTCTGCCGTACTAGGTATTATGAAAGCAGTAGCAGAACTCAATCTTCCTATTGAAGTACACGGTTTTATAGGTGCTGTTGAAAATATGATAGGTGGAGATGCCTACAAGCCTGATGATGTACTTGTAGCTAAAAATGGTAAAACCATAGAGATTCGCAATACCGATGCAGAGGGTCGTTTGGTCTTAGCCGATGTACTTTGTTATGCACAACAAGAGGTTAAAGCAGATTATCTTTTTGACTTTGCTACGCTTACGGGTGCTTCTGTGGTTGCCGTAGGACACTACACCTCTTCAGTAATGGGTAACAATAAGGAGGTGCAACAACTCGTTGTCGATGAAGCAGAAAAATCGGGTGAACTAGCAACAGCACTTGACTTTAATGACTACCTTAAAAAAACCATCAAGTCTGAAATAGCAGATGTATGTAACATCTCTAACACACGTTACGGTGGAGCAATTACAGCGGGGCAATTTTTAAGTGAGTTTATTGACAAGCGTCATGCGCAAAAATGGGCACATATTGACATTGCAGGACCTGCTTTTGTAGAACATGCATGGGGAGAAAACCCTCACGGAGCATCTGGTGCTGGTGTACGTATGATGGTAAGACTCTTAGAGAAACTCTCAGGTGAGGTAAGTCACTAATCATGGCTAACCCCCTCTTCACTATAATTTAGATAAAATCACAACATATAAAAAGAAGGTAGCCTCTACCTTCTTAATCTTTCATTTTTAACCAAAGGATAACCATGGGACTAGGTATTGGACTTGTAGGACTACCAAACGTAGGAAAATCAACCACATTTAACGCACTCACAAAAGCACAAAACGCAGAATCTGCAAACTACCCATTTTGTACTATTGAGCCAAACAAAGCTGTTGTACCTGTACCAGATAAGAGACTTGATGCACTAGCAGCCATTGTAAACCCTGAGAAAATTCAATACTCTACACTTGATTTTGTAGATATTGCTGGGCTTGTAGCAGGAGCTAGCAAAGGAGAAGGACTTGGAAATAAATTTCTAGGGAATATTCGTGAAACAGAAGTCATCTTACACATTGTACGTTGTTTCGCAGATGACAACATTGTACACACAGAGGGAAGTATTGACCCTATTCGTGATGTAGAGATTATTGAGCAAGAGCTACTCTTTGCAGATATAGATGCTGTCATTAAGCGCATAGAGATGCTTAAAAAGAAAGCCAGAGGAAATGACAAAGATGCCAAAGAACAACTTGAAGTTGCAGAAGTACTCTTAACACATATTGAAGATGGCGCACCAGTTTCTACTTTTAATGACTTAGATTCAGATGGCTTTATTGCAATGAACAAAGAGTTACGTTTACTTACATCAAAGCCCATCATTTATGGTGCAAATGTAGATGAAGATGGACTAAGTGAAGACAGTGAATATGTACTTAAACTCAAAGCATATGCACAAGAACGTGGATCTGAAGTCATTAAACTTTGTGCAAAAGTAGAAGAGGACATGGTTGACTTTGACGATGAAGAGCGTGAAGAGATGCTCACAGATCTTGGGGTAACTGAGTCTGGTCTTGAACAAATTATCCATAAAGGGTTTGATACTTTAGGACTAATGTCATACTTTACCGCAGGGGTTAAAGAGGTACGTGCATGGACTATTCGCAAAAATACTACAGCACCTAAAGCAGCCGCAGTAATTCACAATGACTTTGAAAAAGGTTTTATTAGAGCAGAGGTAATTAGCTACGATGACTTTATTGAGTTTGGTGGTGAAGCAGGTGCAAAAGAGGCAGGGAAAAATAGACTTGAGGGTAAAGAGTATATTGTTCAAGATGGTGATGTAATGCACTTTAGATTTAATGTATAATGGTAAAAAAATGAAAAATATAGTATTAATCTCGCTGCTTACCTTTTTTATGGTAGGGTGCGACAAAGAGAAAAAAGCAGCTTTCATAGAGCGAGTACAAAGTCAAAATACTCAGGAAGTCTCTGTGAAAAAATTACAAAAACTCATTCAAGAAAAAGAGCTTACACTTTTTGAAACACTTGATCATCAAGCCAATGCAAAAGCAGTTAAAATGGATTTGAAGCCTGAAACTGTTGTAATTTTTGGAAATCCTAAAATGGGAACTGTTCTTATGAGATGTAATCCATCTATAGGGTTAGATCTTCCTCTACGTATACTTGTTTCAACTGACTATGAAGGTATTACAACCCTTAGTTACACCAATCCTGAGTATTGGTCACTTAAACATAATATTAAAGATAAGAATTGTCTTGACATCATCAATAAGGCAGCTGTTGCATTAGAAGAGTTAGCACAAGAAACGAGTAAAAAATAATGGTCATAAGTACAAATGAAATACTTTACCGTATCCAAAAAGCCTTAAACCTGACGATTGAAGAGATCTTAGAAGCCTATAAATTGGCTGATTTTTCAATGAATGCATCACATCTTCAATCACTTTTAAAGCGTAGACAAGATAAAGATTTTATGCTTTGCTCATATGAAGAGTTAGGAGTTTTTTTAGATGGTCTTGTCATCCTTAAGCGTGGTCCTAGTCCTAAAAAACAAGATGATGAGGTGATTGATTTAACCAATAATCTTATTTTGAAAAAATTACGTATTGCGCTAGAGCTTAAAGAGGCAGAGACTGAAATTATTTTTAATCTTGCAGATATCACACTGACAAAACAAGAACTTAAATCTCTCTTTCGTAAAGAAGGACATAAAAACTTTAAACCATGTTCAGATGCCTTACTTATGGCATTTTTAGAAGGACTTGACGAGTTTTATTATGAGGGTGAAGAGATTTAAATCTCTATCACCAACTTTACAGGACAATGGTCTGACCCCATAATATTGTCTAAAATATCAGCATCTATGATCTTCTCTTTTAAATCTTCTGAAACATAAAAATAATCAATACGCCACCCAACATTTTTTACTCTTGCTCCTGCTCTATAACTCCACCAACTATAGCGATGACTCTCTTGCCCATGTATATGCCTAAAAGTATCTACAAATCCTGCTTCAATCAATCTATCTTGCCATGCCCTTTCTATGGGTAAAAATCCTGAAGTCTTTTCATTGGCTTTAGGTCGTGCTAGGTCAATAGGATGATGAGCAGTATTAACATCTCCACAGACTATAATAGATTTACCTTCTTTACGTAAACGTACAATATACTCTAAAAAACGCTCATAAAATGCCAATTTATAGGCTAAACGTTCTTCATTTCTCTGCCCGTTAGGAAAGTAGACATTCAAGAGTACAATCGTATCAAAATGATACTCATTAATACGCCCTTCATCTAAAATATCAACCTCAGGACAACACGAAGCTTCACCTTTAATATCTGTATAGAGTGCCACACCTGATTGCCCTTTATTAACAGAAGAGTTAATACTTTGAAATTTATATTTTCTCTCAAAAATAGTGTCAGGAATTTGATATGCTTCTGCTTTAATCTCTTGAAGCCCTAAAAAATCAACTGCTTCATTATCTATCCATTTGAGTGCCTCTTTTTTGTCAACAGCACGTATGCCATTAACATTCCACGATATAAATGTACGTTTTGCCATAAAATTCCTTACTTATTTAGATAAAATAATAGCCAAACAACTTTAACCACAAGGAGTCTAAAATGGCACAAGCCGATAAAGAGCGTTGGGACAAAAAACATGCCAAAGACATGATGCCAAAAACGCCCATACCTCTACTTATTAACCATATACACTTAGCACATACAGGTAAAGCACTTGACATTGCATGTGGCAATGGAAGACACAGTAAATACTTAGTTTCAAAAGGTTTTGAGGTTGATGCACTAGATATCTCGTCTGTTGCTATTGAGGCACTCAAAGAGGAAACACATATTGAAGCAAAAGAGGTTGATTTTGAAACATATAAACTTAAAAAAGCATCTTACGATTTAATTATTGTGAGTTACTACTTAGAGCGTAAACTTTTTAGCCAAATAATAGAAGCTCTGAAGCCAAATGGCATACTTATTATGGAAACATTTGTCCAAGACAAACAAAATGAGCGTACCCCCTCAAACCCAAGTTTTAGACTTAAAGAGAAGGAACTGCAAGATTACTTTGAGAAGAAGCTTCATATTATACATTTAGAAGAGTGGTGGGACAAAGATTATCAAGGGTTTAAAACACGAAAAGCCTCAATGGTAGCCAAAAAAGAAGCTAACTCTTAATACGTACAGGCGTCCCTTTACGTACTTTATTAAAAATAATTTTTGAGACGCTATAAGGAAGCCTGATACAGCCATTAGACCCAGCATAACGCTTTACATATTTACTCGCATGTAAGCCTATGCCACTTGAAGTAAGACGCATCCAATTTTTAAGTGATGCCCCTACATAACGTGCCGTTTTTCCTCTATATTTTCGTCTATCTCCATGGTAAACTCGCTTTTTTCCTCTATACATATCTCCAAAAATTGTTGAACGTTTATCGGCTATTTTTTCTAAAATTTTAAAATTTCCTTTAGGGGTACTTTGGTCTCTATAGATCTTTGTATTGGGTTCAAATTTTCGCTTTGACCCTGTGGTACATGGGGACGAAAGCGCTACTTTTCCATGAACTAACAGTGCAATCCTCTGGTCTGAAATATCAATCACCAATTTTGTATTCTTCCCATTTGCCTGACGTAGCAACTTTTTCTCTTTAAAGACAGCAAAACTCTTCTTTAAGTTCACATGTTTTTTAAATGCGTTGTAGGTTGCATAGTACTTCGTAGAAATATGCTTTTGCTTTTTAAGCTTTTTATCTTTAGGAAAGTGAATCTTTTTTGCCACACGGTCTAGTATCTTTTTCGTTTGAGGTCCTACCCATCCATCAGCATTGTCTAAATGATGTACTTTTTGAAATGCAACAACTGCCTCTTTAGTTTTTTCACCCCATTTACCATCTACTTTTAGTTTTATATGAAGTTTTTTATCTTTGTTGAGTGTCATTTGAAGGTTTCTTACTGTATTGTAGTTATTTTCACACTGATAGAGTCGTGTCCCATCACAGACATCTTTATGTTTTTGAAAGTAGTTTTGAGCCGTAAGCGTACTTACAAACAAAAAAAGTACAAAAAAAAGTTTGATAAAAAGCATAGAAAATATTCCTCAATAATAATAGCCTATTGTAACACTATTGAAATTAAGACCTAACCTACTAAGCACAACAAGCAATAGAAAGAGTGAAAATATACATATTTACTCGTTTTACACTCCATAGAAAAGTATCAAAATCTATGACTCCCCCCCTATTACTGTTAACATAAATACAATATACTCTTTTAATTACATCAATTTCACACAAAAGAGTATTATGAAACACTATGCCCCATGGGAGAAAGCCTTTAAAAAGGTCTCTACTCCCTTTGAACACTTTTTACATGCCCAAACTACCACAGGTATTATCCTTATCTTTATGACTATCTTTTCCCTGCTTCTTGCAAACTCTTCTTTCGCACAGAGCTATATAGACTTTTTTCATACCAAAATAGACCTTAGCATAGGTACATGGGAGCTTTCTCATAGCCTACACCATTGGATTAATGATGGACTAATGGCTATCTTCTTTTTTATCATAGGCCTTGAGATAAAAAGAGAGAGCTTAGTAGGTGAACTCTCTAACATCAAAGTCGCTATCTTACCCATTTTAGCTGCCATAGGAGGTATGCTCTTTCCTGCGCTTATCTATTATGCTATCAACGCAGGTACACACAGTGCGGGAGGATGGGGGATTCCTATGGCAACAGATATTGCCTTTGCCATCTCAGCATTGGTCTTGCTTGGCAAGCGTGTACCTCCTGCATTGGTTACCTTTTTGGTGGCACTTGCCATTGTTGATGACCTTGGTGCTGTCTTGGTCATAGCACTCTTCTATACCGAGCAGATACATATGCTTCCTCTTCTCTTTTCTAGTGGCTTATTTTTACTCTTAGTACTCTTTAACCGTTTTGGTATTCATATGATTCTCCCCTACTTTATTGTTGGGCTTTTTATGTGGTTTTTTATGTTAGAGTCAGGGGTTCATGCCACCATTGCAGGAGTCATTGCTGCACTTGCTATCCCCTCTACTCCAAAGCGTTCATCCAAAACTTTTAGTAACGATGCCAAAGCCTTACTAGAGCAATACGAAAGCTACCCTAGAGAGAAAAACATAGGCTTACACGAGCAACAAAAAGCTATACTGCTACGTCTTAAAGAGAATATCAATGAGATAGGCACCCCCGCTGAAAGATTAGAAAACGACCTCCACCTACCCGTTGCACTTATTATTATTCCTCTTTTTGCTTTAGCCAATGCTGGTATTGCCATAGACTTTAGCCACATAAGTACAACTATTATGACACCTGTTTCTTTAGGCATCATCGCTGGACTTATTTTGGGTAAAGTCTTTGGCATCTTTGGGGTTGCATGGCTTGCTATAAAACTCAAAATAGCCTCTTTACCACAAGGGAGTACACTCAACCAACTCTTTGGTGTCGCCTTTCTAGGGGGTATTGGTTTTACCATGTCTATCTTTGTAGCCGACCTAGCCTTTTTACATACACCCGAACTCATCTTTCAAGCCAAAGTAGGCATCCTTGCTGCTTCACTCTTTGCTGGAGTATTTGGCTACATCTGGTTACGTTTTGTAGCCAAACCAACTCTAATAGCGTGACTTGTTTGATTAGACATACTCTATAGATTAGAGTAAATTTTATTTTTAAAATTTGAGGGGTGCGTCACTTTTGAGTGGCAAAAGAGGAGTTAAGAAAAGTATACTTACCCCCTAAGCCAAGTCAAAAGACAAATTGGCAAATGCCCCTTCAGCACTAAGGGCACTCTTATATCGGCTAGAGAGCATTCTTACATTTTTTGTCTCCAAGTCACAAATTGCAATGCGAAAACTCATCCCCATTTGTGGCTCTACCACACAGATGATTTTACCATCATACTCACGTGTAGCGTGTATAATGCCTTGAAGTTTAAAGAAGAAGTATTTAGGGTAACTCAGTGGCGTAATCTCCACTATCTTAATCTGCTCCTCCCTCTCAAGACTATCTAAAATAATCTGTGCATCCTCCATACTCTCAAACTGCACACACCAATCGTCAAACACTTTATTGAAATGTTCTAAATCTTCATCTAAAAAACCACCAACAAGCGACTGTAAAGCATAAATTTTCATCTGTGTTACTTCTCCATTCTCTTGGCTATCTCGTTGTAAATGGCATTACCCTCTCTCTTGCCTACAGACA